>Ga0105241_10000019_pt1 | contig 147955 bp, 107 predicted proteins | sample KBSC64metaG_FD_80422 | JGI IMG/M metagenome (GOLD analysis project Ga0105241, IMG submission 80422) | Corn rhizosphere microbial communities from Kellogg Biological Station, Michigan, USA - KBS C6-4 metaG | ecosystem: Host-associated > Plants > Roots > Rhizosphere > Soil | place: Michigan... | reverse complement strand
TACCGTTCGTAACTCGGGGCTACACTGGAAAACGCTTGACCTCTCTCGAACAGGCCCGCCGCATCGCCGCTCTCGCCCAGGAGAAGCTGGCGGAAGACGTCGTCATCCTCGACATGCGGCCCGAGTGCTCGTTCACGGACTATTTCGTGATCGCGACCGGACGGAACCCGCGCCAGACGGAGGCGATCTGGGACGAGGTGCACGCGCAGCTCAAGAAGCAGAAGCTTCTGCCCGCGAGCGTTGACGGCGTACGCGAGGGTGCCTGGATCGTCGGTGACTACCTCGACGTCGTCCTTCACGTCTTCACGCCCGAAGCACGCGCGTACTACCGGCTCGAAGATCTCTGGAGCATTTTCGAATTTCTCAATCCGGGCGTCTTGGGATCTGCGTCGGTGTTCCGCGCACTCGGCAACGATTCCGCGCGCGCGGCGGAAACACGCCCGCTCGTCGCCCGCGCGTTACGGCCATTTATTCTTCGTCGTACGAAAGCACAAGTCGCGAGCGAGCTCCCCGAACGCGTGGAGCAAACGCTCTACGTCGATCTCGAACCGGAACAACGCCGCTTGTACGACGAGCTGCGCGATCATTACCGTGCGTCGTTGCTCTCGCGTGTGGCACGCGACGGCATCAACAAAGCCAAGATCCAAATCCTCGAAGCATTACTACGCCTTCGCCAAGCCGCGTGCCACCCCGGACTCATCGACGCGGAACGCGCGACGGAGTCGAGCAGCAAGCTCGACGTATTGGTGTCGCACGTCGCGGAAGTCGTGGCGGAAGGGCACAAGGTGCTGGTCTTCTCGCAATTCACGTCGCTCCTTGCGATCGTCCGCACGCGCATGGAAGCGGAAGGGATCGCGTACGAATATCTGGACGGAAAAACGCGCGACCGGCAGGAACGGGTGGAACGGTTCCAAACGGATCCGAATTGCCAACTGTTCCTCATCAGCTTGAAAGCCGGTGGCGTCGGACTCAATTTGACGGCGGCGGAATATGTCTTCCTCCTCGATCCCTGGTGGAACCCCGCGGTCGAGGCACAGGCGATCGACCGCGCACACCGCATCGGCCAGGAAGAACGAGTGTTCGCGACGCGGCTCATCGCGCGCGACACGGTGGAGGAGAAGGTGCTCCAGCTGCAGGATAGCAAGCGGGATCTCGCCGACGCGATCATCAACGCGGACAACAGTGTCATCAGCCGCTTGGGACGGGACGAACTCGAACTACTCTTGTCATAGCCGTTCCCAGCAAGGCCACGTGGCGACGTGACGGGCACGTGACGGGTACGTGACGCGAGGTCGTATCATGTGCGTAAATTCCATTGACGCAGATTCAACCCGCGACTATTGTAGAGCGCCGTCGATCGCGCGATGACTGTCACCGCGCGATCCGACACTCTCCTCTGACCTGTCGGAGCATTTCTCATGTCCGTGTGCGACACGATTCTTCCCGAGTTCGACTACGAATGCGCGACGACGCGCAAAGTCCTCGAACGGCTTCCCGACGGGAAGTTTGACTTCCGCCCTCACCCGAAGTCCGGCACACTCGGCTGGCTCGCCAGCCATTTGGCGGAAATGCCGACCTGGGTCCCAGGGACGATGAAGGAGAGTGAGTTCGATTACGGCGCCGCCATGGCATCCGGCAATTACAAGCCGACGCAGCACACGACCCGCGATGAGGTACTTACCGCGTTCGACAAAGGGGTCGCGGAAGCTCGCCAGGCAATGTCGGAAGCAAAGGACGAAGTCTTCATGCAACCGTGGTCGCTCAAGAACAACGGGGCAGAAATCTTCACGATGCCCAAACTGATGGTCATCCGCGGCTTCATCATCAAACACACGGTCCACCACCGCGCCCAACTCGGCGTCTACCTCCGCCTGAACGACATCCCACTCCCAGGGATCTACGGACCGTCAGCCGACGAGGCGTAAAAGCCCCAAGATGGGGAGTCGGCCCTTCTGACTCCCCATCTTTTTAGAACGATCGTTCAACACGACTGGCGCACCGATTATATTTTTATAGATCCCAGGCGTTTCCTCCCCCTGGCCCGGACGGGTTGGGGACCGGGGAGCCCAGCTGGCGAATAGCGTAGCGATGCGTCGCATAATGTGTAAATCCAAGATCCACCGCGGGACGTTGACCGGGGCGGATTTGAATTATGAAGGGAGTATCTCGATCGACCGCGACCTCATGGACGCAGCCGACCTCCTGGAATTCGAGAAGGTCCAAGTCGTCAACATCAACAACGGCGCACGCCTCGAGACATACGTCCTCGAAGGCGAACGCGGCACCGGACAAATCCAGCTGAACGGCGCCGCCGCTCGGCTCGGCGCCGTCGGCGATCGGGTGATCATCATCAGTTACGCCGAGTACGAAGAGGCGGAATTGGCACACTTCACGCCCAAGTTCGTCTTCGTCGACGAACAGAACCGGCAGGCAACGCCCAAGATCCAGCGGGCGATCTGACACTGATCGTGGACACGGGAGCGGTCGTCGGCATGACTGCTGCTGACGGGAGGTCCCGCTACTAGCTTTCACATAGATGTCCGTGGATATCCGGGACGTCGATCCAGCTGTGTCCACTTCTCATTCTTCCACGGATCGCTCGCCTCCCACACCCGCCCTGATCGGCGACGACCAGCGAGGGAGCGCCGAGGCGCGTCTGGCATTCCTGGCGGAGGCGGGGGCGCTGCTGGCGAGCTCGCTCGACGACACGACGACGTTAGAGCGGCTGGCGCGAGTGAGTGTGCCGGCAGTCGCCGATCTCTGTCTGATCGACATGTGGGACGATCCCGACCACCCGGAAAGTTCCACCATCCGGCGCGTCGCCGCGGCCCATGCGGATCCGGCCGCCGACGAGATCGTCCAGGAGCGGCTGCGCAAGTTTCCGCCCGATCCGCACGGCGGGCATCCGGCCGTTGCGGTGATGCGAACCGGGACGGCGAATCTGACCCCTGTCGCGGCGGAATCCACGTTGCGCGCGACGACACGGACCCCCGAGCATTTCGATCTGGTGTGGAAATTGGGATACCGGTCGTATCTCATCGTTCCCGTCGCACTGCGCGATCGCGTGCTCGGCACCATGACGTTCATCTCGACGTCCGCCCGTCGGCTTGGCGAGACTGATCTCGCGTTGGCCGAGCAATTGGCGACGCGTGCGGCCGTATCGATCGATCACGCACGGACGTATCGGGCGCTCGCGGAGAGCGAGCGTAGGCTTCGGATGCTCGCGGAGGTCGGTGTCGTTGTAGGGAATGGGTTGGACATGCGCGCCTTGCTGCACGCCATTGCCAACCTCATGGTCGAACGCATCGCGGATGGATGTTCCGTGCACGTCGCCAATGGCAATGGGACGTTCGAGCGGACCGCGGTCATTACGCGCGATCCGGCCGTGACAGACGTCATCGAAGCGGTGCAGCAAGGGGTGAAGCCCGTGATTCCACCCGCGTATGTGAATGTCTTGCGTGACGGGTGCGCGGTCTTGTTGCAAGGCGCCGACGCGGATCCGGTTCAGCTCTTCGCCGCGGCACAAGATCCGGAACGATACGAGCGCCTGCTGGCACTCGGCATCTATTCCGTCATCATCGTGCCGTTGTTCGCGCGTGAGCGAATCCTCGGCGTGCTGACACTCGCGCGCGCGGATATCGGGAGAACCACGGAACGACACCCCTTCACCAACGAAGATTTGTCGCTGGCTGAGGACATCGGGCGTCGTGCGGCGCTGGCGATCGACAACGCACAGTTGTATGCGGCGGAGCAACGCGCTCGTGCGCAAGCCGAAGCGGCCAGTGCCGCGAAGTCGGAGTTTCTGGCGACGATGTCGCACGAGCTTCGGACGCCCCTCAACGCGATACTCGGCTATGCGGAGTTGATGACGCTCGGGATCCGAGGTGAGCTCAACGACGCGCAGCGCGACGATCTGACGCGGATCCGGCAAAGTGGACAATATTTGCTCGGGCTCATCAACGATCTGCTCAATTTCGCCCGTCTCGAAGCGGGGCGTGTCGAAGTCGCGACCAAGGAGATCGACGTGTTTCACACCATTGCCGACGTGGAAACGTTGTTGCGACCGCAGTTGACCGGGAAGCGAATCAGGTACGTCGTGACACCGTCCGCGCATGCCGTGCACGCCGTCGCCGACGAAGAAAAGTTGCGACAAATTCTCGTGAACTTGTTGGGAAACGCCGTCAAGTTCACCGGAGAAGGTGGAACGATCACCGTGAGTGCAAGGGAGCATGATGACGATGTGATGATCGACGTCATTGACACCGGAGTCGGTATTCCCGCGGATAAATTGACGGCGATTTTCGAACCCTTCGTTCAATTGGGACGAACCCGGATCAGTCCCGTCGAAGGGACCGGGTTGGGGCTGGCGATCAGCCGGGAGCTGGCGCGAGCGATGCACGGTGATCTGACGGCGACGAGTATCGTCGGAAACGGATCGACGTTCACGGTTCGGTTGCCAAAGCCTCGCTGAGCTGACGCGGCGCGAGCGTCGCATGGCGTCTCGAAAATGGCACCTCGAATCAGCGTTGACGAATTCCGCGTGAGGTGCAATGTTGTGGCATGCTCGCGCTCGCTTTTGAGCTCCTGGCCGGTAGTGCCGGTGATTCCTGGTTGGAGCAGGGAGATTCTTCCCGACTCATGTCCCGGCGTATCCGTATCGACTCCGCATTAGTGGAACGATTGCGGCACCGAGACCAGGATGCATTCGACGAACTGTTGGCGACGACGTTCGAGCCGTTGGTGGCGATCGCGTCGAGCATCGTCGGTTCGGCGGACGTGGCGGAAGACGTCGTGCAAGAAGTCATGGTCTGGATTTGGGAGCAAGGAGAACATTGGGTTCCCGGAGCGAGTGCCGCGGCCTATGTGATCGGTGCGGTGCGCCATCGCGCATTGAATTGGATGCGGCGGCGTGGCGTGGAGTCGACGTATGAGGCGCGCTTTCGTGCTGAACGGCATTCCGCGCAAACGCATGATAGCCGAAGCGCGTGGGAAGCTGAGGTCCGCGATCTCGAGGCTGCGCTTGCACGGGCGCTGACCGTGTTGACCGAGCGGCAACGTACGGCGTTTCTCCTACGTGTGGAACAGCGTCTGACTATCGCCGAAGTCGCGACTGCACTCGAGATCGGCGAGCGTGCCGCGGAGAAGCTGGTGAGCCGCGCGATGCGGGTGATCCGCGACGAGTTGGGCCGGGGCGCCTAAAAAAAAATTTCCCCGATGGGCGGAGGAGCGGGGCGTCGCGTGCTTCTTGAGTGATGGAACACGCGAATGAGACGCCGACACCGGAAATTCCAATGCCCACCGATGAGCACATCGAGCGGTACGTCGTCGGCGATGGAACGGCGAACATCGCCCAGGACGTCGAAGCCTGGCTCCAGGCTGGGGGCGAAGAGGCTGCTGTCGTCCGGTGGCTGCGTGGACGACTCCGACAGCCTGTCGTCGCTCCTGACTACAGGCCGGACATGGCCCGGATACGGGCCGAGTTTGTGAGCCGAACGACTGCCCGAACGAGTGTTCGATTGCCGCGTTCATCACAATCGCGACGCGGGTGGGCGTTGTTAGCACGAATCGGCGTTACGACCGCCGCGCTTGGCGCCGTGGTCTTCGGGCTTCGTCAGATCGTACAACCCACGGTTCTCGCGACGCCACGCGTGATCTATCGCACCGCGGCGGCTGAATGTAGGACGATCACGCTGGGGGATGGGACACGCGTGACGTTGGCGCCGTCCACGACGGTAGAGATCAGCCACGGCGCGGCGAGCGGGCATCGCGTCGCGCTCACTGGCGAAGCGTATTTCGACGTCGTGCATGCGGAGCGCTCACCATTCGTCGTTCGAACGGGGGGGGTGACGACGGAAGTGCTCGGAACCGCATTCGACGTGAAATATCATGCGACGGATTCTCAAGTCCGCATCGTCGTGCTGTCGGGCAAAGTCGTCACACGTGGACGGGGTGCGCGCGCCACGTTGACAGCGGGAACCGTTGCCAACGTGACCGATTCGACGTTGTCGCGTATGACGCCGGGTGAAGTGCAATCGTACACCGATTGGACGCATGGGAATCTCACGTTCCGAAGGACACCGCTCACGGAGCTTCTGCGGAGCGTCGGCGCGTGGTATGGGATCGAGTTCCGCCTGACGGATTCGACGCTCGCGACGAATCAATTTACGCTCACACTCAATCACAAGACACGCGCGGAAGCGTTGGCGCTGCTGGGTGCCGTTCTCAATGCGACCATGACCGTCGATACCAGCACGGCGACGCCAATCGTCACCGTGCACCCACGCCGCGCCGGCGACACGTCGCCGCGGAACGGAAGCTGGGAACGATTCTCACATACACGGGAGGTAGGTCGATGAATCAGTACCGAGTCAGACGTATCGCGATCGCCGGATTGATCGCGTTCGGGTGGGTGGCCCCGATCGCGAATAGCCAAACGATCGCGGCCGGGACGATGGATGCACAGCGGGCCATGCGTGATGCGGTATTGGGGCGAGTCGTCGCGGTGCGACTGGATAACGTCTCGCTCGACTCGGCGATCGACGCCGTAACGGCGAGCGCGGGCGTGCACGCGGCGTACAATGCGACCGCCGTGCGCAGCCTCCATCACCGTGTCACGCTCCATGCGGAACGCCTGACACTCGGCACTGCTCTCGACGCTGTCCTCGATGGGACAGGGCTCCACGCGCGTCCGATCGCGGAGGACATGATCAATATCGAAGTCGGCATGAGCGACGGAACATCGGCGGGAGTCGTGACAGGGACGATCACCGACGCGACGACACGTCGTCCCTTGCGAGGAGTGACCATCTCGATCGATGACGCGAAACATGGCGTGGCGACGTCCGAAACGGGGACGTTTCGCATCCCGGTTTCGGCGGGGCGGCATCGTGTGTCTGCGCGATTGATCGGCTATGTCCGGACGACGATCACGATCGACGCGACCGAGGGCGAGACGACGACCGCGAACATGACATTGTCTCAGAGCACGAGCACGCTGGAGCAAGTCGTGGTGACGGGTACGGTGATACCGACCGAGCTCAAAGCGGTGCCGAACGCGATCACCGTCATTACCGCGAAAGAGATCGAACAGCGCGGAATCACGAAGATCGATCAGTTGTTTCGGGGGGAGGTACCCGGTATCTTCGCGCAGAATCTGGGGTCCGCCGCATTACTTGGCGAAGTCACCATGTTCTCGCGTGGCGCGACAAACTTTGGCGGACCTGGCGCAGACGCCACCAATCCCATCAAGACGTACGTGGACGGTGTCGAGCTTGCCGATCCCAAATACCTCTCACAGATCGATCCGAAGAGCATCGAGCGGATCGAAATCCTGACTGGCCCACAAGCCTCGACGATTTATGGGAGTAACGCGATCAATGGCGTGATGCAGGTCTTCACGAAGCGTGGGACGAGTAACACGCCGCAGCTCACGCTCAACCTGCTGAGCGGATTCGTGCAGAACAACTTCAGCAATGCGCTCACGCCGCAGCACGACTATGGAGCGAGGGTCGACGGCCAAGAAGGGCATCTTTCGTACGCGATGGCAGGAGCGTGGGATTACACCGGAGCATGGACGCCGGCGGCGCAACTCTCGCACTTGGGGGCCTCGGGTGGATTCCGACTCGACGTTCCGACGCACCTCGGCCGGCTCTCGACGGACATTTCACTGCGGCAGCGACTGACCCAAAATCGCAAGCGCGGCGACGTGGGTGAACCGTTAACCGCGCTCGAGGAATCCGGGTGGTGGTCGATTTTCTACAATCTGTCGCCTGGTATCACGGCCAAACGCGCGCAATCCGTCAACAATCAAACACTCGGTCTCACACTCTCATACGCACCGAGCTCGTGGTGGTCCCATGAAATCGTCTTGGGGTCTGACGTTTCGGATACTGAATCCCGGCAGACGGCGGCGCGGAATTTCGTGGCCGGTGACACCATGCTCTCCATGAGTCAGGACCACGTGAGGCGCCGATCGATGCGGTATACGACGACAGCCCGTTTCGAAATCACCTCGCTCGCGCAGCTCACGATGGCCGCCGGAGTCGATGGGTGGCAGGAGCTCACGTCTTCAGCGTCCGGGGAAGGCCTAAGTTTGACAGGATCATTCACGAACAGTGCGGAGATTGACCGACGTCCTGCCCATAACACCGGCATTTTTCAGCAGATTCAGCTCGGCGTGAAAGATCAGCTCTTCTTCACGTTCGGTCTCCGCGAGGAATGGAACCCCAATTACGGTGCCGACGCGGAGCCGAATCTGGCTCCTCGCTATGGCGTCGTGTATACCCGGGAGCTCGGCGCCGTCACGGCAAAATTACGCGGCGCGTATGGCCGCTCGACACGACCGCCGCTCCCGTGGCAAAAAGTCTCGCAGTCGCTGGTCGAGTATTGGGGAAGTAGTTGGTCCTACGTCATGCCATTACTTCTTCCCTACTACGATCCAAACTTCAAAGCCGAGCTTGGGAATCGTGAGCTCGGCCCGGAGCATCAACAAGGAGGAGAAGGAGGGTTGGAGCTGTTTCTTGGGTCGCGTGCTTCACTGATAATGACTCGGTATAACCAAACGGTCGATGGATTGATTGCCGAAGTCGCCGCCGACAGCGTTCACTCTCTTATCCCGTGCAACGCATATTCGCCGCCCTGTCTGAGCAACAGCCTCGACGCCGCGGGATACGCGTATTACCGGCAGCTTCAGTACGTCAATCTTGGGAGCATTCGCAATGAAGGGTGGGAACTGCAAGGGACCATCAACACGGGCCCGTTGATGACGCACGGAACGTACAGTTGGACAAAGAGCCGAATGATCGGCATCACGAAAAAGTACGTCCCACAATTTCCCGCGAGCAGCTATCCGCAATACCAACCCGGTGCAACGTTTCAGTATTTGCCGGAGCATACCTGGGCACTGGGGACAACGTATACACACGGATCGTTCAGCGCGGGGCTCGATGTCACGCACACGGGACCGGTGGCGATCCAGACAAATGACTTCTTTCTGTTGAATCTGCAGCCGAACATCAGATTGATGCAGAACCAGCTCAACGTTAGCAACATCGGCAGCTACGCCAATTTCAATCCGCCCTACGTGTTAGCCGAGTTGCACGTGTGGCAACGCATCACGTCCAGATTCGACGCGTCCCTGCAGATTCAAAATCTCGGGAATAAGTACGTCAACGATTGGTACGCCGCCTACGCCTCGATCGGCCGACAGGTGAAGTTCGGCGGACGGATGAAACTATAACCTATGACACGAATACACTTCGCTCTCCATGACGTCGCCGTTGCAATGACGGCTTGCATTCCCATCACAATGGGCGCGCAACAGATACCCGCCCCAACATGCACATGCAGACGCTGACACGCATCACCCTCGTGGGCGCTATGCTCGGTGGTTTCCTCTCCTCGACGAGCAGTCGAGCGCAGGACACGGCAACCCCGCTCCCGGTCATCACGCCCGCTGATCGAGATTTCAAACGGGTGCTGTACGAGAATGATGTCCTCCAGCCGAGCGTGACCTCCAACGTCCTCCCGTCGCCGGATCAGAATCATCAGAATGCGGTGCAACGCGCGCAGGCGTGGGTGCAAACGCTCCAGGCCACACCGGCCAAGGGGATTCAGTTGGATCCCATGGGCAGTTTGTATGTCGCGGCGGGACAAGATGCGCTGGCCCGACAACAGTTCGCAACACGACTTTCCACGCCGGGTCTTTCCCTCGCGGATCGAGCGTACACGCTCCTCCTTGCCACAAAGCTGTTCGCGCAGCCGGAGCAGCCGACCCGTATTCACGCAGCAGAGCAGTACCTGGCGCAACTCAATCAACTACCTCCCGATGCGATGCGATGGCAAGCACAAGGGGAGTTTGCGATTGCCACCGCCTACTATTATGCCGGCGACGGCGCTGCCGTGTTGACGCACATGCACCGCCTGGTGGCGTTCATTCCGCGACTTTCGTTTCCGCTGCGCGGTGAATTCTACGTACAATCACAGTTCGTGATGATGGCCGACGTCTTGTCGGGGATGCCCGACGGACGTCATGTCATTGATTCGCTCGGCACGTGGTTGCTCTCGTATGCAACCCCCTCCCCGGAACTGCTCGCACGCAATCCGGGCTATGCCGGGCTCGGCAAAAGCATGCAGGATCACTTTCACGATGATCTTGCCTTGACCGCACTTTTAGGACGGTCAGCGCCCAACATCGTGGCGACCCACTGGTATAACGCGCCGGCTCCCGGCACCCGCGACGCCGTGTCCGGTGCAACCACGACCTCGCTCGCCGACGGGACCATTCATCTGTTGGAATTCGGCGATTTTACTTGCCCGTTTTGTATCAAGGCATTGCCAAGCATGGAACACATTCATCAGACGATGCCATCCGTCAAGGTGTGGTATGTCACGCAAAGCCTGGGCTTCTGGGGCAATTCGTTGTGCTCGCCGGAGTTCGAGGCGGAGCATTTGGCCCATTTTTACGTGACGCAGAAACATTACACCTTTCCCATCGCGTTGTGGGCAGGTCCCAAAGATTCGACCGCCGCCGGTGGCGTGTTACCACGCAAGGATCCCAGCTTCGAACACTACGCCATTGTGGGCACGCCGACGTTTGTCATCGTCGATGGACATGGCATCGTACGGCACATATCCAGCGGCTATGGTGTCGGGATTACCGAACCGATGTTGCTCCGCAGTGTGCGGTACTTGATCGCTGAGGCCACGCAGCCCTCAGTCTCCCACACACCTCCGGCCCCGACCGCTTCGACACCAACCGCGAATGGTACTGTAACGACAGTGGGTCCTCCCGGTCTTACCGGTCGATAGGCCGCCGGTCTTCACGACTTCGGAACTTCATCGGAACTTCATCGGAACTTCATCGGAACTTCATCGGAACTTCATGCGTGTTTCTACTCGGCGAGAATTTCTCGCCACGTCATCGCTCGCGGTCGCGGGCGTAGGACTCGGGCTCGCTCGGCCGGCCCACAGTCTCCCACTACGGTCTTCGCAGCCCGTGGCGGCCTTCTTTCCCGATCTGCTCGATCCAGCGACCTTGCGCACCTTGGCGCTTGGCGGGATCGACGCGGCTCGGAGTGCGGGGGCAACCTATGCCGACATCCGCGTCGCCAATCGACGCCATCTCGAGATATTCGTCAATGGGATCTATCCGTACAGTAACATCGGGTTCGATGTCTCCTACGGTCTGCGCGTGCTGGTCGACGGCGCGTGGGGCTTCGTCTACGACTTTGCCCCCACGCCGGATGCGGTAGTGCGTGCGGCTCGCACGGCGGTCTCAACAGCACGCGGCATTGCGAAGATCGGCGGTCGTGTCCCGGCGATGACGCCGGCACCGGTTGTGACGGGCGAGTGGACAACGCCAGTGGCGATTGATCCATTTGCGGTCTCGCCCGACGATCACGTCAGCGTGTATGGTGCCTATGTCTCGGCGGGTCAACGCGTTCCGGACGGGTTAGCAGAAGCACTATTCTGCTGGTCGACCGAGACCCGCGTGTTCGCCTCCAGCGAAGGATCCTTGGTCACGCAACAGCTGATGCATGCCGAGCCACGAGTCGGCGTGGGAGTCATGTTTGAAGGAACGGATTCTTTAGGGATGTATGTCACGGATTTCGCACCCGCGAGTGCAGGATTCGAGATTGCGCTCGGCACCCACCTGCAAGATCGCGTCAAAGAAGCTACCGAAGAAGTCGCCCAGTTTTTCTCGTATCCCGTCGCGAATGTCGAGGTCGGCCGGTACGAAGCCGTGTTCGATGGCACAAGCGTTGGCGCGCTCTTAGGTGCCACCATCAATCCGGCATTGGAGTTGGACCGCGTCTTGGGTCATCACGCTGATGACAGCGGTTCGAGCTTCTTGGGCCCGGTGACCGACGTCTTAGGCCACCGGCTCTTCTCGCCGCAACTCACCGTGTCGGCGGGACGGTCAGCTCCCCTGTTCGGGGCGGCCAAATGGGACGACGAGGGGTGTGCTACGAAAGCGTTCCCACTCATCGACCACGGCACGGTGGTCGACTACTTCACCACCCGGACCACCGCGTCGGCACTGACGTCATGGTATGCGTCACAGGGGAAAGCTGCCCATACGTGTGGGTCTGCCGTAACCTTATCGCCCGTCCGGTCCCCCTCTGGGAGAGCATCGCAATTGACCATGGCCAGCGGCACCAGTGGGACCTCGCTCGAGACGTTGACACAGCGGATTTCCAATGGGATGCTCGTGCGAGCGACGACACATGTAGTCTCCGATCAACAGTTGGCCAATAGCGCCTGTTATCCGAATCTGCTTTTCGAAGTCAAGCACGGTCGTATCACGCGGCGTCTCCGGCACGCGGGGATGCAATTCTCCACCAAGCGGTTGTGGCAGAGTCTTACGACGGTTGGCGATGCCACGACCGCGCAATGCCGTCTGCACCAGAGTACGGTGGATCAACCGTGGGCAAAGGTCAAGCAAGCCATTACCGCGCCGGCGGCGCATTTCCGTGAGATCGACGTGATCCAGTTGGAGCAGTACTAACATGCTTCGTCCCTTTTCCTTCGGCGGGGACACGTCTCCCGCCCATGCTCTCCCCGGTGGATTCAGCAATGTGCCCGGCGACGATGTGTCCGGTGACGGTCGCGTGCTCAATCGGGACCAAGCGACCGCCTTGGCGACCAAACTCCTACGCCTCGTGCAGGAACCGTCGATTGGCGTCTTGATCGAACACAACGTCCGCGCCGTCACCAAAGTGGCCAATGGCCGTGTCCTGGCCACCAATGATGGGGATGAGTTGGGCATCCAATTCTTCTCCCGCTTTGGGAGTGGTTTGCCCGTGACGGTGTGCGCCAACCAGTTGGATGACACACTGTTACGCCGCGTGGTCGACGTAGCCACGCAGATGGCGCCGCCGAAAGCTGCGCATCCGGATCGCATTCCGGAGGATCCGGAAGATTGGGCGCACTATCAATACAACAAACGTGAATATGTGCCGGTGTCGCTGTGGCACGACACGACGGTGTCGGCCATGGAGACGGCGCGCGGCACGATGCTCCCGCAGCTCATCGAAACGCTCGACGCGTCAATGTTGGTGGGGGCGGCGACAGTTGGCTTGGCGGCGCGCTCCACCTTCTATATGTATAAGCATGGGCTCAATGCGTGGTCACAGGAAACGGATGCGGAAGTGACGGTCACTGCCCGCACTCCCGATGGCAAAGCGTCGGGGTGGAGTGGTATGGCGAATCGCGACTGGAGCCGGATCGACGCCACCGTCGTCGCGCGCGATGCCATCGATCTCGCGCACAAGAGCAAGAATTCGGTCGCGCTCGAACCTGGGCGCCGCACGGCAATTTTGGGCCCGGCCGCGGTGGCGCAACTCGTGCGCCTGATGGCACGGATGTTCGATGCACGCGACACGGACGGTGGCAGCACACCGTTCTCCGCCAAATCGGGCTCACTGCCGAGCAAACTCGGACAGCGGGTGATGGACCCGCGGTTACAGATGGTATCCGATCCTGCGGATCCACTCGGTGGCTACCCACCATTTTTTGAAGTCGGGTTGTGGGGGTATACCCCCGCCGGGTTTCCCAATCCATCGAGAACATGGATCGAGAACGGCGTGTTGAAAAACTTGGCGTATGACACCGGGTACGGCATGAAACAGGGGAAAATCCCCTGCGGGTGTCCGTATTCCATTCGGGTGAGTCCCATGTCCGGTGCGCAGACCGCCACGATCGAGGAGATGATCGCCAACTGTGCCGAAGGTGTCTACGTGAACCGGTTCTCCGACGTCTCCCTCGTGGATTTCCAGTCCGGCCTGATGACTGGCGTTACCCGCGACGGCTGCTTCCTGGTAAAGCATGGCAAGATCGAGCGGCCCATCAAAAATTTCCGTTTCACGGAATCGCCCTTCTTCGCCTTCAATAAATTAGAAGCGATTGGCGTCGCCCAACGCGCCGCGTTTGGCTATACGCCCCCCGATCGGGAAGAACAGAATGTGAGCTACACCGAACCGCCCATGGGTTACGGCACGCGCTGGCCACGCCTGCCCATTATCGTGCCGCCGATGATGATCCAGGACTTCAACTTCACGGCGTTGTCCGACTCGGTGTAGGGACGCACACAGGAGCAACGTGAGAGAGGGACCCGGCGATTGGAACAAATGTTCCAATCGCCGGGTGTTTTTCATGGTGACGGCTTTGCCGTTGGATGGGGAAGGCCGTTATTCTTCGGCCAGTCTACGACGTCACCCTTCTCTTTCCATGACTTTCACCTCTCTCCGCGCCACCCTTCTGGTCTGCGCGGCTTCGGCGGTCCTCGCTCCACGTCTCCAGGCACAACGCGAGGCGCCCGGGTTACGGCTCCATTGGTATCGCGGCAATACGCACACGCACACCAAGAACTCCGATGGCGACGGCTCGCCGCTTCGTGCCGCGGAGTGGTATCGCGAGCACGGCTATCAGTTCGTCGTCATTACGGATCACGAGTATCTGACTGACGTCACGGGGATCAACAGCGTGATTGGCGCACCCGGTCGATTCCTGGTCATGCGTGGGCAAGAAGTCACGCAATGGAGCGCGGACCCGCATCGCCGCTCGGCGCACGTCAACGCGATCGGGAACAATGCCGTCGTGTATCCCGTCGGCAAAACGCGTTGCATCGGCGAAGGGTGCGGACGCATGGCGGACGCCGACGTCCCGCTCGCCGACACGTACAAGCACAACATCGACGGGATTCTCGCGGCAGGCGGGCTCGCGCAGGTGAATCATCCGAACGGGTGGTGGGCGGTGAAGCCTGCGGATCTGTACGCGATTCCCGATTCCACGTTGCTCGAGATTTGGAACGCGACGCCGGGCGCGCACAATCGCGGTGGGACCGATGATTCCGGACATGTGGCGATTTCGACCGAAGCGTTGTGGGACACGTTGCTCACGCGCGGGAAAGTCGTGTGGGGTGTCGGGAGCGACGATACGCACGACTATTTCAAGACCGAAGGACCTGATGTAAATCCGCCGGGGAAAGGGTGGATCGTCGTACAGGCGGACACGCTGACGCCAGAAGCGATCATGACGGCGATGCATCAGGGGCACTTCTACGCGTCGAATGGGGTCACGTTGAAGGATGTCGTGGTGAGTGATACCATGGTCTCGATCACGGTAAAGCCTGCGGAGGACGAGCGATATCATACGCGATTCATGGGCTCGGGAGGACGGATTCTTGCCGACATACCGGGGACGCATCCTTCGTATCGAATCCGGCCGACGGATGGATATGTCCGGGCAGTGGTGATCGATTCGAACGATTTGATGGCGTGGACGCAGCCGACGTTCGTGCGGCGCGGGAAGTAAAAGTCGGATGGCGCGGTGAGCTCACCGCGCCATTTTCACATTGGATATTTGACATATCGCCAAGGGATTCATGCTCGAGACACCGAAGATTGTTCGCGCGGAGGCGATGCCGGCCGCTGTCATTCACGTCGTGATTCCGCGTGCCGAAATTCAGGGGGTGATGGGACCGGCGATTGGCGAGGTGATGTCGGTCGTGGCGGCGCAGGAGATGACGCCGGCTGGTCCTATCTTCGCGCATCATCTCAAGATGAGCCGAGAGAAGTTCGACTTCGAGGTGGGCGTACCGGTTGCCACGCCGGTGACACCGTCGGGGCGAGTGGTAGCGAGTACGTTCCCAGGTGGGCTTGTCGCGCGAGCCGTTTACCATGGGCCGTATGAAGAATTGTTCTCGGCATGGAGTAAGTTCGGAAAGTGGGTCGCGGAGCAAGGCGTGACACCCGAGCCGCATTTGTGGGAAGTGTATCGGGTGGGGCCGGAGTCGGGACCGGATTCGGCAATGTGGGAGACGGAGTTGAATCAACCGCTGCGGGAAACTGACTGACATCTTCCAATACTCTTCCGATCCCTTTCGGCGTGCCGTTCATGAAACGGCGCGCCGAATTTTTTTATGGCGCGTTCGCGTGCATGCTGTCATACTTGTACGCGATGACACTGGCCTACCTCTTTCACCCCGCCGCTGGCGACGATCCCTCTCCGGGGATGCGTTCGTCTGCTGACGGCGGGGTGGGAGAGGGACATGAGTCGCGACGTCCGGTGTTGCATCTGGTCGAGTCGGATGACCACGGGCTCGTGGCCCAGCTGCGAACGGGCGACCGGGCTGCGTTGGAGACGATCTTTCGCGCGTATTATCCCGAGCTCTTACGGTTCGCCTCGGCGTTATTGCGACGTAAAGACAATGCTGCCGACGTCGTCCACGATGTCTTTGCGGCGATCATCAAGCACCCGGAACAGTGGCATGTCACGTCGTCAGTGCGCGCCTATTTGTTTCGTGCGACGCGGAATCGAGTGCTGACTGTTCATCGTCATACGTCGCGGGAAGAGGCGCGGATCGCGCGGATGGCGGCGACGGAGGATGACGCGCTCCGGATCGGGAGTACGAGTGAAGATTCGGCACGGCGAGGCGACGTCGATCCCGAGGTTTTGGAGAAGGCTGTCGAACAGGCGTTGGCTGAGCTCTCCCCGGCGCTCCGGCAAATCGTCGCGTTGCGGTGGGAACATGGGTTGTCGTTTGCCGAAGTAGCCGAGGTGGTGGGGACGAGCGACGTGGCGGCGCGGAAGCAGGCGAGCCGGGCATTGGCGATGTTGCGACAGAAAGTCCGGATGTTGATCGAATAGGGCGCCGAGCGCCTCTGGCGCCGCTAATGTCACGTTCGATGTCACGTTTTCGATCGGCGGCGTCTTTCTCGTGGACCTATGAGCCACGATTCCACATTTCCTGGTCGCGTCGATGACGCGTTGTTCGAACGGTACCTGGCGGGCGAGTGTACCGAGGACGAGCAGGCGTTGGTTCACCGACACCTCGCGAACAATGCTGTCGATGGGGCGTTAGTCAGACAATTGCTGACGCGAGGGACTGGGCCAGCGTCCGCCGAGATCGACAGGGCGTGGTCGCGATTGGGAGAGGCTAAGGTATGGCGGGGCCGGAGCGTCGTTAGGAAAGGACAGAAACAACTGTGGTGGATCGCCGGTGCGGTGTGTGCCGTCGGAATGTCATGGTTGGGAACCTCCCGGTTCATGTCAGTGCCTGACCAGACACATCGGTACCACACTACCGCCGGCCAACGCACGACGATCCGGCTCGCCAACGGCTCGACCATGACACTTGGCCCTGCGTCGTCAGCGACGATCGTGCGAGGGGCAATCACAGTGACGGGTGAGGCGTATTTCACCGTCGTGCCGGATCCATCACATCCCTTCATCGTACGGACAACGAATGCGTCGGTGCGAGTGCTCGGGACGCGATTCGCCGTGCGGCACTATGCGGGTGAATCGCAAAGCCAAGTCGTGGTGGACGACGGCCGAGTGGCGCTGCAGCGAATGCGTGGAGATCGTTTGATGGGGGCATCGACCGTGCTGTCGGCGCGTATGCTGGCGCATGTCGCGGATTCCGGCATGACGGTCACGTCAGGGATCACGACGCGTGAATATATCGGGTGGGCGCACGGCACATTGGTGTTCAATTGGGTGCCGCTGCGCGATGTACTCGGGGAGTTGAGTCGCGCCTATGGTGCGGATATCCGCGTCGATGATTCCGTGCTCGCGACGCGCAAACTACGGATCGACATCACCGTGACGGAGATCCCGCTTTCACAGATTCTTCGTGTGATCGGCGACGTGGCGGAGGCGCACGTCGTTCGCGATGGAAAAGCATTCCTGTTGGCGCCGGGGCGGATCCCGAATGATACGGATCCAACCACGCGCCGGCACAATCATGATCCTCAACCGGAGACGCAATATGGGAAATAAATGTCTGATCGGTGCGTTCGTGGCGGGGCTGGGGTTTGGGACAGTCACGCCGGGGCGGGCGCAATCGGTCGCGGCGAACATGCGTCCAGAGACGACGGTGTTGGCGCGCGTGGATGTCGATGTCGACAACATGCCGTTGACGAGTGTGTTGGAGAGTATTGCTCGGCAAGCGAATTTGCGGTTGGCGTTGAGTGATCGGTTGACGGGATTGTCGGCGCGGGTGTCGCTGCATGTGCGGCAGATGCGGGCGGATGATGCGTTGGCGAAGGTGTTGACGGGGACGGGGATTACGGCGGCGATTACGTCCGGGTATGTGACGTTTTCGCAGGCGCGTGAGGCGGGGAAGGTGGACGGGATGGTGACTGGCCATGTCGTCGATGGGAAGACGAAGGCGCCGTTGCGTGGGGTGCTCGTCACGATCGATGCGGCGAAGAAGGGAGTGACGACGGATGCGGAGGGGGCGTTTCGGCTGTCGGGAATCGCGGCCGGATCTCATGTGATTCACGTGCGGTTGATTGGATATGGCCGGACGTCTCTCCGTGCGTCGGTGCCGGATGGAGAGACCTCCATCGGTACCATTACAATGATGCCGAGTGTGACAGCGCTCGATCAAGTGGTTGTGACAGGAACAGTCATTCCAACCGAGCTCAAGGCGGTCCCAAGCGCGATCACCGTGATTACGGCGAAGGAGATCGAACAACGCGGCGTGACGCGTATCGACCAGCTGTTTCGGGGAGATGTCCCAGGGGTTTGGGTACAAGATCTCGGCGAAGGGCAGGCAACGGATCCGGGGAAGTCCTTGGTCGCGTCTCGTGGGAATACAACTCTCGATGGGGGCACGCCTCGGGGGATGAAGGTCTATGTCGATGGGGTGGAACTGGCAAATGCGACGTATCTCGGGCTCATCGATGCGCGCGCCATTGAGCGGGTGGAGATTTTGACCGGCCCTCAAGCCTCGACCATTTATGGCTCCAATGCGTACAACGGTGTGATTCAAGTCTTCACCAAGCGTGGGGAGACCATACGGCCACAGGTAACGTTATCCAGTCAAAGCGCATGGACCCAGAACAACTTTAGCTCAACGTTGGCCCCCAACCATGACGAGACGGCCAGTCTTTCTGGGGTCGAAGGGCATCTGAGTTACAGTGGGAACTTGACGTGGCAATACATGGGATCCTGGAGTCCCGCGGTCCATGAAACCATGCTCGACGGGTTCGGCGGTCTGCGTATGGAACGCGGGCCGGTGACGCTCGACGTGAGTGTGCGGCAATCGCAAGGGAATGACATTCAGCATGGCTCTGGCCGGGAAATCGCCTCTGTGCGGCAAGCCACGGGACTTTGGAACGTCACGCCGGGCGATATCCCGGATGGCCGACGGACGACGAATGCTGATCACGAGCAACAAATACGAATCGACGTAACGCCGTGGCACTGGTGGTCGCACACCCTGACGGTCGGTAGCGACGTGCTCAATAATCGTGGAATTCGTGATACTCCTTCGTACCTCTTTCCGGGAGATTCCACCTTCGGATTTTATGTCACGAATACCAGCAAAATGACAATGGCCTACAACTCGACGCTGCAGGTACCGCTGACCGCTGTAGCGCGTGGTGTACTGACGGTTGGTATGGATGGATCGCGGATTGTGAGCCAGTCGAGCGACGCTAGCTTCTCGAGTTCCGCGCAAATTCGAAATGGTCGGGCACCCAATTGGAGTGGAAGCGAAAGTAGTGACAATAGCCATGGGGCATTCATGCAGGGGCAAGTGGGGATTCTGGAAACGCTGTTCTTCACCTATGGAATTCGCGCCGACTGGAACCCGCTATATGGTGATGATGCCAATCCTAATCTCGCGCCGCGATACGGGCTGGCGTATAGCACTACGCTGGGCAATGTGACCGCCAAGCTGCGCGCGAGCTATGGTCGCTCGACACGCCCGCCAGCGTTTGGAAAAAATGAGGGATTAACGGCAGCACAACAGTGCAATTTTACCTGTCCTTGGTGGGGCGATGCCTATCGCAGACTCCCGAATCCGGATCTTCTTCCTGAGCACAAGCAAGGGGGCGAAGGCGGACTCGAGCTGTATTACGGCACGCGGACGTCGTTGATCGTGACACGATTCAATGAGACCATGGACAACCTAATCGTCGAGCCCTTCGTCGACAGCACGTATGGGAATGGGCTCATCTTCACGTTGTTCCCATCATTTTGTGGAACTCCGGCCAATCCCAACCCACGCTGTCAGCTGAAAGAGAGCGAAAACTTGAATCTGGGAAGCATCCGGAACCAGGGGTGGGAATTGAAAGGTACCGTCACGACCGGTTCCATCACGACAAAAGGGACGTATTCGTGGACCAAGAGTCGGTTGATTGGGATTACACGGAGGTATGCGAAGCAATTTCCCCAATACGTGGTTGGCGCACCATTCGATCTGGTGCCGGAGCATACGTGGGCGCTCGACGTGACATACTCTCGCGGTGGCACTACGGCATCGGTGAACCTACAAGGGCAAGGGGCCGCGTATTTGAGCAATTATTTCGGGACGAATGATGGATCCGCATTCTCGGACGGACGGCTGAGAATGCAAGATGGTGCCCGTATCCTGGATGTTGGCCTCGCCAAAGGGATTGTCTCACGCTATGCGAAAGGCGATGTGAACGTATCACATCAGATGACCGCACATGTGGAAAGTCTCCTCCAGATCCAGAATGTCTTAAATAGTTATCGCACCGAGGAGACAGGTTTCTTTAACGCCACAGCCGGCCGCACCACGCGTGCCGGGCTGCGGGTTCGTCTGTAATTTTGCGCACGTATTGTACTGTTGACATATAATGGCTCCTCTCACCCGGCGACGGTTTCTTCACACGAGTACCGGTCTCGCCACGACATTCCTCGCGTCCCCGCGATGGACGCGAGCCATGGCGCTCTACGACGCCGCACCCACGCCCGATTCCCCCGACCTCCGCGCGATCACCGCCGCCGCGTTGACGACGGCCACCGCAGCCGGCGCGACATACGCCGACGTGCAGATCACCGTGACGCATCGGGAACTGATCCGGTTCACTCCGAGGCAAGTGCAGGTGGATCGGTTCGATCGACTGCCGTTGGATGTCTATTGCTATGAGAGATATGGCATCCCCGGTCCTGCGCGATCCACCGTCGTCGGGATCGGCGTACGCGCGCTCGTGCGCGGCTATTGGGGCTTTGCCGGCTTCGACGGGATCCCGACAACAGACATCGCGGCGACGTTGGGGACGACCGCCGCCACCCAGGCGCAGTATGCGGCGCGTGGCCCCGCACGTTCCGTGGAGCTGGCACCCACGCCGGTGGTGACCGGCACCTGGGCGATGCCAGGCGTCGATCCGTTCACCGTGCCGTTGTCAGAGAAGCTGGACGTCGCCGGTGCGCTCGCGGATGCCGTCTGTGAGACTCCGTATGGGGTCGAGATCTCGTGCGATCTGCAGTTGCAAACGGAAATGCGCACCTTTGCGTCGTCTGCGGGCTCGGCGACGACGCAAACCACGTATTGTATTGGCGCCGACTGCAATATCAGTGCGCTCAAGGATCAGGCGATCGACGGTGTGGTTCGGACCGCCGATTTCATGACCCCCGCTGGGATCGGCTGGGATGTGTGGTGTGCCGGGCTCGATGAGCAAGCACGGACACTCGTCGATCATACGGCGTCCATGCAAACTCTCGTCAACACGTGGCGACGTGGAGAGCCGGGCCGATATGACGTCGTGTTCAATGCCTACGCTACTGCCAGGCTGCTCGACGAAACACTCGGGGCTGCGACGGAGCTCGATCGTGCCATGGGCTATCTCGCTAATACGCTCGGCACGTCGTATCTCCATGATCCCGTCGCAATGCTGGGGATCGAACACGTGGCAGCCCCTGCGATTACGGTCACCGCAAATCGGAATATGCCTGGCGGCGCGGCAACCGTCCGATGGGATGATGAAGGCGTTGTCCCACGCGACATCGCGCTCGTGACGAATGGCGTGCTCACCGACTTTCAAACCACGCGTGAGTCGTCCTCGTGGTTGGCGCCGGTGTATGCGCGACTTGGCCGCCCCGTGATCTCCAATGGGTGCGCGTACGCCGCGGGCGCGCGCATGCCGCTGACGCAGCGGCGGCCGAACTTGGTCTTGCAGCCGGGGACTGCGACGCAGTCGTTCGAGGACTTGGTGAAAAGTACCAAGAAAGGGGTCGCGGTCATCGGCGGCACGTGTAGCGGCGACATGCAAGCGTTGAACGGGATGGGAAAGCCGGAGTTTGTCTTCGAGATCGTCGATGGGCAGCTGACGCGGAGTCTCGGCGACTTCCAATACATCTACCGTGCACCAGAGGTGTGGCGCAATGTGGTCGCGTTGGGCGGTCCGGACAGTGCGCGTTCTTTTGGTTTTGTGCATACGCGCGATGCCAGTGACACGAGTCGCGGCGACCGTGGCACGAGTGCCGCGCATTCGGTGTCAGCGGTCCCGATGAAAGTGGCCAATGTCGCCTTCACCACCATTCTGTGAATTGATGGTCCGTCCGATGAAACATACGATAGCACTGGGGTCGACGTCTGGTGACGGGCTCCCGGGCGTGTGGTCTGCGACCGATGGCGTCGCGTTGTACGACAAAGTGCAACAGCTCACGACCGGTGGGGGCGTCACCGTTGTCCGGCTCCAGACGCGCCGAGTCGGACGCGTGACGTGGGCTCGGAATCGCATTGCCTTGGTGAACGATAGTCAGGTGACCGCGATTACGATTGTGCGGCGCCTCCGCGATCGCGAAGCGAGTGCGACGACCACGCGCACCGACGACGCGGGGTTGCGCGAGACGATTCAGCAAGCGGAAGAAACGACATCGCTCCTTGAGGCTAAGGAACCGTATCGTCCCGACGAGATGCCACCCCGACCCATGTTGGCGCCAGTCCTGTGGAGTGAACAGACCGCGCACGCGAGTGTCGAGGCGCGGACCGCACTCGCCGCATTGCTGATTGCACCCACGGAAGCCGCAGGATTGCTCAGTGCCGGAGTGCTCCAGACTACCGCCGATGCCCACATGACCATCACCCGGGAGGGCGTGCGGCACTGCTATCCCGTGACGACCGCAGAATGTTCGATGACCGTGCGCAACGTGCAAGGCACGGCGTCCGGCTGGGCAGGCGTCAATCACACGGACCTGGCGAAGATCGATGCCCCGGCGCTCGCGGCGCGCGCCTTGGACAAGTGTCAACAGTCTGCGAATCCTCGTGCGGTCGAACCGGGACGGTACACGGCGATCTTGGAGCCGCAAGCCGTTGCGGACTTGTTAGCTCCCCTGATCGGCGGTCTCCCCGGGCGTCCTCAGGCGGATCTGATGGATCGCGCCTCGCCCGAACTGTATGGCGGGGGGCCCTTTGCCAAACGTGGGGGCGGGTGGCGCATCGGGGAGTATGTGATGGACCGCCGCCTGACGTTACGCTCGGATCCGATGGAACCGGACGGTGGCTTTCTTCCCTACGTGGAAGAGGATGGCACACCGTATCGCGCCGTCAATTGGATCGATCGCGGTATCCTCAAGGAGCTCGGTTACGGCTATCCGTACGCATTAGGGTGGCTGCACCGCCGCGACGCGCTGCCGTGTCCGAGCTCGTATCATTTGGGGGCGGCGCCAGGCGTGGCGACAGAATCTGTCGCCGATATGATTGCCAAGACCACGCGGGGGTTGTTGGTCACGCGCTTGCACGGTGTCGAGTGTCTGAACGACAAGAGTGTGATGTGTACAGGCTACACGCGTGACGGCGTGTGGCTTATCGAGCAAGGCCGCATCACGCACCCGATCAAGAACTTTCGGTTTCGGACGTCGCCGCTCTACGTGTTGAACAACGTGTTGGCGATCGGTGCGTCGGAGCGGGTGTATGCACCGGAGAAAGCGTGGTTCGCGCCCGCGATCCAGGCGCAAGACGTCAACATGGTGGGATTGGCCGATGCGGTCTAAGAGCGGCGTACGCGCCATGTGGTATTCTGTAATGCCTTCTGCGTGGCGTGCTGTCGTGCATTCTGTCGCGTCTTCTGCATGGCGTACCGTGGGCGTTGGGTTGCTCCTGAGTGAGACCATCAACGGCGCATTACAGGGACAGTCATCACAACCATCTTTACAATCGTCTGGGCAACAATCTACCGCGTTTGCCACGCTCGGTGGAGGAGAGACGGTCTATACCCGGTATTCGCCTGATGCGTGCGCCCAACATGCCTTGTGGCAGGAACAACAATGGTGGAACGCGCACGACGCGGATACCGCGGCGCTGCCACGGACAGGGTATGCACTCCGGCCCGCGACAGTCACAGCGGTGCAGGCGTGTCTCGCTCACGTGACGCTGGCCACACTGCCCACGTCTCAGCTTTTGGGCGTTGCGCGCGCGGCGTTGGCCGCCGCCGAGCCGGCTCGCGCCGACAGTGCGCTCACGCGGCTGGCGATGTCGGTGAAAGAGACGTCAGCTAGGACACGTGCTTGGACGTTGTACCAGATTGTGTCCGTGTACATGAGTGCGCCGGAGCCCCGCTTTGCGGCGGCCGCGTCGTATCTCTCGCGCTTAGACGCGCTCGACACGGCGGCGGCCGCCGAGCGGATGCTGGCGTATCAATTTGTGGCCAATCGTGCGCACGCGCGCGACAGCGTGGCGTTGGAAGGGGCGGCACTGGCGGCATCTGTCGCCGCAAGCCGACAGTTGACGGGGAAACGGTTGGATCGATATCGCGTCTCCGCGGCGAGAACGTACGCACGATGGTCCCTCTATTTCATGCGGCGCGGGAAGGTCGACAGCGCCCGCGCGGTGCTCGAGCTGGGGCTGCATCTCGTCGGTGCGGAGACGATGACCGAGGCTCCGGTATTGTTGCAGACCTTGTCCTCTGGGGTGATGAGTCAAGTCGGAAAGCGCGCACCGCCCCTGGTTCCGAACGCGTGGTACACGCGAGATCACGATACTGCGGCCGCGGCGACGAACATCACGCGGCCGCGGAGTGGACATCCCATGTTCCTGGTGTTCGATCAATCGCCGCATACGTATGGTAATGCGAAGCCGGGCTATGCGATCCTGCACCGCTTGGCGGCAGCGTATGGTCCGAAAGGGCTCGACGTGGTCTTCGTCGTGCGGACGACCGGACTCTGGCAGTGGCGCATGGTCCCGCCTGATTCGGAGAGCCTCTTTCTGCGCAAGCGATGGATGGAAGAACGCGCCCTGGCAGGACTGCTGGCGATCTCACAGACGCCGCTCCGTCCTCCGGTGCCATTCGGGGGATCGGTCGGCAATGATCCCGAACCTCCTGGCGTGATCGATCGCACCTACCAACCCCCGCCTTTCGAAATCCTGGATCCCCACAGTCCGCTCGTGGGCTACGTGATCGATGCGAATGGGATCGTCCGGCTCATCACGGCGCTCAGTCGGGTGAACGAAGCGATGCTGCAGGATGTCCTACGTGAGACACTCGCGACAATGCCTGCACAGCCCTCATCGGGATCTTCCGCGTCACCGTAACACCGATGCTCATCACGTTCACATCGTTTGCCATTCGAGTGGGGATGATCGGCCTCTTGCTCCATGTCGGGACACGTCCCGATTCTGGCACGACACGCATGGCCGAACGCATGGCCGAACGCATGGCCGATTCCGCAATGGTCGACTCCGCGGCGGTGGTCGCGCAGTATCCGCACGGTTCATACGCCGCGCTCGTGTGCAAAGACTTCTACACCGCGGTCAACGGGTCATGGCTCGAACATACCACATTGACCGCGCTGGAGGACACGCTGCCCACACTCGGCGAGCACACCGATACGGCATCGGTGAGTAGTTGGGTGGCCCTCGCCACGGCACAGCGTCGCATTGTCTCGCAGTTGTTGACGCAAGCCAGTGCTGCAGTAAACACCACCGCAAATACCACCACATCCACAACAACCACTGCGTGGACCCGCGTTTTGGGACTGTTCTACAAGAGTTGTCGCGGTACGCCGCCGCCTGCGGGGACGGTGGAAACGGATAGCGGCGTCACGCGGTGTGTCGCCGCGACGTATCGCGAGTTAGGGGACGTGTTAGCGCATGCCTACATTGCGTCCGCTACGACCCCGGCGGCGATCGCCCGCGTCCGCGCGCTCGCGGAGCAGTTACGGGCCGCGATGGCTGCTCGGTTTCGGGCGCTCCCCTGGATGACCGCGGCGACGAAACGCGAGGCGCTGACCAAGCTCGCCCAGATGCGGTTTCTCATCGCGATGCTGCCGGAGGATTCGAGTCTCGCGATTTATGACACGTTGACCCTCTCGCCGACAGACTACACCGCGAATCTCGCCGCCGTGCAGTACGCCGAATACTTACGGACGCAATGGCGCGACAATCATCCTCGCACGGATAGGCTCCCCACGGTGAGTCCGATCTTTACGATCAACGCGTTTTATGGCCCTGAGCAGAACACGATCGACATTCCGGTCGCGTTGTTCCACGAGCCGTGGTTCAATCCCCACGCGGGGGCAGCAGAGGCCGTGGAAACCTACGCGGGGCTCGGGGTGATTCTCGGTCACGAAATGGCGCATGCGTTCGATAGGGAAGGATTCCATAAGGAAGAGCTCCCGACGCCGTCCACAGATTCGACGTGGACGCCGGCGGAACGCACTGCGTATCGGGCCGAAGTGGAAAAATTGAAGACGGAGTACGACCACTTTGTTGTGACGAACATCCATGTGAGCGGGGCGGCGACGTTGCACGAAAATGTGGCCGATGTCGGCGGCGTGAACGTAGCCCTCGACGTGTACCTGCACACCGTCGCGCGCCACCCACAGGTGCAGAGGAATAGATCGCTCACTCCAACACAACAGTTTTTCCTGACGTACGCGGCCATCTGGCGCATGAAGACGCGGCCGGAGCGCCGACAGCAGATGGAAGCGAGCGCCACACACGCGGATCAGCAATGGCGGGTCAACGGGGTGCTGATGACCATGCCGGCCTTCGCGCAGGCGTTTGGCTGCCACCCCGGTGATGCCATGGTGCTCTCTCCAACGGAACGCGCTCGACTATGGTAGCATCGAGGCAATTCCCTATTGGTTCGATTGCCTTGCTAAAAATACGATTTTCTATGGTTTCCCAGGTATTGTTATACCTCAGTGCGAGCCTCATCGCATCTGCGCAACAGGGAACAACGGCGTCAACGGCCCCAGTCTCGGTGAAGCCCGCCGTCTTCTCCGACATCCCCGTCATCCCCAACGATTCAACGGAGTTGGGAATCTCCGACACGCGTCCCCGACCGAGTTTCGACGCCATCACGCCCGATGGGCGGTACGTGCTCTATACCTTGCGCAACGTTCCGTCCCCCAATAAAAGGACGACGGTTCTCCAGGCCACGGACGGCACGCAACGTCGTGTGTTACCGGACGTGGGTGGATGGTGGCAAATGACGCGCGACGGTCGCACGCTCGTGACACAAGGTACTGGAGACAGTGCGTGGCTGTTGCCGGTCGATGCCCCGGATCGCGCGCACGCCCGGATCATCCCCCACGTCACCTTGTTCCAACAGTTCCAATCCGACGGGGACGAGTGGATGATCTATCTCACACACACGACGGACGACACGGTGGTGCTGCACAATTTCCGAACCGGCGACGAACGGGTGTGGCCACACGTGAACAGCTATCGTGTCAGTCCGCGGGGCACGGTGCTCTTGCTGAGTCGTACTACATCAGACAGTGGACACACGTCGCAACTCTCATGGGTCGACCGTGCCACGGGGGATGAGCATTTGCTCTGGCGCGGGGCGTTCCCTGACGGGATCGCTTTCGATGTGTCGGAAGCACGCGTGATCTTCACCACCCTCTCCGCGGATTCCACGAAGCGTCATCTGCTGTGGTATTACCACCGTGGGGATTCGACGCCTCGCCGGATCATGACGAATGGAGCACTCACGAACGATCCGTTCTGGAGTTGGGAGGGAACCATCCCGACTTTCAGTCGGGATGGTCAACACCTCATCGTCTTCCTGACCGAGCGACGGGCACCGCCAGCCCCGGTGGGAGCCGTCAACGTCGATATCTGGCATTACGCGGATCGCACATTGCAGGCCGACCAGCGTCGTCATCCACACGGTTCAAGCGTTGAAGGAATGCTCACACTGCCAGCGACACGCGATGATACGCTCGAGACGCTTCCTTCGCTCCACATGGTGCGCGATACGGCGAATGTTGCGCTGTGGGGGGCTGGGGCTGGAAGTGATCAACTCGTTGTCCGACACACGACGCCATCGTTCGCCCCTTGGTGGGATCCTACGCAGCGCTCCGCGTATACGCTCGAGACCCCCGTACACGGGACTCGGCGCGTGCTCCAACAGCGGGTGGCGATTCGACTCACGGATTTTCATTGGTCGCCGGATGGCGCGTGGATTGTCTACTACGATCCAAACATCCGGCACTGGCAGAGCGTCGTGTCGGAGAGTGGCGAAGCGCATGTCATCAGCCGGTCCATTCCGGTTCCTCTCTTTCGAGAGCCGATCTACCCCGTCGCCCATGAGGGGACGCCACCCGCCCACGTCGACGCCGCGGGCTTTGCTGGATGGATCACGACCGCCCGCATCTCCAGCGATGCCATCACACCTGCGTCCCAGCCGACCGCAACCGCGGCGCTCGTTTACGATCACTTCGATGTGTGGCAAGTCGATGTGCAGGGACGTCGCGCGCCGATCAATGTCACCGCGGGATACGGACGCCGGCATCATCTCATTTTCCGGCTTGCGGTACCGCAAGAGTTCGATCCGCGCTTCGACGCGCCGTCGTACGTCCCGGGTGACACCATCGTCCTCTCGGCCTACAGTCCAACGACCAAGGTGAACGGGTTTTGCCGCGTCGTGCTTCCCCGAGCGGGTGGCGTCACGGGTAGCGTCGCGCACGATCCTGACTGTGGGACATTGAGCCAGCACGCGATGTACATCGAAGATGGGCAACTCGCGGGGATCGAGCACCGCGTGTTCCTGGCCAAAGCCCGTGACGCGAACGTGTGGGTGGTGTTGTGCGAGAGCGCAACTGAGGCGCCGAACTTTTTTGTGACACGCGACTTTCGGACATACACGCCTGTTACTGATGTACACCCTGATCGCGCCTACAACTGGGTGAGCGCCGAGTTGGTGGCGTGGACGACGGCGACGGGGCAGCGCACATTCGGTGTACTGTACAAGCCGGAGAATTTCGATCCACACCGCCGGTATCCGGTCATCGTGTCGATCTACGAAGAGCAGTCGGATAAATTCACGATCTATCCGGAGCCAGACTGGACGCACGACGCGCTCAATGTGCCGTACTTCGCGAGCCGTGGTTACTTAGTCTTCTTGCCCGACATCTACAAACGCTGGGGAGAAATTGGTCCTTCCGCGTTGGACGCAGTGACCTCCGGTGTGCGCGCGCTCACGAAACGATCCTATGTGGACGGTGCGCACGTGGGCTTGATGGGCCACAGTTTCGGAGGATACGAGACGAATTACATCGTCGCCCACAGCCGACTCTTCGCGGCCGCCGTAGCGTCGGCGGGGATGTCGGATCTCGTCAGTGACTATGGCAGCTTGCGCGGGGCTGGTGGACTCGGACAATCGAATCGAGAATACTACGAAACGGGACAGGCCGAAATGGGCGCATCCCCGTGGCAAGATCTGGCTCGGTATCTTCGAAACTCTCCCTTGTTTCGCGCGAATCACGTCACCACCCCGCTGCTGTTAGTGCACAACCGGCAGGATGCGAACGTGCCGTTTCAACAAGGGATCGAGTGGTTTTCCGCGCTGCAACGGAACCACGCGCATGTGTGGATGCTGCAATATGACGAGGGGACGCACGGAGTCCGTCTCATCAGAGACGCGCGGGACATGACACAACGGGTGGAGCAGTTCTTCGATCATTACTTGAAAGGGGCACCGCCGCCGGTCTGGATGACGCGAGGGGTTCCGGCGTATCACAAGGGGAATGAGACGGGGCTCGAGCTCGAGACGTTGGGGCGTGGCGTGCAGTAGCTGCGATGAGTTGGAAACGTACGGCCTTCTATTCTAGTCAGCTCCTGCGGGCATACATGTCGCACAAAACACGTCACCCACGCACGCCACCCACATCGCCTTGACGAACTCTGTCCCAGCCCCCACCTTGTCCGGCGATGACGCTCCCCGCCTGGCTTTTTGTCTTTGCACCGTCAGACGATCCCGAACTCGGAGACCGGAGCCCGGCCGCGCACCAAGACGCAAAGGCCGGCCGCGCATTACTCGCCACAATCCCTCGCAAAGACACCACAATCATCGCAACTCTCCGTGGTAACAGCGACACCGACGCCCGGTCCGCCCTCGAACGCATCTACCGCGACCACGCCAAAGCTCTCGCCTCCTTCGCCAACAGTTTCGTCCACTCCCCCGCCGACGCTCGCGACATCGTCGCCGACGTCTTCACGGCGATCTGGGCGCATCGGACGACCTTCGCGCCGTCGACGAGCATCGCCGCGTATCTCTACACCGCCGTTCGTCGACGCGCACTGAATGTCGTCCGCGACAGCGGCCGGCGCGCACGACATCATGATGCGCTCGCAAACACACTCGCTCATACGCCGTCTCCGTCATCGAGCTCAGAAACTACGGCAATCAACCAAGCCGACCTCGCCCTCGAAGCACGCGAAGCTATGGACGCCGTCCGAGCCGCCCTTCAACAACTCTCCCCCGATCGTCGCCGCATCATGCGGCTCCGCTGGCAAGACGGCCTCTCCAACCCCGAAATCGCCGCTACGCTCGGCCTCTCCGAAAAGACCGTTCGCAATCAACTCTCCCTCGGTCTCGCCCAACTCCGCCGCGCCCTCGGCGACCTCTTCCGCGACTAGCGTCGAGTAAGCGTTCCAACATCTCCCGACTCTGATTGCACTAAGTCGGGACAATCTGGTGGTTCGGGTGTTGTCCTCATGAACCATGTCAGATTCCGACGTTCCCCCCATTTCCGCCGAAGCACTCGGCCGATATTTGTCAGGCGAAAGTAGCCCGGCGGAAGCGCGCCAAGTTGCCCGCTGGGCCCAGCACAGCCCCCGAGCGGAAGCGCTCCTCCATCAGCTCCAAGGACGTACCCCTGGAGAAGACGACGTCTCATTCGACATCGATACCGAGTGGGCGGCGCTCAATGACAATTTGGAAGTTATCAATCAAACGTTCGTTCAAAGCAACAAACGGAGTTCCAGACGAAGAGCTCGCGTCATTGGCATCTTGGCCGCATGCACAGCCGTTGTGTCCGCAGTACTGATAGGGACCGGCCGATCGCCATCCCATCAGCCGTCCGAACGCGACTCTTCCGCACTGCACTACGCCGCCCCCCTCGGCCGCATCGCGAACCTGACACTCCCAGACGGATCGCGTCTGACCCTCTCCCCGGGTTCACACTGTACCGTCGCCAGCGACTTCCAACACACGCGCACCGTCACGTTGGACGGCGAAGCCTTGTTCGACGTCGTACAAGCACCCAACACTCCATTCCAAGTCCGGACGCGCTCGACCGTCACCCGCGTCCTCGGAACGACCTTCGACGTCCGACAGTTCGCGACAGACTCGTCCGCACGCATCGCCGTCATCACCGGACGCGTCGTCAGCGCAGCACGTGACACGAGCGTAACACTCGCCGCGCACAACGTCGCGACACTCACCGACTCCACGGCCACGGTCATCGCCGAAGACGACATCGCACGCTACCGCGACTGGACGACCGGAAGCCTCGCCTTCGACGACGCCCCCGTCTCGGAGATCCTCGCGACACTGAGCCGCTGGTCCGGCGTTCGGTTCGACGTCGCGGACTTGTCCGTCGACCGCATCCGTCTCACCGCCCGCTTCGACTATCGCTCCAGCGCGCACATGATCGCCGCGCTCGAGACATTGCTGGACGTCTCCGCCTCGGTCGCGACGAAAGGCGACGTGACAATCGTGCACCTGCAACCACGCCGCGCACGCACCGCGGCGCCAGGAAAACCACGGACGCGCGATGGCGCGTCCCCCACCATTCAACGAGAGGTAGGCCGATGAAAGATCTGCGACGTCAGACCGCCGCGTATGTCGTTGGTGCCTATGTTGCCAGTACCGCGATCGCGTGGGCGCTCACGGGAACAATCGAGCCGTCATCACTCCGCGCGCAATCGGCGCGGGTGGCGCGCGCCGAATCCGATGCTGATGTGACGAGCCGCGAAGTCCTCGCGCGCCGCGTCACGCTCTCACTCGATCATGTTTCGCTGCGGAACGCGCTTCGTGCGGCGGCAATCGCCGGGCACGTCGTCCTGGAGTATCGCGGTGATGAGATCGATCACTATACGACTCCCATTACCCTGCACGTCACCGACGTTCCACTCGGCGTTGCACTCGAACAACTCCTCGCGGCGACCGCGCTCGAGCTCCGTCCCATGGCCGAAGGGCATCTCGCCATTCGCGTCGGACAGCATGGGGCAGATCATGTCGCTGGAGGGATCACCGGACGTGTCGTCGATGCCGCCACGAAGAAACCACTCGCCGGTGTCACCGCGACGATCGACAACGCCTCACGCGGCGTGATGACCGATACCAACGGCGTCTACCGCATCGGTGGCGTGGCCGCGGGATCACACCGCGTCGCCGTTCGGTTGCTCGGACATTCGCGACAGACGCGCGTGGTGACTGTCGTCGATGGCGAGAGCGCCGTCGCCGATTTCAGTCTCGAGGCAAGTACGACCGTGTTGGATCAAGTCGTCGTGACAGGAACTGTTGCGCCGACCGAGCTCAAAGCGGTGCCGAACGCGATGACCGTCATCACGGCCAAAGAGATCGAAGAGCGGGGGATCACGCGCATCGACCAGCTGTTTCATGGCGACGTGCCGGGGATCTACTCCTCGAATTTCGGCGATCACAGTCAGACGTCGCCGGGATTCGTACAGATGGCGTCTCGCGGATCGACATACTTGAGCTTCCCCTTGGGGCCGGCGATCAAGACCTACATCGACGGCGTCGAGCTGGCGAACCCGGATTTCCTCGGGCTGATCGATCCCAAGAGCATCGAGCGCATCGAAATTCTGACGGGGCCGCAGGCGTCGACGATCTATGGATCCAACGCCATCAACGGCGTGATGCAAGTCTTCACCAAACGTGGAACGACGCCACGTCCGCAACTCGTCGCGACGCTGCAGAGCGGAGTGATCCAGAACAACTTTTCGTCATCGCTCGCCCCACAGCACAACGACATGGTGCAAATCTCCGGGGTCGACGGGCACACGTCGTATAACCTTGGCGGCTCATGGGTCTACATGGGATCGTGGACCCCGACCGTTCACGCCACCAATTTGAGCGGCTTCGGTGGAGCACGAATGCAGCAAGGGATGGTGACGGTCGACGTCACCGGGCGCCTTCTGCGCGGCAGCAACTGGCAAAACAGCACGGGGCAAGTGCTCTCCACCGCGCAGCAGGACGGAACGCTGCGGCTCAATCCCAGCGGGTACGCTCTCCATCAATGGACGGCGCACACGACCCAAACCTTGGGGCTCACCGCGACCGTCGCTCCAACGTCCTGGTGGTCGACGACCGCCACGGCCGGGATGGACAACATGAACCAGTACACGTCTCGGCGTCCGGGATATCACGATCGCTCCGACTCGCTCAGTCTCATCGACATGGGACCGCAGAGTCGCCAGTCGCTCGCGTATTCGACGACGGTGCAAATCCCGTTCGCGGACCTGGCGCGTGGAACGATCACGGTGGGAGGAGACGGGTGGAAGTACACGAACGATGAGTCGTACTTCACGTCCACCTCGCTGACCAGTCAGACAACGAGTCATTCGTCGGAAGGGGTCACGCATACCGCGTCGCACAATCGCGGTGGCTACCTGCAGAGCCAGCTCGGACTGTGGGACGCGCTCTTTTTCACCTACGGACTCCGCGCGGAATGGAATCCCGATTACGGCGCGAACATCCGCCCGAACTATACGCCGCGCTACGGGGTTAGCTACACGCAATCCTTCGGTTCGCTGACCGCCAAGCTCCGTGCAGCCTACGGGAGCGCGACGCGTCCGCCGCTTCCCGGTGAATCGCAAGCCATCACGATGTTGCAGCAATATGGTGGCGATCTCGGTCCCTACTGGGCTCCCGATGATCTCTTGCAGCGCGGGAATCCGAACCTTCTCCCCGAGCATCAGAAAGGCGGCGAAGGGGGGCTCGAGCTGTACTGGGGCAACACCGCATCGGTCACGATCACCCGATACAATCAGACCGTTGGAGATCTGATCGACATCGCCGTCGTCGATAGCATCCATTCGCTCGTCCCCTACACGGAGCTCGGCTGGCCGGCGGGGAGCTTCCCGCAGTATGTAGACGGCTATCTCTACAACACGACGATGGAATTCATCAACATCGGCAACATCCGCAACAGCGGATGGGAGACGCAGGCGACCGTCACGACGGGGCCGTTCACGACCAAGGGAACATTCTCGTTCATGAAGAGCCGCATCATCGGGGTCCGTGACGACCCATCGTTCAAAGCGCTCAGCCACTACGTCGTCGGCTCGGCCTTCTCGGGGGCTCCGGAACATACGTGGGCGTTGGGATCGACGTACAGTCATGGCGGGACGAGCGTCCTTCTCAACCTGCACGGCCAAGGGTTCATGCACGCGCTGAATACCGGTGCGTCCGGCACCGCGTACTTCCTCGCGCAAGGGCGGTTGATGCAGCAAAAGGCCCGTGCCTCGATTCCCATCGGGTGGCAATGGTACATGTCCGCGTACGCGATCGGCGATCTCAATGCAACACAGCGGATCACCCCCAACGTTGACGCGTTGTTCCAGATGCAAAACATCAGCGACAAATACCGGAACGACCAATTCTATGCCAGCGCCACGATCGGACGCCAAACGCAATTCGGCCTCCGCATCCGATTCTAAGTCCGATTTTGATCGGGTTTTCACTGCTTCGAACGGTTACTGATGTCCTCTCGTCTCTTGCAGCACGGTGTCCGGTGGCTCATCGCCGGTGTTGGCGTGCCGTCGCTGTTGTTCGCTCAATCGGACGTGTCCTCCCCTCGTTCGTCTGGGACTGTAATTGCCACTCCAGTATCCTCTGCGACGCTTCCAGATACGCTCATTCCCCCGGCAGGAATGACCGCGTCCGGATACGCGGGAGCGCTCGACCTCATCGCGGGTGATTCCGTCCATGCCATGCACTTGGTGGTCAACGGTCACCTCGTCATGCGGATGGACTCGCTCCACGCCGTCGTCGATTCACTGGCGAAGCTCTGGGCGGGGCGACTGCATGGCGTCCCCATCAAGGGGTATCAACATCTGCCCATGGCGATGGTGTCGGCACGCGCCGGTGACGACGCAACGACGGTGCAGCACATTACGGCACTCTTGTCCGCGCCGGGAATTTCCGTCGAGGAACGAGCGTGGGTATTGGCGTCCGCGGTCGCGATCTTTCTGGAAAGCGATACGTTGCCGACGCCTGTACACATTCGTACCGCACGAACGTATTACGCCCAACTCCAGGAATTGCCGTTCGAATCATCGGTGCGCGAGCGATTCGTCTCCTTGATCGGGCTCATGCAGGCCGAAGCGGTGACGGGGGAGCTGACGCAGGCGACGCAGGATGGGCTGGATGCGTATGCATTTGTCGGAAAGACCAACAACTACGATGCGAAGGCCCTGATGTTGCGCAGTGGCGCGTTGGTCAGCCTGGCGCTCCTGTTGTCCGGCCAACCCCACGGCATCGCGCGCATCGATTCACTCGTGACGGCGCTCACGCCGCACGTCGAGCTCCCCGCGTCATTGGCGAACGATTCACTGGCGCGTTACGTCGTCCAGGATGTCCGCCGTGACTTTTTCATCATGGCGAAGAAGATGTCCTTCTTCGGAAAACCCGCCCCGGCCTACGTCGCGACCCATTGGCTCAATCAGCCGCAGCCCACGGAGATCTCCGATGCGGCCGCGGGCGCACGCGTCAAACCATTGAACGACGGTGTCATTCGCATCATCGCGATGGGATGGTTCACCTGTCCCTGGTGCGTGAAGGAAATGCACGAATTTCAAAAGATGCTCCCGCATCTCCCCAAGGGCGTCGAGTTGAACTACTACGAGTTCACCTTGGGTGATTGGGGAGGCGAGCTCGTTGAGCCGCAGGAAGAGGCGGAGCATCTGCGCCGCTATATGCTCGAACGGAAGAAGTACACCTATCCCATTACCATCTGGGCCGGGCCCAAAGATTCCACCCCGGACGGTGGCCGTCTTCCGCGAAAGTCACCGACGACGAGCGCGTTTGCCTTCACCGGCGGCCCGACGCTCGTGATCACCGACGGACATGGCATCGTTCGGTACTACAATAGTGGATACCAAAAGTACGAGCCGGCGTTGCGCGCGATCGTCGACTATCTCGTCAGCGAACGAGATCATCCTGGTGCTGTTCTCGCGGCGCCGCTCTCTGTCCCCGTGGCCTCGCCGGGCTCGAATTCTCCTCGGTAACACAAGTAGCAAACGCAAGGACCATCGGTCACATCGTGTCACATCATCGATCTCTCAAACACTCTCTCAGCCGTCGCGACTTCGTCGCGAGCGTCGCTGTCGCAACGACAGGGCTTTTCCTGGCCCCGCGCGCAAGCTGGGCCGTCCCCATGCGGTCGTCTCGTCCGGTCGAGTCGTTCGCTCCGCCGTTGCTCGATCCGGATACGTTACGACGTCTCTCACGAGACATCCTCGATGCCGCGACGCGGGCCGGCGCCAGCTTCGCCGACGTCCGAGTGAGTGACAAGCGCTTCTATAGTCCGGCCCGCGTCGGATTCCCGGGTTGGCTCGAATTTCGAACGGGATATGGATTGCGCGTCCGGGTCGATGGACGCGACGCGTTCGTGGCCAGCGCCGACGTCACGCCGGAAGGGATCGTGCGGACCGCCACCGCCGCAGTGGCAATCGGGCGTCAACTCGCGAACGTCGCGGGACCGTCGGCGCCATTGGCACGTGTCCCTGTCGTGACAGGCGAATGGAATGCCGCCGTCGACATCGATCCGTTCACCGTCTCCCCCGACGAGCACGTGTTCGTGATGTCCGGTTACACGACTCGGCGCCGGCATCGTGGGGTGATGACGTCGGTCGCGTTTCAATGGGAGAGCGAGACGCGTGTGATGGCGTCGACGGAAGGGACGTCGACGACACAACGGTGGACGCGCTTCCTTCCGTTCGCGATCATCGATTACGCGCATTGGCGCACCCGGGGACACATGCTGTCGCTCCGTGTCGCCCCATTTCAGCCAGGGACCGCGGGATACGAAACTGTGCTCGGTCCCGAACGGCACGAACAGCTCGAAGCGGTCGTCGATGAGTTCAACACGTTGATCTCATATCCGATCGCCGTGGCTGAAGTCGGACGCAAAGATGTCGTGCTGGACGGCCGAGCGCATGCGGCACTCCTCGGCGCGACGATGGTCCCCGCACTCTCGGCGGCCAGGATACTCGGCGAGGAGCAAAATAGCGGCGGCACCAGCTTCCTCGGATCGATCGATCGCGCGATCGGCCAGCAGGTCGGCGCCAATGGATTGGAGATGTGGGTCGACCATGGCAACACGTTGTACGGAGCGATGCATTGGGATGACGAAGGGGTGGCGGCCGCGGCAGTTCCGCTCATTCGTGATGGCCGAGTCGTGAACGTCCTCGCGACGCGCACCAATGCGTCTGCCGTGTCACAGACAACCCCGCCACCACTTGGGACTGCATTCTCCCCAGACGTCATGACGATGCCCGCGGCGCGTCCGGGGGCGTTCGTGGTCCGTCCGTCCGCGTCTGGTGGATCGCTCGCGACGTTGCGCGAATCGCTGAAGAATGGGTACATCGTTCGCAACGCGTGGGTCGGCGCCGATCAACAAGGGGCGAGCGGATCCTTGTATCCCCAACTCATGTTCGAAGTACAAAAAGGGGCGATCGTTCGCCGCGTCGTCGACGTGCGTCTCGAATTTTCCACCGTCAAATTGCTGCGTAGCGCATCGGCCTTCGGTGGGGCGAGCTCCATGGATTGGGATACCGTATCGATGTCGGGCGGCCTTCCGTGGAGTGAGACGAGTCATTTCGTCGCCGCCCCCGCCGTGTATCTCCGTGATGCCAACATCGCTTCGAATTCGCTTCATGTCTAATCGCTTGTCTAATCGTCATCCATCCGCGGTGCTCGACGCTTTTCTCGCACGGCGCGCCGACGCGGCCGCTCCTATATCCTCTGCGGTTCTCCCCTCAAACAGGCGCCCTGTCGTGACACGCGACGAGGCGCTGGCGCTCGCGAAAGCCGTGTTGGGATATGTGGAGCGTCCAACGATCGGCGTGCAGATCAACCATCGCGTCATATCGACCATCCGCATCGTCCGGAACGACCAAATCACGTGCGCCCAGACCGACGAATTGACGTTGAACTTTCCTACAGAAATCGGGAGCGAGCTCAACGTCACCGTCGCTACCAACGTGCGCGATGCCGCCATGTTGCGCGAAGCGGTTCGCCATGCGGAAATGCGCGCGACGCCGCCGATTCGGAAAGAAGACGAAGAGGAAGACGATGACGATGATCCCATCCACTTCGCGCTCGGGCCGCACACCTATCTTCCGGTCTCTCTGTGGCATGCCGGAACGCAGGATGCAATGGCGACGTTCCAGGGTGACGTCATCGTTCGCATCGTCGCCGCGATGCACCAATCGCAGATGCAATGCGCCGCCACGATTGCGCTCATGTCGCGCGCGGCGCTTCGCACGTACACGCTCGGGATGACCGCGTGGGGCGAAGACACCGACAGCGAGATCACGGTGACCGCCCGATCGGCAGATGGGAAGGCGTCGGGATGGAGCGGTCAAGCCGCGCGGGATTGGAACCGGATCCGGCCGGAACGTGCCGTGCAAGACGCCATCACCATGGCGCGGCGCACCGTCGGCGCGATGCGTGTCGAGCCAGGACGATACACGACGATTCTCGGACCAGCCGCGTTGGGCGGGCTCATCGTGAAGATGGGTGAGCTGTTCAACGGACGTGTCGGGAGTCCGTTCACGTACATGAACGTGACGAATAACCACAAGACCAAAATTGGCCAGCGCGTGATGGACGAGCGCGTCACGATGCGGACGGATCCGGCCGATCCCGCGTACGGCGAGTATCCATTCTTTCCCGATAACGGATATCCGAGCGGTGCCGCGACGTGGATCGAAAAGGGGATCCTCCGTACGTTGGCGTACGACCCTGGGGATGCACAAGACGAAGGAAAGATTCCACTCAAGACACCGGGTGCGATGCAAATGTCCGGTGGGACGACGACGATCGAGGAGATGATCGCGCAGTGTGAGCGAGGGATTTACGTGCATCGGTTATCCGGCGTGAATCTCATCGATCCTCCATCGGCGGCGATGTCTGGAACGACACGCGACGGATGCTTTCTGATCAAGAATGGAAAAATTCATTCGCCGATCGTCAATCTGCATTTCTACGACTCGCCTGTGCTCGCGTTGAACCGTCTCATGGCGATCGGTGTTCCGGAGCGTGTCGCGTTCGGCTTCATCGAGCTCAAGCCGCGGTATGGCGCGAGCGATCCGATGGGATCGTGGCCGGTGCCACCGATCGTGGTGCCGCCCGTGATGGTGCGTGACTTCAATTTTACAGCTCTCGCCGATGCGGTCTGAGGGATGCGAAGGCGGATTGAATAGGGCATAGCGAACCTTTTTGTTGTCTCCCCCCGCCCCCGCCTGTATGTTAGTCCTCTATGCCCCCGGCAGGCGCGGCCGCTGCACTCATCGACTTCCTCTTCGCGGGGGATTCCGACGATTCGGAATCTCCCGCGAGGGACATTCGCGCTCGTGGACGAACAGCAGCTCCATACCCCTCGACCTCTGCACCATCGGCCGCTGAAGCGCCCCTCATCGCCCGCGTCAACGCCGGCGATCGCGATGCCTTCTCGCTGATCTACCGCGACCACTACGCCGGCATGTGGCGGCTCGCCCATCGCCTGACCGGCTCGGACGATATCGCCTGCGACGTCGTTCACGACATCTTTCTCAACGTCTGGCACAAGCGCGCGAGCTGGGCACCGCACGCCACCCTCCGCGAATACTTTCTTCGCGCCGCGCGCAACGAATCGCTCCGCGTCCTCGCCCACGACGCCGTCGTCCACAAACATGCTGGCGTCGTGAGACACACGGTCACATCGACACCGGCGGCGACCGACGACGTCTCCGTACAAGACGATCTGGAGCGCGCCGTTGTGCGAGCGATCGCCGAGTTGCCGGAGCGACAACGATCGGCATTTCTGCTTCGCTGGGATGAAGAGCTCTCCACCGCCGCCATTGGAAGAGTGCTCGGCATCTCTGACGTCGCTGCTGGAAAGTTGATCGCCAAAGCACAGCGTACCCTCCGCGACGTCTTACAACGATTCCGATAACGAATGCTCGAACCTACGCCCTCGCCCGACGTCGAAGATCTCACCCCGGTCGCGTCGGTGTGGCACACCAGCATCGTTGTCCTCTTTCTCTTTGGCGGTATACTCCTCAGCGTAATGTTGGGGTACCGTCCCGGTTCACTCCTCGCCAAAGCCGGTGTCTCACCCGGACATGCCCGTGAGATACGCTATGTCGTCGGCATTGCCGCTGAATGGCTGATCGTCGCGTTCATTGCGTGGGGCGTCCGAGCACGCGGCGGTTCGCTTCGCATGTTGGTCGGCGAGCGGTGGCCGCCGCGCCGCGCCTTGTTCCGTGATGTCGGTCTTGGCGTCGGGGCATTCGTCGTGATTGCCCTGGCTGGCGGAATGGTGAGTGCGCTCCTCAAGGTGACCCACTATTCACCAGGGCTATTGTTGCTCCTTCCGCGGACGCCGATCGAGCTTCTCATCTTCTTCGGCGTCGCGCTCACCGCGGGAATTTGCGAGGAAATCATTTTCCGCGGCTATCTCATGCGGCAATTGACCGCGGCGACGAAACATCCGGCGACTGGTGTCGCACTCCAGGCGATCATCTTCGGAGTTGGTCACGGCTATCAAGGGGCGAAACACATTCTCGCGATCGCGGTGATCGGTGTCTTGCTCGGTGTGCTCGCCCGGTGGCGCCGGAGTCTCTATCCCGGAATGATCGCTCACGTGATCCAGGACGGATTTGCAGGCATAGTCGCCTACCACGTGCTCCGCTAAAAACCAAGGGGTTCGGATTTTTCGTACTGACCTATTTCCAGGTCATGAGCGACGACGAACCGACTCTGCTCGACCCCTGGCTCGCCGACCAGTTCCGCGCCGCGGCCCGGGCCGGAGAACGACCATCCCCTGAGCTGATCGAAACGCGGCTCCAGTTGCTCCTCGCGGAGACCGATCGCGAGTTGTCGAACGGTCGTTCTGGTATCAGGCACGATATTTCACGCCGAAGGATCCGCCCATATGGCGCCGCGATTGGCGTATTGGCAGCCGTGGGGATGGCGTTCTGGCTCGTCGTCCGTCCGCATGATCCGTCTAGCGTATCGTCGCCACGCGAATACCATACGGGGATCGGTGAGCGTTTGACTGTCACACTGCCGAACGGAACACCAACACGCGTGACACGTGTGACACTCGCGCCGCAAACCACAGTGCGCATCGCCAACGGCATCATCGACATGTCGGGCGAGGTGTACATCGCCGTCCCCTCCGCGGCGTCGGCTCCGACGATCGTTCGCACCGGTTCAGTCTCGGTCCGCGTGCTCGGCACGACCTTCGACGTCCGCCGCTATCCCGAAGACACGCGCACGTACGTCGCGGTGACGAGTGGGAAAGTCGCCGTCGGAGGACGTCGGTGGACAGTCGTGACTGGCGACCAGATCGTGAGCGCCACCGATTCGACGGCGCAACCCGAGCGCGGCACAGCCTCGGACGCCGTCGCGTGGACCGGCGGCGAGCTGACGTTCCAAGATGTTCCGTTAGGGGACGTGCTCCAGACAGTCGGTCGCTGGTCCGGCGTCCACTTCAAGATTCCCGACGCCGCGCTCGCGCACCGTCCCATCACGGCCACCGTCGACATCGGCTCTCGCGCCGAACTGTTCCGCGCGCTGTCGCTCATGCTCGACGTCGACGTGATCGATACACACGGCAGCGACACCGTGACCCTGCAACGCCGCAAGACGCCAAAATCCGCACCGGCTCCCAACCGGAACGACTCTTACCTCAATGCTGGAGACGTTGGCCGATGATTTCTCGTATGGTTTGTACCATCGCCTCGATCTGTGTCACGACGCTCGGATCGACAGTCCCCGTGATCGCTGCTGCGCAACACACCGTCGCCTCGGGAAACCTTCCTGACACGATCGACCCACGCACGGCTCAGCTGTTGTTGTCGCGGCCGGTCACCGCGTCGTTTCACGACGCGCCGCTGAAACAGGTCATCGATTCGATCGCCGCACATGCGGGGGTCAAAGTGTTTTACGACACCCAGATGTTGATGTCGGTACCGACTCGTGTCACCCTGCAACTGACCAACACCCCGCTCGGGATCGCTCTCGAGCGCGCGCTCGAAGGAACCACCCTCGGCGCCGTCCCCATTGCCGCGGCGAAGTTCGTCATCGTCGAGCGGCAACACGCGAATACTGTTGCACAGGACATCCAAGGCGTGGTGACTGATGCCAAGACGAAGCAGCCACTACGCGGAGCGATGCTGTCGCTCGACGACGATGCCAAAGGGGTGACGACCGACGGCGACGGGCGATTCCGGCTGTCGAACGTTCCGGCCGGTCCACACCGCGTCGTCGTCCGCTTGATCGGATATACGAAGCGGATCACGTCCGTCACTGTCGCTGACGGTGAGCCGCTGACCGTCTCGTTTGCGCTCGATTCACGTGCCACCGCGCTCGACAATGTCGTCGTGACAGGGACGGTGATCCCAACAGCGCTCAAGGCGGTGCCAAGCGCCATCACGGTCATCACCGGGAAGCAGCTCGAAGAACGTGGGATCACCCACATCGATCAACTCTTTCACGGGGATGTCCCCGGCGTCTTCGCGTCGAATCTGGGATCTGGTGGGCAACAGCCGGGTCAAGTCGTGATGGCGTCCCGCGGGTCGACCTCATTGAATTTGGCGCTCAGCCAGCCGATGAAAACGTACGTCGATGGCGTCGAGTTGTCCGATCCGACGTACCTCGGACTGATCGATCCGCGCAGCATCGACCGGATCGAGATTCTGACCGGCCCGCAAGCGAGTACGATCTACGGCTCGGGCGCGATCAACGGGGTCATGCAGGTCTTCACGAAGCGCGGGACGACATCGCGCCCACAGCTCACGGCGACCTTACTGAGTGGATTCATCCAAAACAGTTTCTCCTCGTCCCTGGCGCCACAACATGATTATGCGGCGCAGGTGGCCGGTGTCGACGGCCATATCTCGTATAACCTGGGCGGATCCTGGCTGTATATCGGTCCGTGGACCCCGGCAATTCGGCAATCCGTCGCGAGTGGCTTCGGTGGTGCACGACGAGAGCAGGGGCCGGTGACCCTCGATGTCAGCGTCCGGCGCGTGTTGGGGACGGATTGGTCGACGGGTGACGCTTCGCAGTGGCTGTCGACGCGTCTGGTGAACGGGGTGTATTCCGAGTCGCCCGGAAGTTTCGGCGGACGCGAGTATGTCACGACGTCGCAGACGTTCGGCATGACGATGTCGTATAGCCCGTTCTCCTGGTGGTCACATACGGCGACGGTCGGCAACGATGCCTCGGATGCGCTGAATCATGCGACCGGTGGAGTATTCTATCGGCCGAGTGACTCGACGCTGTACATCAACGATCAGCGGGAGACTCGAACGTCGTTGGCGTACACCACGGTGGTTCGTTTTCCCATGACGTCGATGGCGAACGCGATCGTGAGCGCCGGCGCGGACGGGTGGCGCACACTCACGACATTGATCAACGCCGACGCGCCCGCATACACCGGCGTGATCAACGACGGACGCTTCTACGAAGCCCGCAATCCCGCGCACAATCGCGGCATGTTCCTGCAATCACAACTCAGCGTGCTCGACGCGGTGACGTTCACGTACGGGCTCCGCGCGGAGTGGAATCCGAACTACGGTCCCGACGCGAACCCAAACATTGTGCCGCGCTACGGCGTCGCTTATACCCAGGAGCTCGGCCCGGTGACGGCGAAAGTTCGCGGGAGTTACGGGCACGCCACGCGACCACCGAATGCCCAGGACCGGCGATCGTTTCCCGGCGATTCGTGGGCGCTCCCGTACTACGGCCCGATTGCGTTCAGCCAACGTGCCAACCCCGGTTTGGTGCCGGAGGAGCAACGAGGGGGTGAAGGGGGATTGGAGGTGTATCTGGGGAATCGCGCGTCGCTGACCGTCACCCGGTACAATCAAACCGTCAACAATCTCATCCAGCGCGTCAAAGTCGACAGCATCGAGTTGCTTCCGGCGTACCTCGACATCTTCGGATGTCGGCCGTGGCAGTGCGCGTATCTTGTAATGCAATCGCTCAACATCGGAGCCATCCGCAATCAAGGATGGGAGCTGCAAGGGACGCTCGCCGCCGGGCCGCTCTCCGCGAAGGGGACATATTCCTGGACGAAAAGTCGTCTCATCGGCGTGGCCCCGGCGTATCGGCTGCAGTTTCCCCAATACGTCGTCGGTGCTCCGTTCAGCTTTCTGCCGGAGCATACGTATTCGGCCCAATTGCAATACGCCAATGCGGGAACGAACGTCGTGCTCAACGTGCACGGTCAAGGGTCGACTCCGTACACCGGGTCGAACTCGTTGGTCTATGCCACGCTGTTCTCACGAACCGCGGCGACGGATGCGCCACGAACGTCGTTGCCGGGGAACCTCGTATTCTATGGGACGACGTATTCGACCGCGGATCTCAACGCGTCACGGCGCATGTCGAATCACGTCGAAGCCATCGTCCAGGTTCAAAATCTGGCCAATCGATTCGCCATCGATCCCTATTATGGATTGCTGTATGCCGCCATGGGGCGGCAGACCAAGCTTGGTGCTCGCGTCCACTGGTGACCTGATCGTGATGCTGCCGCGAAAAACGTTGATACTTGCTGTCGCGCTCGCCGCGTGTACGTGGCGCGAAGCGGATGCGCAAAATAGTACCGCCCAAAGCACGACACCGGACCGTGTAATCACGCCGGCCGAACGATCGCGCGGCGTGACGCTCTCGCACGGGGTTGGGCTCATCAGTGAAGAGCCGACCAGACGATTGACGCCCGAGCAGTTCGACACCGCGCTCGTCTCGCGGGCGAATGCGTGGGTGACGCAAGTGCGACAGTCGCCGGTCGGCGGGCTCCAACTCGATCCCATGGGCGCGTTGGCTGTCGCCGCCGGACAAGATGCACTCGCCCAGCAACAATTCGACGCCCGTCTCGCGACGCCGCACCTCTCCGACGCCGATCGTGCCTACACGTTGTTGTTGGCGACACGAACATTCGGCGCCAAGGCGACCGACACGGTGCGGATGCGTATCGCGCTCGGGTACCTGAAACAACTCGACGCGCTTCCGGCCCCCATGGCGCTGTCGCAACATTTGGGACACGTCGCCGTCGCCAACGCGTATTACGATGCCGGCGACAGCAAGGCGGTAATCGTACACATGCGACAGGCATTTACGCTGGTGGCGAAAATGCCATTCCTTCAGCGTGACTGGTTGAGCTATCGCTATTCACTTCCCGTTTTCGCGGACGCGCTCTCGGGACTTCCGAACGGACGCGCGCAGATCGACTCGCTGACGACGTCACTGCGCCCTCTGGCGCAGGCGCCCGCCGAATTGGTGGCGATTGACAGCATCTATAATTGGATCAGTCGCCTCAACACCCAGGAGTTCCAACACGTCGTCGATCAGCTCAGCTACCTCGGCCGGCCGGCGCCTCCCATCACCGCACACTTTTGGTTCAACACCCCTATACCGACCGTTCAGAGCTCGGCGGCGCCGGGCGCGCTGACCAAAGCACTCGGCGACGGGAAAATTCGGGTGATGGAGTACGGCCACTACGGCTGTCCGGGATGTCTTGCCGCGCTTCCCAAGATGGACCATCTCCGAACGATGATGCCCGCCAACGTGGAAGTATGGTTCGTCTCCGATGAAGGAGACATTTGGGGGACGACACACTGTACGGCGGCCGAAATGGCCACGCATCTGAAGCAGTTTTATCTCGAGAAAAAGAAATACCAACTGCCGATCGCCATCTGGATCGGGCCGCGCCAAGCGCAGATCGATGGCGGGAGCCAGTTACAGGAAAGTCCGATGAGCACGGCGTATCAACTCGCCGGCTTTCCCACCTTCATTATCACCGACGGCCACGGCGTTGTGCGACACATCGGCTTCGCCGACTCCGACGGTACCGTGCTCCGCAGCGTGCAGTATCTCATCGCCGAAGCGGAGCATGCTGGAGGCGCCGGAGTAGCGCCGCAGGGCCAGTAATCGCAGTACTTCCTCTCTTTGATCGGTTGGTCATGGCTCATCCGTCTCGACGTACTTTCCTCGGCGCCTCCGCCGCCACACTCGCTGCGGCGGCGCTGCGGCTTCCCCGAACTGCACTCGCGCTCCCCACACGCGCGATTGGGCCCCGTGCCACCGCGCCAGTGGCGGCCTTTCTCCCCGATCTCATCGACCCCGCATTGCTCCGCACACTCGCGCTCGCCGCGGTCGATGCGGCCCATCACGCGGGCGCCGATTACGCGGATGTTCGTCTTGCCGACACCCATCAGCTCGGGATGGCGCAAGGGCCGATGGTCTTTCCATTCAGTTGGATGGGATACGACTATGCCTATGGCGTTCGTGTGCGCGTTGGCGGCGCGTGGAGCTTCGCGTTCGGCACGAAACCCAACGCCGACGCCATCGCGCGAGCCGCGATCAGCGCCGTCGCGACGGCGCGCGGATTGTCGAAAGTGGCCGATCCACACCCCATGATGGCTCCGGCGCCGGTCGTCCACGGTGAATGGTCGACGCCCGTCACAATCGATCCGTTCGCCATCTCTCCCAACGAGCACGCGCAACTCCTCGGCGGGTTGAAAGACACCGCCGAACGTGTCTCATATAGCACATCCCATCGCGACGCCGTGACGTGGACCCGCGAGACTCGGGTCTTCGCGTCGACCGAGGGGTCGTTGATCACGCAGCACTTCATGCGGGTCAATCCCGACATTAACGTCTCGGTCGGCGTAGAGATGCTCGGCAATGAAACAGTGCTTCCGGTCCCCGGGATCGGTCCCGCGAGCGCGGGGGTCGAATGTCTTCTCGGTCCGGCGTTACACGACGCCATCAAAGAGGCGACCGAGTCGGCGGCGAAGTTGTCGAAGGTCCCCGAACGGGACGCGGACGTGGGACGATTCGACGCGATCTTGGACGGAACCGCGATCGCCATGACGCTCGGCACGACGCTCGCTCCGGCGTTGGGGCTCGAACGGGCGTTGGGATACGACGCCGACGGTGCGGGGACGAGCTTCCTGGCACCGGTGGAGCAAATGTTGGGTGAGCCGTTGTTCGCGTCGCAGCTCACCATGCGCGCGGATCGCTCGCTGCCATCGTACGGCGCCGCGCAATGGGATGACGAAGGCGTTCCGACGACGCCGTTCACGCTCGTCGATCAAGGACGCGTCGTCGATTACTTCACGACGCGTGCGACGGCTCCCGTCCTGGCGTCGTGGTACGAGAAGCGCGGGACGCCGATGCAAGCGCGTGGTGCCGCCGTGTCGTGGGTCCCGACACTCGCCCCGACTGGGTGCGCGTCACAACTCTTCATCACGCCCGGCGCGCGCGGCGCCACGTTCGACACGATGCTGCGCACCTTGGGCGCCGGCGTCGCGGTGCTCGGGATGGACTACGACTATAGCGGCGTCGGTACCGATCAACAACTCGCGGGCGGCTCACTCATTCCACGCATGCTGTACAACGTCAAGCAAGGACAAATCACGCACCGCCTCAGGGGCGCCGCGCTCCGCTTCAGCACCAAACGCTTCTGGAAGTCGCTCACGCATGTCGGCGACGCCACGACCGTGCAGCAGTACATGCAGTCCGACCTTCGCAGTGATGGGACCTGGACCATGCTCCCCATTGCCGCCCCCGCCGCGCTCGTGCATCAACTGGACGTCGCGCAAGTTGGAGGGCGCAGCTGATGCATTCATTGCCGTCGGATTCCTCACGGCGCGTCTTGACGCGCGACGACGCGATTGCGGTGGGACGTCGCTTGCTCGCATGGTTGGATGAGGGCGCGGGCGGCACTGGTCCGGAAGGGATCACGCTCGAGCATACCGCGCGGGCCATCACGAAGATTTCGAATGGCCGAGTGATGCAGACCGAAGATGGTGATCGAGTACGCATTCGTGTGGCGTCGCAATTCGGGAGCGGGCTTCCCGTCGAAGTGATGACCAATCAGCTCGACGATGCCGTATTGCGATCCGTCGTCGCGCGCGCCGCGGCGATGGCGCCGCCCGTCGCCCCGCCCGAGTGGATGGGCGCGATCGATTATTCGGATCAGCAACCATTCACCTTTCAAGCGCGCGAATTTCCCGACGTCGCGTTGTGGCACGACATGACGGCGCGGGCCAGCGAATCGGCGCAGGAAACCGCGATCCCCTCGCTCGTCGAACAGTTGCGCAATTCGCAGCTGAACGGCGCGGCGACGCTCAGCTTCGGACAGCGCTCCGTATTGTACCTGTATAAACGTGGCCTCACCGCCTTTGCCGACGAGACCGATTGCGAAGTGACCGTCACCGCGCGGACTCCCGACAACGCCGCGTCCGGCTGGGCCGGGGATGCGAATCGCGACTGGACGAAGATTCAGCTGCAATCAATCGCGACACGAGCCGCCGACATGGCGAGTCGGAGCCGAGGAATGGTGGCGGTCGAACCGGGGCGCCGCACCGCGATTTTGGGGGCGGCGGCCGTCGCGCAGCTCGTTCGCTGCATGGCGCGCGAGTTCGATTGGAATCAAACAAAGGAAGGGGGGATGGGCTCGCCGTTCACCTTTCTCAATCACAACTCGGGTGGCCGTCACACCAAATTCGGACTGCGCGTCTTCGATCCCCGATTGATGATGGTCTCCGATCCCGCCGATCCGATGGGTGGATATGCGCCATTTTTCGAAGCGAACAGCATGGTGGAGCCGTCGTTGCATGGCTTTCCCACTCCCGCCATCACCTGGATCGACCATGGGGTGTTGAAACACTTTGCGTACAGCATCGCCGATGGCTTGAGCCGCAACATGACACCGTGCGAGTGGCCTGTCTCCGTGCGCGTGATGGCGGTGCCAGGGACCCCCACCGCGACGGTCGATGAAATGATCGCGAACTGTAAAGAAGGGATTTACGTCAATCGCTTCTCCAACGTAGAGTTGGTCGACTGGCCATCCGGACTCATGACCGGCGTGACGCGCGATGGTTGCTTCCTCGTCAAGGATGGAAAGATCGCCAAGCCGGTCAAAAACTTTCGCTTCACCGATTCGCCATTCTTCAGCTTCAACAAGCTCGAGATGATCGGAGTTCCGGAACGGGCTGCCTTCGGCACCATCATGCCGCACGTCGGCGACCCCTGGGGGCCCTGGCCCGCGCCCCCGGTGATTGTCCCACCGATGATGGTCCGCGACTTCAACTTCTCGTCGACCATCGACGCCGTCTAAGGAAGTGTAAGGGGCCCAAGAGTGATAATGAGACATTGTGGTGATAATGAGACGTTTTTCCTGACCACCGCAAGACATCACTAGCTTTAATCCGCCAGACACCGTTGGGCGTCTAAACAGATGGGTGCAGTCCGGTCGAGGCGACGTCCTCGATCTTGGATTCGTGCTACCCACATTCTTCTGGAGGATTCATGCGGAGCATTTACTTGCGGAGCACGTACTCGAATGTACGCAGGCGTGTGGGGAGCGTCGTCTTCGGCGCTCTGACGTTGACGGCGTGTCGATCGGACAACGTTGCATCACCGCTGTCGTCTCCCTCGGCGCGGCTCAGCCGGAGCACGGCAACAGCGAGTGCCACGAGGCCGCAAGGGACGATCAATGATAGTCTGGCGGCGCTCTCCGATCGCGTCCCTGGATTTGCAGGGTTCCAGCCAGGGCCGAATGGGGTGTTGACCGTGTATATCACGCCGGCGGGCCGCGCCGCCGCCGCCGTCGTGGCGGCGCAGGATTTCTTCGCGAGCCATGCGTCGGCGTTCGGCGCGGTGGCGCCGATGTTCAAGAGCTCTGGAATCGCGGTGCAGCCGGCGCGCTATACCTTTCGGCAGCTGTACGATTGGTATCAGACACTCAATCGGTCACTCGGAATACCGGGGATCACGATGGGGAGAATCGATGCGTCGACGAATCAGGTCAGCATCGGGGTGAAGGACGCGGCGACGCTTTCCCGGGTCGCGGCGTTGGCCAAGGCGAGTGGAATTCCGGATACCGCCATTGCTGTCTCGATCGTGGCGCCATTTCACGCGACGACGAGGTTGACCGATCAGGTCCGGCCGACCGTTCCCGGCTTGCAAGTCTCGAGTTTGTATCCGGGGCGGGTCTGTACGCTCGGATACACCTTTCATGCGGTCAAGACAGTGTCGCCGTCCGTGGTCGAGTCGATCAACTACTTCGTACTCCCGTCGCATTGTACCGCGACCTTTGGCGTGACAGAAGGAACGATTGTCGGACAACCGAACGTCGGGTCCGTCATTGGACATGAAGTCTATGATCCGCCGACCACCACGGGATGTGCGCCTGGACGCCAATGCCGTCGTAGCGACGCCGCGCTGTTTCAATACGACGCGAGTGTCTCGACGACGTTTGCCAAAGTGGCCCATGCGGCAAACGGCTCAACGCTCATGTATCCATTTTTTCCGGGGCCATACATCCCCTACACCATCACGGGGATGGGTCCGAACAATTATCCGGATGGGCTGTCGAGACCGTTGTATAAAGTGGGTGCGGTGACGGGTGAGACGGTCACGAATTCCTATGCGAACGGGTATAGCTGCACGGACGTTCCACTCTATGACCAGTCAGGAAACGATACGGGGATCACCCTCCAGTGCCAGGAGACAGCGACCTTGGCGGCGAACGACGGCGATAGCGGCGGCCCGATGTACGTCTCGTCAGGGCCCAATGGGACAATTTACGCGACCGGAATGTTGTGGGGAAAAAATGGGACCGGCATCGTCGCGTATACGGACATAACCGTGATCATCGAAAATCTGAACCACTATCCCCATCTCGTGTCGATCAATTATGAGTTACGGGTGTGGTAAGACCGCATGACACTGTGAAAGAATGAGCCGGCGGCGCCAGTTGAGGGCGCCGTTTGGTTTTTAGGTCGCCTTTCGAACAGTCGTTCTGGTAGCATCGCCAAAATATCCCACCGTTGCCCCTGGAATGTAAACGTTTACATTAGCGGGACTACCTTCCCCGTTTTTTCCAGGATAACACGCATGACACTCAGGCACTTCGTGATCCCGGCGCTCCTCCTCGCCGGTGGCGTCGGTGTGGCCGCGGCCCAAGGAGCCTCCGGAGCGGCGAACACCGTGGTCGTTCGGGTCGACCATCCAGGCCCGGCCATTGGCTCGATGTTGTACGGCTTCATGACCGAGGAGATCAACCACTCCTACGACGGTGGGCTGTACGCCGAGCTGATCCAGAATCGGGCGTTCAAGGATGACCCGAATGAGCCGGTACATTGGGCCGTGACCCGCTCGCCCGGCGCCGCCGGCACGATCGCCTTGAGCGACTCGGCACCGCTGAACAGCTCGCTGAACGTCAGCCTGCGTCTCGACGTCACCGCCGTCGCGGGCGATCAGCGCGTTGGCGCCGCGAACGAAGGGTTCTGGGGGATCAACGTCACGCCGAACACGAAGTATCGCGTCTCGCTCTACGCGCGCGGGAGCAACGGCTTCACCGGTCCGCTCACCGTCGATCTCGAAAGCAGCGACGGTGAAACGATTCATGCGTCCGGCGTGATTCCACACGTGACCGAGCAGTGGGCGAAGTATGATCTCACCATTGCGACGAACAAGAAGGCCAAAGCATCGACGAACAATCGCTTCGTCGTCTCCGCCAAGAACAAGGGGACGGTGTGGCTCTCGCTCGTCTCCGTCTTTCCGCCGACGTTCAACAATCGTCCGAACGGAAACCGGATCGACTTGATGCAAACGTTGGGCGACATGAAGCCGGCGTTCCTCCGTCTCCCGGGCGGAAACTATCTTGAAGGGAACAGCATCGCCGAACGGTTCGCGTGGAAGAACACGATCGGTCCGGTCGAAGAGCGCGCCGGGCACCCCGGGCCGTGGCGCTATCGCTCGTCGGACGGGCTCGGCCTCATGGAGTTCCTCCTCTGGTGTGATGATCTGCACATGGAGCCCGTCCTCGGCGTCTTCGACGGATACGCGCTCAATGGCGAGCATGCCGAAGCCGGAAAACCGCTCGAGCCGTACGTGCAGGATGCACTGGAGGAAATCGAGTACGTCATCGGCGGTCCCGACACGAAGTGGGGCCAACAACGTGCGAAAGATGGGCATCCCGCGCCGTTCCCGCTTCGCTACGTCGAAATCGGGAATGAAGAAGGGGGCCCGCCGTACGAGCAACGTTTCGCGCAGTTCTTCGATGCGATCAAGGCGAAATATCCGCAGCTGCAATTGATCGCGACCGATCACGTCAAGAGCCGCAAGGCCGACGTCTACGACGATCACTATTATTTGCCGCACGATCGGATGGAGCGCGAGATGCATCATTATGATGATTATCCGCGCACCGATCCCAAGATCTTCGTCGGTGAATGGGCGACGGTCGAAGGCAGCCCGACACCGACGCTCGAAGCCGCGCTCGCCGACGCGACGTGGATGATGGGGATGGAACGGAACGCCGACGTCGTGATCATGGCGGCATACGCGCCGCTCCTCGTCAACGTCAACCCGAACGCCTGGCAATGGGGAACGAACATGATCGGCTATGATGCCGGCCACGTGTTCGGATCGCCGTCGTATTATGCGCAGCGAATGTTCATGACGCACCGCGGAACGCACGTGCTCCCGGTCGAAGTCGCGGGCGAACCGCCGAAGCCGGCGCCGGGCGCGCCGGTTGGTCCGCTGCAGACATTCTTCGCGTCCGCGACGCGTGATTCGGCGTCCGGAAACGTGTTCCTGAAAGTCGTGAACACGGCGGACGATCCGGAAACTCGCCAGATTTCACTCACGGGTGTGTCGTCGGTCGATTCCCACGCGACGGTCGAAGTCATGTCCGGCCAGCTGTGGGACATGAACAGCGTCGCGGAGCCGACGAAAGTTGCGCCGCAGCAGAAGGAGGTCAAGAACGCGGGGACGACGTTCACGTATTCGTTCCCGGCGCATTCGGTGAGCGTGATGGTGTTGAAGGCGAAGTAATACCAGCTTCACTTTCCGCGATATCTGAGAAAGCCTCATCCCAATCGGATGAGGCTTTCTCCTTTCTAGCCATCGCAACCCGATTCAATCGATGACGAGCTCGCGTCGCGCCAAATCGAAGGTGTGGCCCGCACCGATCACGCCGACGCGCATCGCGCTGACCGTGAGTGGTTGCCCGTCGCGCAACTCCGCGGCGTTGGAATACGAAACGTTCCTTCCGTCGACAAAGGTGACTCCGCCCGCGCCAACGACGCGTCCCAGATCACCGCTCACGACGAGCGCCGTATCTTCATCAATGCCGAGGCCAAGCAGCTCCGGGAACTCCGCGAGCGCGACGAACAGACGATAGAGACGGCGGCGCTGCGAAAAATGCGTGTCGATCAACGCTTGATGCTTGATGAGTCCGAGCCCCGGGCCGATGTACTGCTCGACGAGCTGTCCGTGTTCGTCGACTTCGTTGCCGGCGAGGGTTGTCTTGGAGAGTGCCGCAGCGCCGGCGCTCGTTCCACCGATCACGACGCCACGAACGTACGCATCCTGAATGGCGTGTCCGACCGGTGTTCCACCGATGATCGAGACGAGTTTGACTTGATCGCCACCCCCTAAAAAAATGCCGTCGGCCTGGGTCAACAACTCGACGACGCGCGGATTGGAGGCGTCGTCGCGCGAATGAACGATGGGGACGTTGACGGTACGGCATCCGGCGGCGCGCAAGTCACGCCGCCATTGCCGCGCGGACGCATCCGGATTCCCCGACGCGCTCGTCAACGCGACGACGCGCCCATTCCGTGTCGCGCCACTCAATCGCACGAATTCGCCAAGCGCTCGGCCGTTCGGTGTCGTGGCACCGCCGATCAAGATGAGGGTGCCTGTAGCGCGATCGAGAGTGTCACGACCGTAATGTTTCGCATTCGCGTCCGCACGATAGGCGGCCGACGTCCGATTCGCCTCAGTGGGCATGGCGAACCGAGAGAGTGACCTCATGCACGGCGGCCACCGCGCGCCGGACATGCTCATCGATGTCGGACGACGGGGAGAACTTCATCACGTCACGCCCCGCGTCGCGGACCCATTCATGAATGTGCGTAGCGTCCGATGGCGCAATCACTGGTCCTTTCGACGGGACCGCGTCCGCGAGGACCGAGACGAGGCGGGCGGCCCGTTCCGGATCGCGATATCGGTCGGGGACGTCGAGTAGATTGGCGTCCAGAATCACGGCGACGTCGGAGTGCGAATACGGAAGGCCAGCTTCTAGTATGTACGACGGGGCGACGTCGATCACCAACGTGGCGCCATCGTCGGCACCATCGACGCCAGTCACGTCATCGCCACGCCGACATTGCACGAGCTGTTCGACAGCGAGCGCTCGTCCCACACTACCCGTGACGCCACACCATACAGTTTGCCGCAAGGGCGCCGGCGTCGGTTGCTCCGCCAAGGTGCGCAGCTCGGCGAGATAAAGATCGACGTCGTGCAAGGTTCCCGCAAAAGCACGTTGCACCGTCTCGAGCGCCAACGCCGCGGCGCGAAGCCCGACCATCTCGTGGACGTGCGCGAAGGCGAGGGTGTAACAGCCAGGAACACCCGTGCCGCGCGTTCGCCCGTATCCGACTTCGTGACCGATCATCGACTGCAGCTCGAGCGCCACGTGTTCGATGATGTGCGCGGCGTACGTGCCGCGACGCAATCGCTGGATGAATCCACCGCGCGTTCCGACACTACAGCGATGTTCTTCCAATCCGGGGAGCGCGGCCACCAATTGGTCGGTCATCCACGAAACGTCGGCCGACGAAATGTCCTCGAACGCGCCGATGTCGAGGTCCATGCGTGTGACGGGCCGATGCGACCAATAATTGGCACCGCGCGTCGTGTGCAGCGTCAGGATCCGGATTTCGGTGAACGGATTCGCCGGCGTCCCGCGCGACAGCTCTTCCATCTATCGCCCCGCCGTCGACGAAAGCCGCTCGATCGTCGCGAGCACGTCGTTCACTTTGTCGGCGAGCACCACCACGACGTCGTTTGCGTCGGCCATCGCGACGGCGCGCTCGACGGCGTCGCGTTCCGAAAAGACAGTCATGATCCGTTCCTTGGCCATTCCTCCGGTGATCAATCCTTCCTGAATCAATCTGGCGACTTCGCCTTGATCGCGGCCGCGCAAGTCTGAATCTTCTTTGATGATGACCTGATCGAGCGTGGCGCACAACCGTCCGAGCTCGCGAAGATCTTCGTCACGCCGATCTCCCGGTGCTGCGAGCACGCCGATGTGCTCGCGCGCCGGCATCGCGGCGATCAATTCCATGAGTCCGGCGACCGCTGCCGCGTTGTGTGCATAATCGACCAAAACACGCGTCCCGTGCACGCGCATCACGTTGAGTCGTCCCGGCGTCATCGACGGTGAAGGGAAGAACGACATCAATCCGGCGCGAATGTCGTCGTACCGGACCCCTTGTACGTACGCCGCCGCGATCGCGGCGAGGATGTTCTGTTGTTGAAAGCGTGCCGCGCCGCCGAGCATGAGTGGGATTTCACGCTGATGCGCGATGGGGATGCGCAACTTGCCGCGGAGCAGGACGAACATCCCGTCTTCGACGCGTGCCGCAATTCCGTTCTTCGCGAGATGTTGCTCGATGTGTTTGTTCGCTCCCGGCGCTTTCGTGGAGATCAAGACCACGTCGGCGGAGGTTTTCTCGCGCATGGCGTACACGAGTGGATCGTCGGCATTGAGCACGGCGTGACCGTCGCGTCGAACCACGGAGGGGACCACCGCTTTGACGTCGGCGAGCTGTTCGATCGTGTTGATGCCGCGCAATCCGAGATGATCCGCCGACACGTTCAGCACGACACCGACGTCCGCCTCGTCGAAGCCGAGCCCCGCGCGCAAAATTCCGCCGCGCGCCGTTTCCAGGACGGCGACGTCGATCGTGGGGTTCGACAGGATGACGTTCGCCGAGAAGGGGCCGGTCATGTCGCCTTCCATGACGAGACGGTTGTTGATGTAGATCCCGTCCGTCGTCGCGAGCCCGACCGAATTTCCGGTGTGCCGGAAGATGTGCGCGATGAGCCGCGACGTCGTCGTCTTCCCATTCGTGCCGGTGACGGAGACGACGGGGATGGTCGTATCTTCCCCTTCCGGATACAACATGTCGAGAATCGGCGCCCCGACGTTGCGCGGCGTTCCTTCGGACGGATGTGTGTGCATCCGAATGCCGGGGGCCGCGTTGACTTCGATGATCACCGCGCCATTCTCGCGGAACGGGACCGAGATGTCGTGCGTCAACACGTCGATCCCGGCGATGTCGAGCCCGACCGCCCCCGCCGCCATTTCGCACGCGGTGATGTTGTCTGGGTGGAGCTCGTCCGTGCGATCGATCGAAGTGCCACCAGTCGACAAGTTCGCCGTTGCGCGTAGAAACACACGTTCTCCTGCGCCGGGAATCGTTTCGAACGTCCGTCCTGAACGTTGGAGAAACGCTTCCGTTACCGCGTCGTCGGGCAATCGGGTCAACACTTTCGTATGTCCGATGCCGCGTCGCGCGTCGTTATTGTAATGTTGGATGAGTGCGCGGATGGATGACTGTCCATCGCCAACGATGTGTGCGGCGATCCGCTCCGCTGCGGCGACAACGCGCCCATTGACGACAAGGACACGATAGTCGCGACCTGATACGAATTGCTCGACGACGATCCGGTGGCCGAAGGCGCTCGAATATACCCACGCGGATTGGAGTGCGTGCTCATCGTCGACGCGCGGCGAGATCCCGGTCCCGTGGTTCGCGTCCAGCGGTTTGAGAATGACCGGGTACCCGATCTCTTCCGCCGTTGCGATCGCCGCGTCGAGACTTCGAACGACGGCGCCACGCGGCACGGGGAGGCCGATGTTGCTCAAGACGCGTTTGGTGTCATCCTTGTCTTGCGCAATTTCGACGGCGATGGCGCTCGTGTAGTCGGAGAGTGTCGCCTGAATGCGACGGAGATTCTTGCCGAGTCCGAGCTGGACGAGCGATCCGGAATTGAGACGGCGCACGGGGATGCCGCGCCGTCGTGCTTCTTCGACGATCGCGCCGGTCGACGGGCCGAGTCGCACGTCTTCGTACAGATCGTGAAGCCGATCGACGACGGTGCCGGTCTCGTACGGCTCATCCGCGATGCACGCCACGACGAGCTCGGCGGCATGCCGCATCGCCTGGATCCCGACCCCCTCTTCTTCATAGGCGACGATGACCCACCAGACCCCTTCGTCGCCCGACGCGACGACGCGTCCGAACGTGACGTCGCTGCCGGCGAGTGTCTGGAGCTCGAGCGCAACGTGTTCGAGGATGTGAGGGAAATGGGTCCCTTCGCGCAACCGTTCGACGAACCCCCCCGGCCCTCCACGGGTGCAGGGATGGTCGGCGAGGGACGGGAGTGCGCCCAACAGCCGGTCGGTGAATCCGGGAACGTCGGCAGAATTGATCTGTTCGAGTGACCCGAGCCGGACGTCGCAAGCGATGACCGGGGCGAGCCGCCAATAATTGGGGCCGCGCAACGCGCGGATCCGCGTCACGACCAAGTCGTGCGCGTGAATCGTTTCGGTGATGGTGCCCATGCGCGGGCGAAAAAAGGCAAGAGCCGCGCCGTGGGCACGTTGTCGGGGACGTCGTTACGTCCGTGTTGCCGGGGGTGTCGTTGTAGGGGCGCACTGCTGTGCGCCCCTCTCAAACGCCCATCCGATGTTGGTCGCAACGTCCAAAACGTAAATCCGGATCGGAATCGTACGCCGCCCCCGACGTTGGTCGCATCGTCAAAATACGTGAATCCGGGGCCGGGATCGTACGGCCATCCCCAACGTTTGTGTGGCGCGCAAGAAGGGCGCACTGCTGTGCGCCCCTACCACATCACCACGTCACGTTTGTCGATGTGGCATCCCCCACGTCCATCGTTATTCCGCCCCCATGAACGGATACCGATAATCCCGCGGCGGCGAAAACGTCTCTTTCACCGCGCGCGCGCTCACCCACCGCACGAGGTTCAATTTCGACCCCGCCTTGTCGTTCGTCCCGGATCCGCGCGCGCCACCAAACGGTTGTTGTCCAACGACCGCGCCCGTCGGCTTGTCATTGATGTAAAAATTCCCGGCGCTATTCCGCAGCCCATCCGCCGCAACCCGAATCGCCGCGCGATCCTGCGAGAAGATCGCCCCCGTCAACGCATACGGCGACGTCCGGTCGATCACACCGAGCGTCTGTTCGAACTCGGCGTCCTTGTACACATACGCCGTGACGACCGGTCCGAAGATCTCTTCACACAACAGTTTATACGACGGATCACGCGTTTCCACCAACGTCGGCGCGATGAAGTAGCCATGCTCGCCGTTCACGTCACCGCCGTGGACGATCTTCGCGTTCGCACGACCGTGCGCGACATAATCGCCGATCTTCTTGTGCGCGCGATCATCGATCACCGCACCAACGAAGTTCCGGAAGTCCGTCGGATCACCCATGCGCAGCTCGTCCATGATCCCGACGACTTGCTCCTTCACCTGTGGCCACAGGCTTTCCGGCACATACACTCGGCTCGCCGCCGAACATTTTTGTCCTTGAAACTCGAATCCCCCGCGCGCGATCGCGACCGCGAGCGCAGTGACATCGGCGGAGGGGTGCGCGAGGATGAAATCCTTGCCACCCGTCTCACCGACGATGCGCGGATACGAACGATACGACGACATGTTCGCGCCAATCGTACGCCACATGCTGTTGAAGACGCCCGTGCTTCCGGTGAAATGCACACCGGCCAAATCCGGATGCGACAACAATTTGTCCGAGATCCCGGCGGGATCACCCGGAACGAAGTTGATCACGCCAGGCGGAAGTCCCGCCTCTTCGAGCAACTTCATCACATAGTACGCGCTGAGCATCGCGCTCGACGCTGGCTTCCAGATGACCGTGTTCCCCATCAGGGCAGGAGCGGTCGGGAGATTCCCGGCGATCGACGTGAAGTTGAACGGCGTCACCGCGTAGATGAACCCTTCCAGCCCGCGATAGTCGAGCTGGTTCCACATCGTGTGATCGCTGAGCGGCTGCTCGGCGTAGAGCTCCTGCGCGAAGAACGGATTGAAGCGCCAGAAATCGATCAGCTCACACGCCGAGTCGATCTCGGCTTGGAACGCCGTTTTCGATTGCCCCAACATCGTCGACGCGTTCAGCGTCGCGCGCCACGTCGTCGTGAGGAGCTCGGCGGCCTTCAAAAAGATCGCGGCACGATCGGCCCAATCCCAGCGGCTCCACTCCTTGCGGGCCTCGTCGGCGGCGCGGACCGTGGCATCGACGAGGTCGGGGGTCGCTTTGTGCCAGGTGGCGAGGACATGGCGATGATCATGCGGCATGACGGCCTGCGCCGTGTCGCCGGTACGGTATTCTTTCCCCCCGATGATGATCGGAATGTCGATCTGCTCGGCCGCCATGCTGGCGAGGCGGGTCTTGAGTGCTTCGCGCTCCGGGGAGCCGGGGGCATAACTCTTGACCGGCTCGTTGGCCGGCGGGGGGACGCGGCGTGTGCCGTTAAATGCGGACATGGGAACGATGAAAAATGAAATTTCTGTAAATTAATTGGTGTTTCAACGGCGCCCGGCGATCGTCTACAGGGAAATGAGCCTCTGACGAACCGCCAACGATCCGTCGTGCGCCGTATTTGGCTGCTGATGTGACTGTGAGTGTTCCCGTGGTGATGGACGCGTTTCAAGACATGGAACCAGCCGTATACCCACCTCTCGCCGGGTTTGACCCGCCGACGAACGCCCCCGACCTGCGCGTGCTGGTCGCGGACGATGATCCTGTCATGCTCGCGATGTATCGTGAAGCGCTGCAACAGTTTGGGCATGAGCCATTCTGTGCGGCGAACGGCGACGAGGCGATCGCGCTCTTCGAACGCGAGCGTCCGCCGTTGGCGATCCTCGACGTCATGATGCCGGGGATCGACGGCATGCAGGTCTGCCGGCACATCCGGTCGATCGAGGCGCGGCGGGACACCTTCATTCTGGTCGTGACCGGGAAAGACCGCCCTGAGACGCTGTCCGAAGTCTTGGACGCCGGCGCCGACGATTTTCTCGGAAAGCCTGTCACGGTCGATCAATTACACGCCCGCGTCACAATCGCCAATCGCAACATCGCACAACGGCTCGCTCAGCGGGCGGCCGAGGAAGCGCTGGCTCGGGCGCAATGGCTCGCGGGGATCGGCGAGACGTCGTTGGCGTTGCAGCACGAAGTCAACAATCCGTTGACCGCGCTCCTCGGGAACGCGGCGTTGCTCCGTACACGCGAATATACGGCGGAGGAAGAAGACGAGTTCGTCGAGGCAATCGTCGAGCAAGCAACGCGCATCGGTGCCGTCGTGCAGCGTCTCTCGTCGCTCAAAGACCCGCAAAGTATCTCCTACGTGCGCGGGACAAAAATGCTCGATTTGTCCCCGCGAGGCGGCACTTCCGAGTAACGCCCCCCTTGCAATTGTCGTCCGAAACGACATTTTTTGGAAAAATTGCGGTTTTCCGAGGGAAATCGCGCCATTGCCTATTGCGTCCGGCCCCGGACACTATACTTTGCTGCGCGTCGGATGTCCGCACCTCATAGGAGATTATATGGCCACAGCGAAGAAGAAGACCACGGCGAAGAAGGCTCCCGCGAAGAAGGCAGCTCCCGCAAAGAAAGCTGCCGCGAAGAAGGCTCCGGCCAAGAAAGCCGCAGCGCGTACGCCCAATGCGGCGTTCATGAAGGCGATGCAGCCGAGCGCTGAGCTCGCCGCGGTCGTCGGTAACAAGCCGCTCCCGCGGACCGAGATCACCAAGAAGCTGTGGGCCTACATCAAGAAGAACAACCTCCAGGATGCCAAGGAGCGCCGCAACATCAATGCGGATGACAACCTCCGTCCCATCTTCGGCGGCAAGAAACAGGTGTCGATGTTCGACATGACCAAGATGGTCAACAAGCACCTCAAGGACGCGTAAGGCGCTTGGCGCAGCATACACCCACGGTGTCGAAGGGGCGCGCCGAGTCGGCGCGCCCCTTCGCGCAACAGTCGCCCGGACGTGTGATCTGGGAGAACGTGAAAGGGTTCGCGGGGGTCGCGATCGTCTTTCTCCTCATGCGTGCGTTCGTCATGGAGGCGTATCGCATTCCGTCGGGGAGTATGATGCCGACCTTGCTCGTGGGCGATTGGTTGTTCGTCAACAAGTTCATCTACGGGGCGCACATCCCGTTCACCGACGCGCATCTACCGGCCGTACACGATCCACGCCGGGGTGACGTCGTCGTCTTCGTCTCGCCCTATCAGGCCGACGAAGCCGCCCGGGGTGAAGACCCCACACCCACGCTCGTCAAGCGATTGCGCGGCCTGCCGGGCGACACGCTGTACATGCGCGACGCGGTGTTGTACATCAACGGCGTTCCGCAAAAAGAGCCGTTCATCCGCGCCGACCCACATGCGTCCGACGGGATCGATCCGCTCTTCGAGTGGCAGAAACGTGTCGGATTGACCCAATCACGCTTCGGCTCCGCACCGATCCAGCCGACGCACGATAATTGGGGGCCGATCGTAGTCCCACCTGGTCATATGTTCATGATGGGTGACAACCGGTACGACTCCAAAGACAGTCGCTACTGGGGATTCGTCCCACGGAACAATGTCCGAGGCGAGCCAATGTTCGTGTATTACTCGTACAACGGCGACGATTCAGACCGTCCTCTTCCGTTCATCACGGACATTCGCTGGAGCAGGATCGGGCACTGGATCCGATAGGCGTGGTATAACTGGGAATGAAGCAGGCGTTCCAGCGGATCTCCCAGTCGCTCGCCGAAATGGCGTTCATCACCGGGCTGTCGATCCGCGTTCTCCATGTCGTGTTCAACACCCATGGGCCTGAGCTCGACTGGCATTCGTTCGTCGGGACGTTTCTCGTCCTGCCGATCCTCCTCCTTGCCGCGGCCACGATTCATTTGGCCAACTATCCGGTCAAAGAATGGCTCTGGCGCGCCCCAGTCTTCGCCATCGCCGAAGCCGTCACCGAAGCGTTCGCCAGCTTGGTACTGATCGCGCTCGGCCGCGAACGCTGGGGGACAGGGCGCGCGGAGATGGGAGACTGGCCGAGCATGGCTGGGACGATCTTGATGGTGCGGTTTCTCGTCGTCTGCGTCTTCGCGCTCGTCTTGGGCGCCGTCGTCCAAGCCGTCCGCCGCCGCGAGCTGCGGGTGGAGCGGCAGCACCTGCATGCCCAACATGCGGCCGAGCACGCAGCGGCCCAGGCAGCGGCGCGCACGTCTCCATCGTCGAAAACACCCCCATCGTCCCCCGCATAATCCGGGGCGGCCAGACGGGGCGAACATCTGGTTACATTTCAAGAAACCCCGTCAGACAGGATACCGACGATGTACGATGAACGATTGGTGATACCGATGCGCGAGGAGTTGACCCGCCTCGGTGTTGAAGAGATGCGGACGGCCGACGCCGTCGACGCCAAATTGAAAGATGCGGCCGGTACGACGCTGGTCGTCGTGAATTCCGTGTGCGGCTGCGCCGCCCGTAATGCGCGTCCAGCGGTCGCAAAGGCCATTTCGCACGATCATAAGCCCGACACGCTCACAACGGTCTTCGCGGGCCAGGACGTCGACGCGACGCAGCGTGCGCGGAGCTATTTCACGGGATACCCACCGTCATCGCCGCAGATCGCGTTGCTGAAAGACGGCAAATTGGTCTTCATGCTCGAACGGCACCAGATCGAAGGGCGCTCGGCGGATGACATCGCGCAGGATTTGACGGGCGCGTTCGACCGGTATTGCGCGGCGTAAAAAATCGTACGCGCGCACGTTGGGGTGCAACGTAGGGGCGCATGTAGGGGCGCACTGCTGTGCGCCCCTGGTTGCCCAAACACGACATTTGATGGGCGGAACGCGAAAAAAAAGGGCGCACAGCAGTGCGCCCTACATCACCCCCGCCGAACCCAACGCGCCAATTCGACCAACGTCGGGCGTTTCCCATACATCAACAACCCGATCCGATAAATCCGCGCCGCGACCCAGACGGCCGCCGCGCATCCGGCGAGTAGTGCCACGATACTCGCCATGACCTCCACCGCGGGGACGTCCGAGATCGCCATCCGGAGTGGCATCAAGATCGGTGCGGAGACCGGAAAAATCGACAACGCCCTCGCCAAACGGCCGGACGGATTGTAGAGCACCGGCTGCACCAACACCACCGTCATCACCAGCAGCAACACCACCGGTTGCGCCGCTTGGCGCGCTTCCGATTCGCTGTTCACCGTCGCGCCGACCGCCGCGTACAGCGAGCCGAAGAAGATGAATCCCAGCACGAAAAAGAGCACGACCAGCGCGAGCCACCCGCCCGACACATTCAGCGCCGCCTGCAACACTCCGGACATCGCCTGGCTACTCGCCGAGTCTGGTCCAGACGGGCCCCCGAACATCGAATTGCGAAGCGCCAGCAGACCGATCGACCCCGCGATCCAAATCGCCTGCTGCGTCAGTCCCACCGCGGAGACCCCGATCACCTTCCCCGCGAGCAACGTGTCGGCGCGCACGCTCGACAACACCACCTCCGAGACGCGCGTCAGCTTCTCCTCCATCACGCCGCTCAACATGCTCTGTCCGAAGAGCACGATCGACATGTACAAGAAGAACGCGACGAAGGTCGCCAACAAAATTTTGTACGGATTATCCGGCGCCCGCCCCTGATCGCCCGCATGCTCCGTGTGTAACGGCATCGGCGGAATGAGACTCTCGTCGATCGTGTGTTGCGTCACACCGCGCGAGCCTAGGCGCACGTCGATGACGCCGTCGCGAATTGCGCTTCCGATCGCCAAGATGTCCGGCTGCGAATCGTTCCGCCGTCCGACGTATCGTGCGCCGCGTCCGCGAATCGTATTCGAGTCGAGCACTACGTACCCGCTCACCCGCCGCATCATGATTTGCATCGTCGCGAGCCGTTCCGCGATCGCGAGCGATTCGGGACGCACCGCGCGCACCGTCGGTGTCGCCTCGTCGTCCCGCCGCTGCATGGCCGCGACGACGCGGTCGCCGAGCCCGGCACCGCTCACGTCAAGCAGCGCGATGTTGTACGGCGACGACTGCGTCGTATCGCGCTCGGCGAGCTTGGACGGGAGGATCAGGAGAATGCCGAAGAGAATCGGCGCGAAGACCGTCGCGATGACGAACCAGCGCGTGCGGACGCGCTCGATGTACTCGCGCTTCACGATCGGCCACAATTTGCGCGCGAACTGTCCACGGCTTTGCCCACGAGTGTGCGCGCGAGTATGCTCTCGCCGCTCATCCATGGCCGTGCATCCCCGGCTCGACATGCGTCGCACCAACTTGCTGAAGAAAGATTTCGTGCAATGACGGTTGCACCAACACCGTCTGCTCGACCGGCGGTCCCCCGTATCGCGTCCGGACCTCGGCGATGGAACCATCGAGGATCTTCTCACCGTGCGCGATGATGCAGACCGCGTCGCACATCGATTCCGCGTTTTCGATGATGTGCGTGCTGAAGATCACCGTGCGCCCCTCGTCGCGCAGCGCGAGCACCGTGTCCTTGAGCGCTTGCGCGTTGATCGGGTCGAGCCCGCTGAACGGCTCGTCAAGGATCACCAACCGCGGCTCGTGCAGCAACGCGCCGATGAATTGTACCTTCTGCTGCATCCCGCGCGACAGCTCGTCGACTTTGGCCGTCCCCCAATCGTGCTCACCGGTCCGAAGCCCGAGCCGGTCGAGCCATTTATCGATGCGCCGATCGGCTTCGCGCGCCGAAATCCCCTTCAATTCCGCCAGGAATTTGAGCACGCGATGCACCTGCATCTTGCGATACAACCCGCGCTCTTCCGGGAGATAGCCGAGCATGTCGGCGAGCCCTGGCGCGCCGGCCGGTTGCCCCAGCACGGTGATGGAGCCCGTATCCGGCGCGATGATGTCGAGGATCATCCGGATCGTCGTCGTCTTCCCGGCGCCGTTCGTCCCGAGCAGGCCGAAGACTGTTCCCGCGGGAATCGTGAGCGAGAGATCGCGCACCGCGACATGTCCGGAAAAACGCTTCGACACATTCCGAATGTCGACGGCGGCTGAGAGACTCATGCGATAGAATATAGACTATGCATAAGACCGCGACCTGGGGCGGGATGCCGGGTGCCACCATGGGTGCCACGGGTGCTACGTGGGTGGCATGGCTCGCCGGCATGTCGCTCGTGCTCTGTCTCGCGCTCCCGGTCGCGCTTCTGCTCGTGCTCGGACGTGCCGGCGCCGCCGCGCTGCTCCACGATGCGGAGCTCCATGCCGCGCTTGGCACCACGGCCATCACCGCGACGATCGCCACCGGGTTCGGCGTCATCGGTGGCTCACCGGTCGCCTATCTGCTCGCGCGGCGCCGTTTCCGGGGACGAGCGATCCTCGCCGCGATCATCGATCTCCCGCTCCTCATTCCACACCCCGTCGCGGGGATCGCGATTCTCCTGCTCCTGAGCCGAGAAACGCCGTGGGGGCGCGCCCTGCTCGATGCCGGACTCCATGTCGTCGGCTCGCCGGCTGGCATCGTCGCGGCGATGTTGTTCGTGTCGGTCCCTCTCTACATCAGTGCCGCTCGCGAAGCGTTCGCCAAAGTCGATCCCAACTACGAGCGCATCGCGCGCACGTTGGGGGCGACGCCGTGGCGCACGTTCCATCGCGTTACACTTCCGCTTGCGGCGCGCGGACTCACGTCAGCCGGCATCATCATGTGGTCGCGCGCGGTAAGTGAATTCGGCGCCGTCGTCGTGCTCGCGTACAACCCCAAAGTCGTGAGCGTCTTGAGCTACGATCGATTCACCACGGGCGGTGTCCCGCAAGCGGTGCCTGTGGCCGCCGTGCTCATCGTCGCGTCGCTCATCCCGCTCACGCTGCTGCGTGCACTCCGCGGTGACAGCACCGTCGAATTTACGTAGTGTCCGATAGTGATCGATCCGCTATCGTAAGACGACGTCGCGCGACGTCATCGTCGCATGTTGCTCGTCCGGCCCGACGCTCAAGTCGACCCGATACGTCCCCGCGGGGAGCTCGTGCAAGTCGAGCACGACCGATCGATAGGAAATGCCACCGGCGCCTGGAATGTCGTGCCAGTGAATCGCGAGCGGCGAATCGTGCGGCGACAATCGCAGAGTCTGCGACAACCATTTGAAGAGCCCGCGATCGGTGCGCGTCACCGTCAACGAGACCGCGGTGGCGGAATCGTCGTACACTTCCCAATACACCCCGAGCGTCCGGGATGGACCGACCCGATCCGTCGTCATCGCCCGATCGATCGCCTCGCGCAACGATCCAACCGCCGACGTATCGCTTCCATCGAAGAAAAACAACGTCGACACTTGTGGCGCATGTTCACCGGGAACAGGCGGGGCGAGCCACCGCCGAGCCCGCATCGCTTTGCGCGTCTTGTCATCATAGGTCTCGACGCCGACGACTAATCCTTTCCAAGGCGCACGGACCATCCGAATCTGTGTGTTGCGCGGACGATCGAGATGCGGTGCATGGTGCGCGCTATCCGTTGCGGAACTGTCATGCGAAGGTGCAGCGTGAGCAGTCGTATCGCGTGTCGTCGTATCCTGTGCAATCGTATCGCGCGCTATCGCGGCATGCCCCGTCGAGTCACGCGTCGTCGTCGCATGCCCCCGATCCCGTTGCGCGACCGCGCCACTTCCCCCCACATCCGTAAATCCCAGCGCGGTCGTACTCCGATGATTCGTATCCGCATACACGGCAACGACGATCGCCGAATCCCCCCGGCGGAACATCCCGAATTGCGCGTCGAGCGTCACGAGCGAATCCATGTACGGCGGCGCGTATCGCTCTCGCGCCTGCTCCGCGTATACGTCCCAATGCGCGACGTCCGTGCTCGCGCCAACCGCCGCGAAGTGATAACTCGGCTCCCGCTCGTGCCCGATCAACGGCGCCGCTTCCATCGTCCACGGCCGCCACGACGTCGAGTAGGACAACGGCGTTCCGTATCGGATCAACAACTCCCGCAAATCATCGCCCCACGGCAACCCGTAGGGATTCCGCGCCGTCGCTGACAACACAGCGAGCAAGACGCGCGAAAAGTGCTCGGTGCGGCGATCATTCCCGGGGATGATGTACGACGGATCGGCCAACTGCCAAAACCGCTGCTCGAACGCGAGGCGCTCCGGCGATCCACACGGCCATGCCTTGTACCGATCCCGATCCTCATCAGACACGATCAACGAAATGTCGGTCCACCGGCACTGTTCATCCGCCGGCATCGCCGCGAGCGCGCTGTCGAAGACGATCTCCGCCTGTGCATATCGTTCCGCCGCATGCAACACGAACCCACGGAGCACACCACACCACCACGCCGCCGACCAACATGCGCGTGACGCGACGAGCGCGGTCGAATCGTACCCCGCTTCGATCAAATAGCGAACGCGCTGCCCAGCGATCCAATCGTCGGCGCGCGAACGTTGGCTCAGCGCATCGAGAATTCGCAGCAGCTGATCACGTGCCCGAGTAATCGATGACGGCTCGGCGACGGTGGTGTCGTCGGCACTGTGCCAGTAGCAAAAGCGGCCGATCGTTTCGTCGCACGGCTTGGCGTCCGACGGCATCCCGCGCGGTAAATGGTCGTAGCGATAGCGCTCGAAGACGGCTTGGGCGTGCCGCGCGGCGTCGAGGTACCGGAGTGAGTCGCGTGGCGCGAGCGAGGACGCCACCGACGTGGAATCGGTAGGGGCGACGGGCTGCGACTGTGCGACGGTCGCCCCCGTCCACGAGATCAGGACCGCCGTACAGACGGCGGTCGCAACAACGGTCGCCGCGGACCAGCGGGTTAGAGCTGGTCGAGCGCCTCCTTGCCGATCACTGGAGCCCATGGCTGCACCTCGTATTGCACCATCCCCGTCTTGATGAACGGGTCGTTGTCTCGAATCGCATCGAGCGTGTCGTGCACCGCGTCATCAGGGACACGGAGAAGAAGCGCCGCGCCGGATCGCGGATCGAATGGTCCCGATGCAAGGAGTAACCCTTGATCGCGCAACGTCCGCAGGTAGGCCCGATGCTCATCGACCACCGTGAGCACCTCTTCCAAGGGACGCCGGTACCGCAAGACAGCAATCGCGTACATGACTTACCAGAATGACGAGTAGGAAAACTACGAGTGAAATGGCCCTTCGACGTCGAGATGGCGCCGCACCCCTTCTTCGAGAGCGTTCCACCCCAACAGGGCGCACTTCACGCGCGCCGGATACTTCGCGACCCCCGACAACGCCTTCGCTCGGCCCAAATTCTGCTCGTCGGCGTTGAGGGTGTCACCCATGACCATCGCGCGGAACCGAGTACGCAACGTCTCGACTTCGGCGACGGTTTTTCCTTTGATGAGCTCGGTCATCATGCTGACCGACGCCTGAGAGATCGAGCACCCCTGTCCGGTGAACGAGACGTCGTCGATCGTGTCACCGTCGAAGTGAACGTGCAGCTCGACTTCGTCGCCGCACAGCGGGTTCTTCATCGCGACCGACTCGTCCGCGTGCACGAGCGTCCCCTTGTTGCGGGGACGCCGGTAGTGGTCCAGGATGATCTCCTGGTACAAGGCGGCCAACGCGGCGTCGTCAGGCATGGTCTTCACATAATAATATGTTTGCCGAACCGTCCAGCCGGGAGTAAAAAATCTCTAACAGTTTTACAACGCCTTCCCGCCAGCAAGGCTCCAGAGCAGGATCGCTAGCACGATCGCCGTGATGACGACGTACATCCGGTCTCGTTGAATCGCAAAGGCAGCCAGCGAGAGCGCGACCCGGGCGACTGGCGTCGCGATCAACAGGACGAGCCCGAGCTGGATCAACGATCGGCTATCGCCATGGAACACCCCTTGGATGATCCCCGCGACGGTCGTCAGTTCGGCGGGTTGGCCATGGAACGTCCGGAAGCTGAATGCGAGTCCGCCGTTGGCGATCAAATACGGGATCCCGCCGGCGATCACGACGATCGCGGCGATGATCACCCCGAACCGGAGCAAGTTCCCAACGAGTAGCTCGACCCGCTCGTCAGACCATTTGTGTCCAGATGATGGATTGATGGTGTCGCTCATATGCTGCCTCGAATCCCCTTATACAGCATCTCCAACGCGAGGACCACTACCACGCCCGTGAAGAGATTTCTGAGGAGTCCGGTATTCGTTTTTGTGAGCGTGCGGGCGCCGAGCATGGCGCCGGCGAGGACGCCGAGCATGACGGGGAGGACGATACCGGGGGCAATGTAGCCGCGGTGGAGATAGACTCCTGCGCTTGCCGCCGCCGTCACCCCGATCATGAAGTTGCTCGTCGTCGTGGAGACTTTGAATGGGAGGCGCATCGTCTGGTCCATCGCCAGCACCTTGATCACCCCCGAGCCGATCCCGAGCAATCCCGAGAGTGCTCCCGCGATCGTCATGAGTGTGACGCCGGCTGGGACATTGTGGACTTGATATGCCTTCGGCCCTTCAGGCGTCGGGTACGTCGAGTCGAGCCTCAGCCGGCCAGCGAGCGGATCTGGAGGAAGGGCGACCGACGCCGATGGATGGGGGCGGATCGAGCGGTACGCTGTGAACAGGAGGACCAGCGCGAAGATGATCGCGATCGCGTTCGTTGGGACGAAGCCCGCGATATAGGCACCGATCACCGCGCCGACCGTCGTCCCGATTTCGAGGAGCATTCCGACGCGGACATTCGTGTACCCTTCGCGCACGTAGGCCGCCGCCGCGCCTGACGACGTCGCGATGACCGACACCAACGAGGCGCCGATCGCGTAGCGCAGATCGACGCCGAAGCCGAGTGTGAGGAGTGGGACGATGATGAGGCCGCCGCCCAATCCGGTGAGCGCGCCGAGCATGCCGGCCGCGAACGACCCTGTGGCCAGGAGCGCCGTGGCTTCGATGGTGTTCATGCGCCGAACTTAACCAGCGTGGGCGAACAGCTCTACCGCGTGCTGAATCCCGTCGATCAGTGCGTCGACGTCGGATTCGTCGTTGTAGACATAGAATGACGCGCGGGCCGTGGCCGGGACGCCGAGGCGGCGCATGAGTGGTTGCGCGCAGTGATGGCCGGCGCGGATGCAGACCCCGTGACCGTCGAGAATCGTCGCGAGGTCGTGTGGGTGGACTGTGGCGAGCGTGAACGAGATGACGCCGCTCCGCTCGGCTGGGGGTGGTCCGTAGATCTTGATCCCTTCGATCGCCGACAGCCGGTTGTAGGCTGTCGCCACCAATTCCTGTTCGTGCGCGCGGACCGCGTCCATCCCGAGTGCGTCGAGATAGTCGATCGCGGCGCCGAGCGCGTAGGCGTCGGCGGCGTTGGGGGTTCCGGCTTCGAATTTGTGGGGGAGGCTATTCCACGTCGACGACAGATCTTCGACGAACTCGATCATGTCGCCCCCAAAATGATACGGAGGTGTATCATTTAGCACCGTCTTGCGTGCAATCAGCCCACCCGTCCCCATGGGGCCCAGCATCTTGTGGCCACTGAAGGCGTAGACGTCGACGCCGAGTGTGTCGAAAAGGATGGGGAGGTGGGGGGCGCCTTGGGCCCCGTCGCAGACCAACAGCGCATCCGAGCGGTCCCGGACGATCGACACGATGTCAGCGATCGGGTTGATCGTTCCGAGCACGTTGGAGACGTGGGCGAAGGCGACGACCTTCGTGCGAGCGGTGACGAGCGACGCGAGCATGTCGAGGTCGAGCTGTTCCGGGCCGGTGAGCTCGCAGATCTTGAGCGTCGCTCCCGTCGCCAGCGCCAGCTGCTGCCACGGGACGAAGTTCGCGTGATGCTCCATCGCGGTCACCACAATCTCGTCGCCAGCCGAGACGTGTGCTCGGCCCCAGCTCGACGCGATCAGGTTGATGGCTTCAGTCGTCCCGCGCGTAAAAACAACCGTTTCTGGTGACGTCACTCCAAAAAACCGGGCGATCCGCTCCCGAGCAGCGTGATACCGCTCCGTAGCATCGACGGAGAGCGCATAGGCGCCGCGATGCGGGTTCGCGTAGCTGGTGCTGTAGTAATCCCGGAGCGCGTCGAGCACGACACCGGGCTTTTGGGCCGATGCCGCGGAATCGAGATAATGCAGCTCGGGGTGCTGCGCGAGGAGTGGAAAGTCTGAGCGCGTGGAGTGGAGCATGGCGATGCGAAGCCGGCAAAATCGCTTGTCTCCTTCAATGTATGCGGCGGGGGAGGAAATCCCAAACCGACGACGTACCGACGAGACACCGCCGACGCTTCACGAACGTTCGCCGAAAAAAAATTCATGGCGTGGTTCGATTTCCCGTTGTTATGTTCTGTGGCCATTCATGAAGGACGCGCGATGACATTGCCGGTCTGGTTTGGTCCATCGATTGAGCACGACGGAGAAGGGCGTGGCACGCCGGAGTCGACGGCGGAGCGGCGCCTGCACGTCGTGCGCGACCGTGCGGAGGGCGCGCCCGATGCGCCGGATCAGGCGACGGGAGACGCGGTGTTCGCTCGCGCCGTGGACGGTGATTTCGACGCCTTCGAAGCGTTGCACGGCATGTACTATCACGGCTTGCTGCGTTTCGCGCACCGATTCGTCACCTCGCGCGATGACGCTGAAGACGTGGTGCAACACGTCTTCGTGACGCTGTGGGTACATCGCGCGAACGTTGCGCGAAACGTGGCGGCGGGGCCGTATCTCTTTCGCGCGACCAGGAATAAAGCGTTGACGCATCGCGCGCGATTTGGGCGGCGCGACACGGTCCTCGCGTTGGAGGAACGGTCCCGGTCCGCCAATCTCGAGCGCGCCGATCCGAGCGCGGCGCGTGCGACGGCCGAGTGTGACTTGCGTGCGACGTTGGACCGGGCCATCGCACAGATTCCGGAGCGGCAACGCGCGGCGCTCGTGTTGTGGTGGGTCGAAGAGATGAGCTACGCCGACGTCGGGCGCGCACTCGGCGTGTCCGCGGTGGCGGCGCGCAAGTTGGTGGGAAAGGGGTTGGAACGTCTGCGCCCGTTGCTGGATCTCTGACTTTTCTGGAGCTGTCAGATGTGAGGGATCGGAGGACGCTCGAGCGTGCTCCGATTTTTTTTTCGACAGGGGGTTACGATTCGTTGGGTGGTCGTGGTTCTCAACGTATATGACCACGAATGTCACGTCCGACGACCAGCTGATCGCCCGCCTCCTGGCGGGCGAGGCTGATGAGCGCGAAGGGGCGCTTGCGCGACGCGTCCTAACGCAGCGGGCGGACGCGCGTGGGATCGTTCTCGATTGGGTCGCGACGCCCGCGAGCCTCGACGTTCTCCCTGACGATGCGACGCAGGATGCGATGCAGAATGCAACGCAGAATGCAACGCACGATGCCTTCGCGCGCATTCGGACGACGCTCCAGGCGACGCTTCAGGCGACGCCGGTGGCTCGGCCGCGCCGTTGGGCGTCATGGCGAGTCCCCAGCATTGTTGGGTCCGCGGTTGCCGCCGTTGCTGTGACATGGGCGGCGATCTCGCTCCACGGAACGATGACACACGGCGTCACCAACGGCGTCACCAAGTCGGCCACGCGGGTCTATCAATCGGGTGCGGGACAATACACGGTGGTCCGTTTCGCGGATGGAAGCTGGGCCCGGTTGGCGCCCGCGACGACGCTCACGGTGACCACGGGGTCCGCGCGGTTGTCGGTCCGGAGCATCGACACGCGTGTGGTGGGCGAGGCGTTCTTCCACGTACCGCACGATCGCGAGCGTACGTTCCGCGTCCACGCGGGATCGACCGTGACGCGTGTGTTGGGGACGTCCTTCCTCGTCCGGCGGTACGACACGGATCGTGTCACGCGTGTGAGTGTCACCGATGGGCGCGTCGCCTTTGCCACGGTGGGGCGTGATGCGCAACATGCGCAGGCGGTACTCGCTGCGAACACGATGGGCACCGTCGGTGATTCCGGACAAATCCACGTCACGAGCCTGCCAGCGGGCGACGACGGGAAGGGCGCCACTGAAGGGCGTCTGGTCTTCCGCAACACGCCGGCGCGTGATGCCGTGCTCGAAGTGGGACGTGCCTACGGTGTCGATTTGCGCATCGCCGATTCCACACTTGGTGCGCAACCACTCAACGCCACCATTCCCGTGACGACGCAATCGTTGGCGACGGTGATCGCGTCGTTGTCCGACGTGTTGGAAGCACACCCCGTTCGGCACGGAGACCGTATCACACTCGTTCCTGGTCGTCCGGCGGTACGTCGGATGGCCGTTCCTTCTTCCCCATTACGTTCGGAGAGCTCCTATGGCCGTTGAGTCTGGTCGTGTGTGGATGCGACGTTTGCTGTGGACTGGCGTCATCGCACTGGCGAATGTGTCCTCCGGCTCGGTGAGCGCCGCACAAGTCGGCAGTGTCGCCCGGTCGGATGACAGCCCTGCCGCTCCACTGGTGAGTGTCGACATGCGGAATGCCCCGCTCCCGGCGATCCTGCGGGAGATCGCGGATCAGGCGGGATGGGTCGTGATGTTCAATGGCGCGGTCGTCTCACCGACGATGCGTGGCTCGCTCACGGTGCATTCGGTCCCAGCGACGGTGGCGTTCGAGCATGCGTTGCGTGGGACCGGATTGGTGGCGAACGTGCGTGCCGAAGGGAGCGTGACGATTGTTCGCGCGCCGGTCTCGACGGGGGGCGTGATCACGGGTCGCGTGATCGACGGGAATACCGGGAAGCCACTGCGCGACGTCTACGTGACGTTGGATCGCTCGTCCTCTGGCGTGCTCACGGACGAATCGGGTGGATTCCGCATGGCCAACATCTCGGCGGGGGAACACGTCGTTCACGCACGCCGCTTGGGATACGGGAAGAGCACGGTCTCGGTGACGGTCGAAGACGACCAAACGGTGACAGCGGATTTGACGGTGCGACCGACGGCGAACATGTTGGGACAAGTCGTCGTGACGGGAACTGTCGTGGCGACTGAGCTCAAAGCGATCCCCAACACGATTACGATCATCACCGCCAAGGACATCGAAGAGCGCGGGATCACGCATCTCGAGCAGCTTTTTCGCGGCGACGTGCCGGGACTGTTCGTGCAAAATGGTGGGTCCGGCTCGTTGATGTCGAACGAGGTGACGATGTTCTCGCGCGGAACGACGTCGCTCAACCAATACAATCCGTCGAACTTCCATTTCGACGCGTTCACCAATCCGATCAAGATTTACGTGGACGGTGTGGAGTTGGCGAACGCGCGCTATTTGACGCAGCTCGATCCCAAGAACATCGAGCGGGTCGAGATCCTGACGGGGCCACAAGCGTCGACGATCTACGGATCCAACGCGATCAATGGGGTGATGCAAGTGTTCACCAAGCGCGGATCGACGCCGCAACCGCAGCTCACGATCGATTTTCTGAACGGCTGGGTCGAGAACAACTTCCGTCCGACCAAGACGCCACAACGCGATTATTCGGCGCGGATCTCCGGCGCGCAAGGGCGCATCTCGTATAATGCCGGAACGTCGTGGACGTACATGGGACCGTGGGCGGCGACGAAAACGTCGCGGCTCGATGCGTCGGGTGGTGCACGGTGGGAGTTGAGTGCGCTCGGACGTCCTGTGACGGTGGACGTCACGATGCGGCACGATCAATCCAAGGCTGATATGTTCGGCCGGTCAGACGCCAGCATGACCAATTTGATCGAGAGCGGTTGGTATTCGATCACATCGGCGCCAGGACGCGCTGGTCCGACGACGTCGAACTTGACCGGTCTCACGCAAGGGGTAACACTGAACTTCATTCCGATGCATTGGTGGTCGCACACCATCGAAGTGGGACAGGATTTCTCGACACAGGAGTACCGCCAGAACGCCGCGGCGTTCACGAGCACGTCCGACACTGGGCTGTTCATCTCGCAGAATCAATTCGATCGGACATCGGTGCGGTATACGACCACCGTGCAAGTGCCGATGACATCGATCGCGCAAGCCACCGTGACAGTTGGTGGAGATGGATCGAAGGATCATTCGTCGTCGTTCTACTCGTCGGGGAGCTCGATTCGAGGCTACTTGCAGAACGTCGGCGCAAGCCGGGACTACGGGCACAATACCGGCGGATTCGTCCAGGGACAACTCGGCTTCGTGGATCATCTCTTCTTCACGTACGGACTCCGTGCGGAGTGGAATCCGAACTACGGCGCGGATGCACAACCGAACCTCGCGCCGCGCTATGGGATCGCGTATACGCAGGAGCTGGGAGGCGTGACCGCAAAGTTGCGTGGCAGCTATGGCCGATCGACGCGTCCACCGTCACGTGGTGATCGTGCCGCACGCCATGCGTCTGATGCCTTTGGATCGAGCTGGACCGCCTTGTCTGGTTATTACGATCCGTTCGATTCGCACGAAGCGAACGTGGATCTGTCGCCCGAGCATCAGCAGGGTGGTGAAGGCGGACTGGAACTGTATTTGGGGTCGCAAGGATCGTTGGCGATCACGCGATACAATCAGACGGTCGATGGGCTCATCTACGAGCTGAAAGTCGACAGCGTCCGGTCTCGCACCGTGTGTTTCAACGTGCCAGGGTGCCAGGCGTCGTCGACGGATCTCGCGGGATACGGATACCAATATCAGACTGAGCATCTGAACGTCGGCAGCATTCGTAATCAAGGATGGGAGCTGCGCGGCTCCTTCCCGCTCGGACCGTTCACGACGCACGGCACGTACAGCTGGACCAAGAGCCGAGTGCTCGGGATCACGCCGAAATACCGGTCGCTCATCCAACAAACGCATGATCCACGTTTCAACCCCGGCGCGACGTTCATGTATCTCGCCGAGCACACGTGGGCGCTCGGGACTGCCTACGCACGTGGCGCGACGACCGTGCGGCTGGACGTAAATGGTGTCGGGTCGTTGCAGAACAACATGAATGAGCTTTACGTGATGCATCTGTACTCGCTCATTCGGTTGCAGCAGAACATTCTCAACAACTCGCCACAACTGTACGCGATCAATCCAGGGTACGCGACAGGAAGTCTCTCCGTGATCCAACGGTTGACGCCGCGGATCGATGGCTCGCTGCACGTCGAAAATCTCGCGAATCACTATCAAAACGACTTCATCGCGCTCGATGCGACCATGGGGCGGCAGGTCAAAGCCGGATTCACCATCCGGACGCAATAACACCGCTATTACCGTACTACGCTGTACTCCACTCACGACGAATCAGTTCGCATGTTGAAATCACGTTGTTGCCAGTCGATACTGCTCCTCGCGTCGCTCTTGGGCGGGGCGTCACAGCTCGCTGTGGCGCAGGCGAGTGGTGCCGGCGGGCCCGGTGCTCCAGCCACGACGTCGGCAGCCCAGCAAGGGACGACATCCACGCTTCCCGTCCTCGATGCGCGAGTCTTGGTCCCGCCCCTTCAATACCACCGCGACGCGACATCGCCCGCGGTGCCGCGAACGGTGCAGGAGCTCGTCGACGAGCTGAACGATTATCGCATCAACGTCGGGAACACCTGGACGGCGTTCGATCAGCTCGTTGGTCCATCGATCGATTCCATGTACGCGCTGGTCCGTACCCGTGCGCAAGCGATGGCCCGAACGGTCTCGTGGGACACCGTGCGCGGGCGGCAGGCGGACGCCGGGCTCATTTTGCTCATTCGTGCCGGTGACACGGCGGGTGTGGAGCGGCTGCTCCGCCGTCGATTGGCCGAGCCACATCTGCGGGTACAGGATTCCGCCTACACGTTGTTGACGGTGGTGAACACGTACGCGAAGCGATGCTGGCCCGCCGACCTCGTCCACGCCACCCACTTCACTCGGCAGCTCGACGCATTGTCGGCTGGCGCCGCGTTTTGGCAAGCGCAGGCGCATCAGACACTGGCGATCCAGCATTTCTATTTCGGCAAGCCAGAAGATGTGTTGGATCAGGTCGGCCGTTTGGTGCGCGATGTTGCCCGTCTCGAGTATCTCGATCGTAAAGCATATATCAGCGGATGGATGAACCGGTATTGGACTCGGTTCGGGGATATGTATGAAGTCGCGTCGGATGCGGCACTCTCGCTTCCCGATGGCAATGCACGGATGGCGGCAATCGATCGGGAGCTGATGGCGCTCACCGTCGTGCCAAAGTCTCTCGTGGCGCGCGATTCCAGTTGGGCGACGAACGATCGCGGATTCTCCCTGTCGATACGCATGATGACCGAGGCACGGATCGCTCCCGACGCGCCAGAACCGCCCCCGATGGGCCATTTGAAGGTGGGGCACAAGATGCCTCCACTCTATGGATCGATCTGGCGCAACGTCGCGGATACGGGGCCGCACGGCATGACGTTTGGTGACGGGCACGTGCATATCGTCTCGTGGTTGGGGCTATGTACGTACCTACCACAGAGTGCGCGATTCGTGGAGCGCATGCAGCAATTGGCGCCTGGACTGGAGGGTGTGCTCTACTGCAGTATTTCCGGACAATGGGCGAATGTCTACGTCACTCCCGCCGAGGAAGTCGCCGCACTGCAAGCGCACCTCGATGCCGAATATCACTCCAAGGTGCCTGTGGCGATCTGGGTGGGTGAAAAGCAAAAGACGCGCAATGGCGGGTGGCTCCCAGCGGGCGATCCCAGATCGCAAATCTTCTTCAGTTTGGGTGGTGCCATCGATAAGCAGGGACGTTTCCGAAAGACATTCTGGGACCCCCAACGAGATCCCGGTGAAGACTACGAGCTTCACGCAATGCGACTGCGGCAGTTGATCGCAGAGCCGTTTCCCGCGGCAGCAGCCAATCCCCCTGCGTCGTCGCCGGGTGCAACGACCTCTTCTGTAGCAGCACAATGACATCATCACATTCTTCTTCACCGTCTTCTCCGATGCACGAGACATGGATGAGCGCGCTGACTCGCCGCCGTTTCTTGACGGGGATCTCAGGACTGGCCGGCGGCCTCGTGTTGGGAAGTCGTCCCATGTTCGCCAAGGGTGCGCCGCGCGACGTTCCTGGTGTCGGGCTCGATGCCGTGCTCGCCGCGGACGCGTTGCGCGAATTGGCGGCGGCCGCGCTCGACGCCGCCACCGCGAACGGGGCCCGTTATGCTGACGTCCGTGTGGCGTACCGCCAGCAATATGTGATCAATACGGACGATTACGATCGTGCCGGTGTGCCGGGGCTAGAGGCGTCATTTGAGGGAGGCGTCCGCGCGCTCGCTGGCGGCGCGTTCGGATGTCACTTCGACAACATGCCGACTGTTGCCGCGATGCAAACGGCCGGACATGCCGCCGCCACGATGGCGAAAGGGATGGCGGCGCTGGAAGGGGGAGCCACGGAACTGGCACCAGCGCCGTCCATCCGCGACAGTTGGGTGACGCCGTATGAGATCGATCCGTTCACCGTTCCTCTCACCGAGCAGACGGAGCTGTGCGTTGCCTTCGTCCGTGCGCTGGGTGAGCGCGTTCCCGGAGCATCGACCGGGACCGGCATCATTTGGAGCCGTGAGACGCGCGTGTGCATGACGACGACGGGGACCGTCACGACGCAGACGTTCCTGCGGCCGGGCATCTCCCCATCTGGAAATCTCCAAGGGGGACTGACGGAGGTCTTCTCACCGGGCGTGTTCGGACTCTGGGGATCACGATACGGCGGATACGAGATGATCGTTGGCGCCGGTCATCAAGATCGAATTCAGGAGCTCGTCGAGGCGACACTGCCGCTCACCATGTATCCCACGAGGACCCTGGACGTCGGCCGGTATCCAATCGTCTTCGACGGCAGCGCCGCCGCGAGCCTGCTCACACAGATCTACGGACCAGCGTTTCAGGGCGATCGGGTCCTCGGGTTCGAGGCGAATGCATCCGGAACGAGCTTCATCTCGCCCCTCGAAGCGACCCTCGTCCGGCAGCGCGAGGCGCCGCTGGTCTCTCCGCTCTGCACCTTGACCGCGAGCCGCCCCACCGAGTGGATCAGCGGCGCGCGATGGGATGACGACGGCGTCGAGCCACAACCGACGACATTGGTCCGCGACGGACTCGTCGTCGGCTGTATGAGCGATCGTCAGACCGCACCCGCACTCGCGAAGACGTTTGGTGCGAGTGGTGTCGCGGTCTCGGGCGGGTACGCGTGTGGCGAAACCGCGGATCGCCCCCCCATGGTTGGCAACGCCCATTTCACGCTGTCCCCGAACACGAAGACGACGTCGCGTGATGATCTCATGCACGGGATTTCACACGGCGTACTCATCATCGGAACTCCCGGCGTCGCGAGCGACCAACAATTGGCGTCAGGATTGTTGACGGGGCAGATGATGGAAATTCGAAACGGAAAATTGGTGAGTTATCTCGGCGGTGTCGGCATGCAATTCCGTTCGGTTCCATTGCTCAAGTCCATGAAAGCGATCGGCGACGCGAGCACGATGGGGAACGCGATGGCACGACTGCGGAAAGGTCAACCCACGCAATCGGTGTGGAACACCGCCAGTGCCCCCGCGTTCATGTGCCCAGCCGGGGACTTCGTCAATCTCGACGTCACACTCTCGTAAACGTTCCATGGCTCCTCATTCTTTATTCTCGCCGCCGATCGCTCGTCACACGCACCGTATTACGATCCCGAGGGCCGTCGGCGTCCCTGAAACGGATCCGGAAACCGATCCGGTCTTGTCGGAAGCCGCGCTCAAGCGCATTGCCGACATGGTCTTCACCGTGAACGAAGGCAATGTCACGGGGTTGCAGGTCGAGCACAGCGCGCGTGTCGTCACGCGGGTGGCCAACAATCGGGTGCTGACCACGGACAATGGGCATCAGATCAAAATTACCTTCGGGTACCGCGAAGCCTATGGTGGTGGGGAACTCCGCTTCGCGACGAACATGGTCGACGACGCCATGCTGCGCGTCGCGTTTCGTGCCCTGGATGTTCTGTACCGGCAGCGATCGGGCGGATTGCCCAGCACGTTCGTCATCACGGTCGATACGCCACAGCAGCCCATTCTCCCTGTACAACTGTGGCACGATACGACGGCCGCGGCGATGACGAACGCCGCGACGACGGCGATTCCGAAACTACTCACGCCCTTGATCCAATCGGGACTCAAGGGGAGCGCGTTTCTCGGCTTCTCGGCGCGCTCCGTCTATGCCGGAGAAAATCACGGTCATCGCGCCTACTGTCGTGAGACGGACGCCGAATGCTCCGTGTCCGCGCGCTTTGCCGACGGCTCGGCGTCGGGATGGTTTGGGCAAGCCAATCGCGAGTGGACGAAGATGGACCCGTCGTTGGTCGCCGCGCAGGCCATCGACATGGCCAATCGTTCGAAGGGACCATCCGCGGTGGAGCCTGGGCGGCACACCGCGGTGCTGAGCCCGTTCGCCGTCGCACAGTTGATGGCGCAGATGTCGGCGCAGTTCGACGCGTACACCACGATCGTGTATAAAGGAACAGTATTCGCGGTCGACAACGATCCCAATCGCGATACCAAAATCGGACTGCGCGTGATCGATCCACGGCTTCGCCTCAAGTCGGATCCCATGGATCCGGAGGGAGGATATACCCCCTTCGGCGATTGGCCGTCGGATGGATGGGCGTTGCCGGTGCAACGCATGACGTACATCGATCAAGGGGTGCTGCAAGATCTGGCCTTTGGTGCGCACTTCAATCTGGAAAACGGCAAGCCGTTCAATCAAAACCCGTGGTCGCTGCGCCTCGAAGCGATGCCAGGTGTGCCGCTCTCCACGGTCGACGAGATGATCGCCCGATGCAAGCTCGGGATCTACGTCAACCGGTTCTCGCACGTCCAAACGCTCAGCGGGAAGACCGCGCTCATGACCGGTGTGACGCGCGACGGATGCTTCCTGATCAAGGATGGCAAGATCAATCGTCCCGTCAAAAACTTCCGCTTCCTGGATTCGCCCATGTTCGCGCTCAACCGGCTCCTCGCGGTCGGCAAGAGCGAGCGTGTTCCGCTGGGCTTCATCCCCAGCGACGACGAGCAAGGCTATTTCACGCGCTGGCCGCGCCGGCCGATCATCGTGCCGCCACTCATGGTCGATGACTTCAACTTCAGCGCGTTGAGCGATGCGGTCTAGCAGCATGTCACGACGGACGACTCGCAAGGGTGCCTTACTCGCAATCATTGTTGGGGTGTGCGGCAACGCATTTGCACAAACGACGGCTCAATCATCCGTCTCCGCACCTTCACCACGCCCCTGCTGGGACAGCGTCGTCGAAACGCGTTCTACCGCGCTCACCGCGGCACATGCTGCGTTTGCGGGCGTCGCGGATGCCGATCATAACGCCGCATTGACACGCCGGCTCGCCGAAATCGACACGACGATGGTGCGGCAGGCTCGGGCGTGTGCGTCGCGATTCACGCTCGACGCTGTCGTGGGGCAGGAAGATCTCGTCGCGTTGCTGTTCACGTACAAGACCGCGGGAATGGACAGTGCGGCGTGGCGTGCGTATGACCGCTATGCCAAGTTCGTCCCGGACTCGCTGTATCCGGAGTTGGTCCGCGACGCCATGCTGTATTTCATCGACGAGCATGCGCCGCCCAGCCGGCTTCGTGTCGGCGAGGCATTTGTCGCGGCGCTCGATACGATGACGGGCGATCGTGGTGCGCGGGCGCGTATCACCGGACACACGATATTGGCCGACGGCTATCCGCTCGAAGATCCGGCGGTACGCCGGCACGCCGAGGTGGCGTATGCGGCGGCGCGCAGTCTGTCGGATGGGGCGCGTGCGCGGAGTCCGGAGTACGGGTCGGGAGTGTTGACCTGGGCGGAGCAGCTGATCAATGATGGCGATGCTATCGCGGGCCTTAGACTGTTGCGCACCACGATCGCCGACGTTGGCGCGCAGTCGCCGGCGGGGGAGATTCTCAGCGATCTGGAGCGGCGGTATGGACTGATCGGTACCGTAGCGCCGCCGATCACGGGCGTGCATTGGGTGCACAATCCTCGTGCGGCGCCCGAGGTCGTGTTCGCGGGACATCGCGCCACCTTGTTCACGATCACCGCGCCATGGTGTGGGGCGTGTAAGCAGCTCGATCCGATCATCGAAGCCTTGGGGGCACAGTATCGCGACCGTGGAGTGCAAACCGTCTTCGTCGCGCCGCTCGAAGGGGATAGCACGACACGATCGGTGCGTGACGCGGTGACGCGGTATGCGCGTTTGATGCCTTCCCATGTCTCTCCCCCGACGCCGACGGCGCTCGTGGAGGGGAAGGCGTCGCCGCAAGAAAAGGGGGCGTGGTTGACCTGGGAGTCTCCCGCCGTTTTCGCCCAATACCAGTCGGCGTTTCCGTGCGCCTACGTCGTCGACGGGGGCGGCGTGATCCGGGCGGTGCAGATGGGATATAGCCGCCGGAGCCGAGCGATTCTCGTGGCGAGTCTCGACCGGGTGCTGGCCGCCACGTCGAGTACGGCGAGAAAATAAGTCGAAATTCCAATATTTTTCTCAATATGGCGCCATTATCATATGATAATGGCGCCATATTGTCGTATATATCCCAATTTACGGCTCTGGTGTGATTAGCTTCGTTCGGCTGGCGATTATGTCAGGGGAACAACTGACGTCCTGGAAAGGCGCATGCCTACAAAAAGCCGACAAATTCACTTACCTTTCTGCGTAACGAAAGTGTAGGAATGCCAAGGGGTTAGCTGAAAGGAGTCGCTGGTCGCATTCATGAGTACCGCCATCGAATCCCTGGTCAACAGGGAGTATCAATACGGCTTCGTTACGGAAATCGAAGCAGATTCGGCCCCGCCGGGACTGAATGAAGAGACAGTCCGGTTCATCTCCGCGAAAAAGCGGGAACCGGAGTGGCTCCTCGAGTGGCGCCTCAAAGCGTATCGCCGGTGGCTCACGATGCGGGAGCCACATTGGCCGAACGTGTCGTATCCCGCGATCGACTATCAAGCGGCGAGTTATTACTCCGCCCCCAAAAGTGTGAAGCCGTTGCAGTCACTGGATGACGTCGATCCGGAGCTGTTGCGCACGTACGAGAAGTTGGGGATCTCGCTCACCGAACAGAAACGATTGTCCGGTGTCGCGGTCGACGCGATCTTCGACTCGGTGTCGGTGGGCACCACCATGAAGACAGAGCTGGCGCAGCATGGGATCGTCTTCTGCTCGTTCGGCGAAGCGGTGCAGGAGCATCCGGAGCTCGTTCGCAAATACCTCGGCTCCGTCGTCCCGTATAGCGATAACTTCTTCGCCGCGCTCAACGGCGCGGTGTTCAGCGACGGATCGTTCTGCTACATCCCGAAAGGGGTGAAGTGCCCGATGGAGCTCTCCACCTATTTCCGCATCAATTCGGCGGAGACGGGGCAGTTCGAACGGACGTTGATCGTCGCGGACGAAGGGGCGTCGGTCAGCTATCTCGAAGGGTGCACGGCACCGCGCCGCTCGACGAACCAATTGCACGCGGCGGTCGTGGAGCTGGTGGCGCTCGACAATGCGTCGATCAAATACAGCACGGTCCAAAATTGGTACGCCGGCGACGAGAACGGCGTGGGCGGGATCTTCAACTTCGTGACGAAGCGCGGCGCGGCCCGCGGCGTCAATTCGAAGATCTCGTGGACGCAGGTGGAGACGGGGTCGGCGATCACGTGGAAATATCCGAGCGTGATCCTGCAAGGCGACAATTCGACCGGCGAGTTCTACTCAGTCGCGGTCGTGAACAACTGCCAGCAGGCCGACACGGGGACGAAGATGATCCACATCGGCAAGAACACGAAGTCGACGATCGTCTCCAAAGGGATCTCCGCCGGACGCGGCAACAATAGTTATCGCGGGCAAGTGAAGGTAATGCCCAAAGCGGAGAACGCGCGCAATTACACGCAGTGCGACTCGATGCTGATCGGGAATCGCTGCGGCGCACACACGTTCCCCTACATCGAGGTCGAAAACCACTCGGCCACCGTCGAGCACGAAGCGAGCACGTCGAAGATCGGGGAGGATCAGATCTTCTATTGCAAGCAGCGCGGGTTGAGTGCGGAGCAGGCGGTGTCGATGATCGTGAGTGGGTTTTGCCGCGAGGTGTTCAAGGAGTTGCCGATGGAGTTCGCGGTGGAGGCCCAGCAGTTGTTAGGGATTACGTTGGAAGGAAGCGTCGGGTAGCGGGGCGGGATCGGGATAGGGCAAGCGGGGGCGCACGGCAGTGCGCCCGTACGATGGATGGGGGGCGTTTCCCCAGGCGGATGGTGTAGGGCAGGCGTGGGCCGTTGTAGGGGCGCACTGCTGTGCGCCCTTACCGGAGATGGTGCGCCACAGGGAATGGTATTCAGGGCAACCAGGGGCGCACAGCAGTGCGCCCTTACGAGAGATTTTTTATGTTAGATATTCGAGCATTGCGCGCGGGGATCGCCGAGCGTGAAATTTTGAAAGGAATCGATCTGCGGGTGAACGCAGGCGAAGTCCACGCCGTCATGGGCCCGAATGGCTCCGGCAAATCGACTCTCGCCCAAGTGCTCGCCGGGAACCCAGCCTACGAAGTGTTGGGTGGCAGCGTCACCTACAACGGAACCGACCTCCTCGAGCTCGAAGCCGAGGAGCGGGCGCAGCAGGGGGTATTCCTCGCGTTCCAATATCCGATCGAGATCCCCGGCGTCACGAACGCGTACTTCCTGCGCTCTGCGTACAACGAAGTGCGCAAGGCGCGGGGACAGGAAGAAATCGATCCGCTCGAATTTCTCGATCTCGTCGAAGACAAGATGAAGCTGGTCGAGATGGATCCGGCGATGTTGAACCGGTCGGTGAACACTGGCTTTTCCGGCGGTGAGAAGAAGCGGAACGAGATTCTGCAGATGGCGGTGTTGGAGCCCACGCTCGCCATTCTCGACGAGACCGATTCCGGGCTCGACATCGACGCGCTGCGGATCGTCGCCGAAGGGGTGAACCGGCTCAAGCGGCCGGATAACGCCACCATCGTCGTGACCCATTATCAGCGGCTGCTCAACTATATCGTCCCCGATTACGTGCACGTCTTGGCGAACGGGCGCATCATCCGCTCGGGCGGGAAGGAATTGGCGCTCGAGCTCGAAGAGAAGGGGTACGATTGGGTGCTGAACGCGGCATGACGGAAGTCGTCATGCAGACGCCAATCGTCAGAGAACCACGCACGAGCATGCCGGCCGCTTCGTCATCTCCGTCATCCATCGCCACCGAGCTGACGTCCGCGTCGGCGTCGGTCGTCGCGGAGTATGCGGCGGCGTTCGGTGCGTTGGTGGACGCGCAGGCATTCGCCGGTGAGTCGCAGTGGCTCGGATCGTTGCGGCGCGGCGCGTTGCGGCGGCTCGAAGAGATCGGCTTCCCGACGACGAAGAATGAGGATTGGCACTTCACCAATCCCACCCCGCTTACGTGGCGGTGCTTTGCGCCGGATCAGAATGTCACACCTGGGACAGTGACGGCCGAGCAGTTGGCGCCGTATCTGTTCGATGGGGATTGGGCGACGGTCGTGTTCGTCGATGGGCGGTACGACGCGGCGTTGTCGCGTGGCGTCGAGACGAATGTCAGCAAGGGGACGATCGGCTCGTTGCGGGAAGCGTTCCGTGATGATCTCAAGACTCGGATGCTCGAGCGGTTGATCGGCGGGGCGGCCTCGTATCAGGAGAACGCGTTTACCGCGCTCAATACGGCGTTTTTGCAGGATGGCGTGTTCGTCCATGCGCCGTCGGATGTGACGATTGGGCGCCCTGTGCACGTGCTGCACGTGATTACGGCTGATGCGCGCGATCGATTGGTCTCGCCGCGGACGTTGATCGTCGCGGATACGCACGCGGCGTTGACGGTGGTCGAGAGCTTCGTCTCGTTCGGTGAGACGTCGCACTTCACCAATGCGGTGAGCGAAGTGTATCTCGCACCTGGCGCGCGGGTGCGGCATTACAAGATTCAGCGCGAGGCGTTGGATGCCGTGCACGTCGGGTCGACGTACACGCATCAGGCGCAGGACAGTAACTACGAGTCGTTCTCGTTCGCCGTCGGCGCATCGTTGTCGCGGACGAACATCTCGACCGTGTTGGATGGGCCGGGGGCGCATGCGACGGTGAACGGTGTGTACATGGTTGCCGGAACGCAAACCGTCGATCATCAAACGCGCATCGAGCACGCCAGGGAGAACTGCACCAGCCACGAAGTGTATCGTGGGATTCTGGACGGCGAGTCGCACGGCGTGTTCAACGGGAAAGTGTACGTGCGTCCCGAAGCGCAGAAGACCGACGGGAAGCAGAGCAACAACAATCTGCTCCTCTCCGATCGCGCGAAGATCGATACCAAGCCGCAGTTGGAGATCTTCGCCGACGACGTGAAGTGTACGCACGGCGCGACGATCGGACGGCTCGATCCGACGGCGCTGTTCTATCTCAAGAGTCGCGGCGTGGGGACCGAAAGAGCGCGGCAGCTGTTGACGTACGCGTTCGCGGCTGACGTGTTGGAGCAGATCACCGTCGAGCCGGTCAAGGCTCGGCTCGAAGAGCTGGCGTTCGAGCGGTTTACGGCGTAGTTGTCGCGCTAGCGCTGAGTCGTCGCGCTAGCTGGGACCGCGGTGTTGGCCGCAGTGGTAAACTGACAGTCGGCTCGTGACGGAAACACTCCGTGGGTCGTTATGAAGGTTCGGAGCTGTCGTGTACTCTGCCTGACACGGACATTGTAGGCAAACCATCGCGAATCGACGTCGTTCTGTGATGCGGCTCTGCACGCGAGCCAATGTTGGGCGTGAGATCTCGTCGTGACATCCAACGTGTCGAACCGACGGATGATGGTTGGAATGATGTGGTACTGTTCCAGCTGCCACAGATAGTCGGCGTCGAACGCCCGTGGTGAATTTGTGCTCGTCGTGGCCGCATGAGCCAGATCGATGTTCTTGTTCAGGACCCAGGCATCTGTGTTCCAATACAATGCAACCGCGAATGTCGCGAGCGCCACGTTGGCGAGGCGGAAGGTGTAACGTCCCGACGGACGTCCCGCGAGTAGCTCCAATCCCATGAGTAGTATCGCGCATCCCAAGAAGCACATATACAGTTGCGCGTACACTCGGCTCATCGTATACCCGTACATCTGCTCGTAGGCGATGACGCGCGCGAACGCGATGACGAGCATGATCGCCAACGCACCGACAGCGCCCCACATGGTACGATGTTCGAGCCGGCTCCGTTCATCATTTCCATTCGCGGCGCAGCGATCGATGGCGAAGATCGTGCCGATCACGATCGTGACCGCGAGTGCGACTTCGCCGAAGCCACGGCGCGCATACTCCGCGTAGGTCACTCCAGTGCCGGCGGTTCCCGCAGGGTTTGCGAACCACGTGGTCACGGCGCTGACGACGAAGAGCCATACGATCGTCGTCACGGTGACAATCACGATCGTGCGTTCGGTGCGTCCCAGCGACAATCGCGACCGTATGGCGGCCGGAAGTCGAACGTCGATCGCTTTCTGCTCGCGCGCGATGGCACTGTAAGTCCCCAGCGTGACTGCAAGGAGAAAGAAGAAAAACAGCGTGTGTGCGGAAATGATGTTGGGGAACCACTGAGAGACGGCGTCCCGAATGTCGCCGAAGATCGGATCTGCATCGCCGAGTACCGCGACGAGGACGACGAGCAATGGTGCTGCGAGACAGACGCCGCGCAGCACCGCCTTGCCGCGTTGCGAGCCGGTGATCCCAGGGAGTGCGGTGATCTCGACGATCGTCCCGATGAGTGCTCTTCCCAAGGCGAACAGCGGGGCTGTCATCATCGTCAACGTGCGAACCGCCGTCAACGGAATTTCGCTCGCATGCACCGCCAATTGGGCGAGCATGATTAACGAAATCACCACCGCGAAGCCGGCGATCGTGCCTGTCGCGAACACGACTCCCGTGGAGAGGACGATCGCCCAGATCCCGGCCCAGAGTGCCGGGCGCGACAGGCGTCCGAGGCGGTACCGGGAGGCGATCCACGCACCGGCCGTTGCCGCGGTAACCCAGAGCGGCCAATTCACGCCGAGTCCGGCCCACCAGAGGGTGCAACTACCGAGGAAGGCGACGCCGATGGCCCATGGCCAGGTGCGGAGCGCGGGATTAGAGCCGGATTCTGAGTTGGACATAATGGGAATTGTTTATGTCAAGTACTTTATGTTATAAAGTAAAATCGCGCAAGAGTTCCCTTTTTATGGACGTGAGCAACATCATTGTGATGATGCGTCGCGCCGAGACAGATGTTCCTCTCGATCTCTGATCATAAACACGACACTGTTACGTTTTGTCGCACCGAAGAGCACCCGCAGCGTTGCTGACACCCAAAGCTGTCTGTCAGACATTCGAGAAATTGTAGGATGTGCTCACGATTAGCGGTTCGATCTCAATGCGGTGGGTCCGGGACGTGCACAGACAGGGGACGACATTTCCGACGACGTATGTCTACAGACGAACTCACCCTGTTTCGTGCTGGCGATGCCGCATTCGTGCGTACTTTGTACGCGCGCCAGCGAAGCCGATTACTGACGTTTGCGCGACACTATCTTCACGATGGTGACGAGGCTGATGACGCGCTGGCGGAAACGTGGCGATTGGCGTGGGAGAAGCGCGACAACTATCGTGGCGACGGACCGATCGAGCATTGGCTGTTCAAGATCTGTGCGTCGGTGTGTGCGGAGCGGCTTCGCTCGCGCAAACGTGAGGCGAAACTGTTACAAACGACCGCGGAGTCGCTCGCCGTTGCCGATGTCGGGAGTCGTGCCGCCGAACATGCAGCGCTTCTGATGCAGCATGTCGTGAATACGGTCGCCGATGCCGTGTGTGATCTCCCACCGCGACAGCGTCAGACGGTCGAGTTGCGCATCATCGACAAAAAAAGTACGGCGGAAGTCGCCGAACGCATGCATTGTGCGCCTGGAACAGTGAAGGCGAATTTGCACAAGGCGATGAAACATCTGGCGCCGAAAACGCGAGCCGCTGTCTCGACATTGATCGCGGCGCGGGCGGTTCTGGACGCGGAATCGCCGGACGGATATTTGTAACGAAGCGTAACTTTCTGTCGTTACAGAAGATTCGATGAGTCGCGTCGGTCCGGTAAACCAAAATCGCGAGTTCCCGTCTATGTGATGCGACAATTCACCCGCATTCATCATATGCCGAGCAACTCGAAGAATTCAGACAGCGATCGGAGTAAGGAAACGATCGGCGCCGGAGCGCTGAAAGGGGGCACCCCCGCGGACGTGCGCAGCGACGGAACATCTCGCTCAGTCGCCGCGCGTGCGGCAGCGGCGACGACGAACGTATTTGCCGGACGGCGTGTCATTCCCACCGTCGACATCGCCGCGGCCAACGAAGACATCCCGACCGCCGAATTGGTGCAGAACCGGATGTTGGCCGCGACGCAAGTGTATCGCGGACTCGCCGATCTCAACGGGCACATCGAGAACGTCATCTCCACGCTCCCTCGCCAGGCGCTCCCAACGACCTTGATGGGAACGCTGCTGCAGCCCGACGGAACGTCGGCCGCGCGCGTGCAAATCGAAGTCGATCTTCCGGAGAATGGAACCGGCGTCGTGCAGCCGAGGTTCGCGCTCACGAATGATGCTGGGGTGTTCACGTTGGCGTTGCCGCGTGGCGCGATGTTGGCGGACGACAGCAATTTGCAGCTGACCATTCGCGGTAACAGCGGCATCCAAACTGTTTCGCTCACCGCCGAGCAAATTGGCAAGACCGGGACATTGGGGGCGGTCACCTTGCCCAAGAACGCGGCGCCACTTCCGGTGAGCATCGTCGCGAGCTTGGAGGCGATTCTTCCCAAGAGTAACGGTTCTACCGGAACCTCGACATCGACCACCCCGGTGAACAAGCCGACCGTGCGACTGGGCGAAGATGGTGGGGTGTGTGGGCAGATCTTCGGCGCCAATGCGTCGGTCGATCGGTTCCCGTACTCTGTTTTCATTCGATTGGTCGAGCCGCGCACCAGCATTCTCAATCGGGCGATTCGGTTTGGGAATCGGGAGAGCGGCTTCTTCACCATCGCCAACCGGAATCAACAATGGACCGGCGGGAATGGGAACACCAACGCCGTCCTCACCACTGTCGAGCGTGTTCCGGTCGATCAACCGATCAGCGTCGATGGATTCCGCGATCAGATCGTCGGGACTGGGAACGGAACGTATGTGAGTCCGGCCGAAACCGTGCCGATGGCGGGGACGCTCGGGCTCGGGTACATCGTCAACATGGCGCAGCGGTGGACGCCGCTCGGGTTGACCTTGGGCGATCTCGTTTACTCGTTGCCGTTGGCGCCGGGCGAGCAACAGCGCGTGGCGATCTTCGAGCGACAGGATACGTCGTCCGTGCGCGAGATCGAGACGTTGGATGAAGTCGAACAGCAGTCGTTCCAACAGTTGAACGATTCGTCGACCGAGGCAACCTTTTCGTCCGCCTTCAATGAAATGGCGCGCGGTGGAAGCTCGTTCCAGACCGAAGCGAGCTCGTCGTCGTGGGGAGCGAGCATCATCCTCGTGAGCGGTGGCGGCGGCTCGTCGTCGTCGAGTGGTTCGTCGTCGAGCTGGATGGACGGGCAACGCAACTATAGCTCACGCGCCGCCGAAGACGCGCACGCGGCCGTCGAGCGCCAAGCCGCCGCTCGGCGCAGCGCGGCTCGGACCAGCATGCGGATCGCGTCGGCGACCGAGTCGGAAGATTTGACGACGAAAGTCATCACCAACCACAATCATACACGTGCGTTGACGCTGCAATATTGGGAAGTGCAGCGGTTGTTCGAAGTCTCGACGGCGGTCGAAGGGGTCCAGCTCGTCTGCCTCGTCCCGCTCGAAGTCGTGCGCTTTTTGCCGACGGGACAGGCGCTCACGCTCGATGATGAAGGGACATTGTCGACACGTGCGCAAGTGTTGGCGCGGTACGCCCAAATCATCAAGCACGCCGACATTCTCGCGAATGCACTGCCCCGACAATATCGGTACGGGTTGACGTTGATGAGCGAGTTCGCGGCCGATCCGCGTGCGTATCCCGAATCGGCGTCGAGCGCGGCGGAGGACGTGGTGCAGTGCTCCGTGCGCGGGACCTTCCTCCCATTCGAGGAGATTTACGTCACCGCGGTGACGAAGCGTGGGACGCGCATCGGGCCGTTCCGGATGACCGGATCGGTGCAACCGATTCCCGGGGCGCTCACCGATCCGGCGAATGCCTTCTCGCACGAAGGGGAACTGTTCAGCGCGTTGCGGAATCGCCGGAATGGGATGGAGACGACGCTCAGCGCGAGTCTCGCGCTTCCAGCCTCGTTGGCGCGGACCGACGTCGTCGGCTTCGAGCTGACGCGCCGGTTCCAACCGTTCGACTATGATTTCGTCTCGCCCGAATTGCAGGCGGCGGCGCGGACCAATCATCTCGCGCCGTTCGATGGGATCACGATCGGGCCGTTCACGATCAGCATGGCGGGGAAGAGCGAATCCTTCGATTCGCAGACGCTCGAGAGCCAACTCGGTGGCCCACGCGTGTGGGGCTTCAACGCGGCGATCCCCGCATCGGGAAGCTCGCCGGCGGAATCGTACGCCGCGAATTACATCGACGCGGCGGCGCGGACGGAGTTGCCGCCGGGATCGTTCCCGATTCCCGCGCTGCAGCTCGCGCCGGTGCTTCGGTATTCCGATCTCCTCACAATGGAGCAGATGCTGCACCACGTCGTGCGGAACACGACCACGTATTCCAAGCGCGTGTGGCAGTCGATCACGGCGGAGGAGCGCGCGATCATGCTCGAAGGGTTCACGATCGGTGTCCCGACGGGCGGAGTGACGGACGACACGCAAGACGTGCCGCTCCTCAATTGTGTGACCAATCAAGTGCTCGGCTTCTACGGGAACTCGATGATCATGCCGTTTATCATCCCAGCGGCCGTCGCGGACCAGGAAGGGTTTACGAACTCGCAGATCCAGGATGCGCTCGCCGACTTCCATCGCGTCGGGTTCGATCCACCGAAATCGACGATCGCGTTGCCGACACACGGCGTGTTGGGCGAGGCGGTGCTCGGACACTGCTCGTCGGCGGAAAAGATCGACCTCACGCGCTTCTGGAATTGGGGCGATTCGCCGGCGGATACCGCGCCGACAATCGCGGACGTCACACTGCCAACGACGACTGCGTCCATCTCCGCGGGGCTCACCGCGCCAAACACGCTCGGCTCGTTGCAGCCGATGATCAACAACTTCAACAACGGCGGCGCGGGGACGACGGCCGATACGGCGTTGATGCAGGCGTTGATCGGTGCCGGGCCGAAGCAGACCGATTTCACCGGACTCACCAACGCGAGCGATCTCGCCGGATTGTTGAAGGCCAATCTCACCACCGCCGAATCGGCGCGCGCCGACGCGTTGAAGACGACGAAGGAGCTCACGTCGCAGGCGATGACGGAGATCGGGAATTACTTCGGCGCGACCGGTGGCGAAGCGTACGCACCGAACGGCGGTAAGTCGGGTGATGCGAACGCGAACTCGAACGGGAAGTCGGCGAGCGGCGCGAGCAATAGCGGTGGGAAAGGAAATACGGGTGGTGGGAAGTCGGGGAGCGGTGCTTCTGGGAGCGGTGCTTCTGGGAGCGGTGCTTCTGGGAGCGGTGCTTCTGGGAGCGGTGCTTCTGGGAGCGGCTCGTCCGGGAGTGGATCTTCAGGGAGTGGTTCGTCTGGAAGCGGGTCGAGTGGCTCAGGCTCAGGCTCAGGCTCCGGCGGATCGGGGAGCGGAAGTGGCGGGACGCCGGTCGGCGATCCGCCGGCCGACGGGTAATGCGTGACCGATGAGATGACGATTGCACACGTGCCAGTACACAAGCACACACTTTTCACCATGAACGCATAGACCGATGGCTGACATCACCACAACCGACACGGGAAGTCTCGAGGAGCGCGCGGTCGGCGCACTCATCGACATCATCAAGCAGGGGAATTCACCGGACGTGGCGCAAGCGCAAGCGATCATGCTGCGCCGCCTCGCGCTGCAAGGGGACGTCGTCAGCTCGCGCGTCCCCGCGCCGAAGAACATCACGGAAATCGGCGGTTACATCAATTTGTTCGGCACGTTGAAACAGCCGGAGATGCGCGCGCAAATGCTCGCGGGGATCGTCGGCGTCGCAGGGCCGACGCCACCGCTCGGGTGGTTGCAGAGCGGGCCGGCGCTGTCGTGGACGACGATCGCGAACGATCGCCCAGACGGTGCGGCGCAGGCGACGATTCCGCTCGCGATTTCGGTGCGGAGTGATTTCGTGGCGTCGTTGCAGGCGGCGCTCAAGACGTTGCACGATCAAGGGGCGCAGTTGCCGCTCATGTCGACGCAGAAGTCGTTGCCACAAAACATCGCCGGCGCGACGCCACCGGACGACACGTTGCCGTATTTGGCGCGCACGATCGCTGTCGTTCCGTCGGCGGCGTTGGTCGATCCGGACGCGGACTCGCTGGCGCTCGCGCGGCAGGGGACGAATCCGTATCAAATCGTTGCGCGGGTGTTAAGTCCGGGGACGGTGCCGGTGGCATCCGCGGCGTGGGACGCGCTCAAATGTGACGCGACGACGTGCACGAGTGTGCCGGCGCCGTCGGGTGGGCGCGCGTATGTGCCGGTGGCGCCGGTGCTCGCGGCGGCTGGGTTTTATCCAACGTCACCGTTGCCGCAGCCGGCGAAGAATACGGATCTGACGTGGACGCGGTTCAACAACGTGACTGGGTTGGTGGCGGGGAGCACGTTGTTGGGCGACGAGTTGAGCATGTTGTACTCGGCGGCGGATATTGCGGGGTCGATCTTCGCGGGACGGTTGTATTACGTGTGGAACGGGACGACGTTCGTGGCGCCGTAGTGGCTTGCGAGGCGTAGTGGCTCGAATGTCGTAACGGTTCCTGTGGGAAGATAGGTCCCGGTTCGCGCTTTTGGTTCGCGGTTGCTGCTTGACCGCGGCGCGTCCCGGGCCAACATTGGTGCCGTATGGCGCACCCACTGCTCACACTGGTTTTCTCACCCCCGAGCGCGGATGATTCGCGTTCGGGGGCTTCGTCGTGGGAGGATCGGCATTCCGTAGCGTCTGGGAATCATGTCGGTGCTGAGGCGCAGGCGCTCGTCGAGCGAATTCGTCTTGGCGATGAAGAGGCGTTTCTCGAGATATACCGGGCGTACTATGCCGGGCTGTGCACCTTCGCCAATGGATACCTCCACGATGCGGCGCGCGCCGAAGATGTCGTGAGCGACGTCTTTCTGCAGATCTGGCGTGCGAGGGGAGAGTTGCGAGTGACGGGGACTGTACGGGCGTATCTTTTCAGCGCCATTCGGTACCGCGTGCTCAATGCCAGGCGCGACGACCGGCGCCGGTTCGAGCGACAGACAGTCGGTACGGCGATTGGTGAGTCACTCGGGATGGGGGAGATGGGAGAGGGGCCTACGGTACTCGCCGCGGACCGTGACGTAGGGCGCTCCCTCGAAGCGCTCTGGCAGGCGGTCGCGGAGCTCCCGGAGCGTGGGCGGCTCGTGATGACGCTGCGGTGGCGAGAAGAGATGTCGCTCTCTGAAATCGCGGCCGTGCTCGGCGTGACGGAGATGGCCGTTCGGCAACTGCACAAGCGGGCCTTGGCGGCGTTGCGGGAGCGACTGGCGGGGATTTTCGAGTAGGAGGATTGCGGACGGGCATACTGGCGTGACACCTCAGTCGGTCTCGGGTGACATACAGGTATGAGGTCTTTCCCGCCACCTGAACCGCCACCTAAACGGTCATCCGCGCCGTCACTCGAGGTGCTCGACCGATATCTCGCTGGAGAAGCGAGTGCGGAGGAAGTGCGCACCGTCATGACGTGGAGCGACGGGGCCGGTGTGCGAGCTGGCAATTCCGCAGCTATGTGGAACACCGACGCGGCTGTCGACGCGCTACGAGCGCGGATGAGCGATGCCCAGAACGGCCGAGCGTCCAGAATGGCGGAAAAGAGTGGGCGATTCTCGAATGGGATGAGAAAGCAGCACAGTCCTACGGGAACGCAGATCCTGCGGCGCGGGACGATCCGTGTTTTCGCGGCGGTCGTCATGTTGCTCGGAATCGTCGTTGCTGGCTCACGGGTCCTCCTTGACAAGCAAGCTCTGCCTCATACGGCGCAACGGTACGAGGCCGGCGCCAATGTCGTACAACTCACGTTACGTGATGGTTCTCGCATCCGGCTCGCGCCGGGGGCACGTCTCTCCGTTCCGACGGCATTCAATGCGCAGACGCGTACGGTGGCACTATCCGGGGAAGCATGGTTCGACGTGCGTTCCGCGGCCGGAGCTCCGTTCGTCGTTGCGACACGTGGGATTACCACGCGCGTGCTCGGGACGGTCTTCACGATCCGCGATGACGCGATGCACGGACGAATTCGCGTCTCCGTCATCAGCGGTCGTGTTGCCGTACGCAATCGTGATTCGACGGCAACACTCAATGCCGGAACACTCGCCCAGATTACCGATTCAACGGCCACGGCAGTCATGGCGCACGACATCGCCAAGTATGCGGATTGGCAAACGGGCCAGCTCGTCTTCGACGACGCCTCCGTGTCCGACGTCCTCCGTGTCGTCGGGGGATGGTATGGATATGAATTTCGCGTGACCGATTCGACGCTCGCTCGGCGGCGTGTGATGGTGGCGTTTACGACAAACGACTCGATGCGAACGTTGGCGACGTTGCGGGATTTCTTGGGTGTCTCGTTCAGGTTCGATGGTTCCGTGGTGACTGTTTCGCCGGTGACTGCTTCGCCGCAACGTACCAAGGCTGGAGCTTCACGGCAGGCGAAACGAGAACGTGTCCTTCCATCTTTGGAGGTAGGCAAGTGAACAGATCAATCGTGTGGTGCGGTGCGGTCGTCTTCGGGTGCGTGGCTGTGGGCGTTCCGATGTGGGCACAAAATCCTGTCGCGGTAGCAGGAAGGCGGACGTCCGCTCCTCCGACCGAGGAGGTGTTGTCGCGTGCGGTCACGGTCACGCTCGACCGGGTCAGCCTGAAGACTGCCGTGCGGGTCATTGCCCGAAGCTCCGGAGTTCGGATTCTCGCGCCCATCGACTTGCTCGATGCGGTGGAGGCGCCGGTGACATTGCACGCGGAGAAGCTTTCCTTGGAGCACGTCTTCGAACGTATCCTCACGGGAACGCACATTCAGGCGATCGTCGTCGATCGTGATGCGGTGAAGCTCGTCCCGATCGCTGCCGCGGCGACACTGGATGGCGTCATTACTGGGTTGGTCAAAGATGCACAAACCAAGCAACCACTCGCGGGAGCGAAGATTACGATCGACGGCAAGGAGCGTGCAGCGCAAACCGGTGACAACGGGACGTTCCAGCTCTCCAGCGTCGTCGTGGGGACACATTCGCTCTCGGCGAAGCTTCTGGGCTACTCGAAAGCGGATCGCGTCGTCACCGTTCGAGAGGGAGAGACGAGTCATGTCGAATTCAGTCTCGAGCGATCGGCAAGCGCACTGGACCAGGTGGTGGTGACAGGTACTGTCATTCCAACCGAACTCAGGGCGATCCCCAACGCCATCACCGTCATTACGGCGAAACAACTCGAAGACCGAGGGATCACCCGTATCGATCAACTCTTTCGGGGCGACGTCCCGGGGCTGTTCGCGGCCAATCAAGGGTCGGGGTCGATGTTCGACGAAGTGACGATGTTTTCTCGCGGCGCGACGGCGTTGTCGCCTTCGAGCGCCGGGACGACCAGAACCGATGGTGGCTTCATCTTCAGCAATCCTATCAAAACCTATGTTGACGGCGTCGAGCTGGCCGACTCGAAGTACCTCTCCCAAATCGATCCCAAAACCATCGAGCGGATCGAGATTCTGACGGGGCCACAAGCGTCGACCATCTACGGGTCGAACGCCATCAACGGGGTGATGCAGATCTTTACCAAACGGGGACGTTCGTCGACACCGCAACTCACGCTGAACTTCTTGAGCGGCTGGGTCGAAAACAATTTCAGCCCTGCACGGACGCCCCAGCATGACTACAGTGCCCAGCTCGACGGCATCGAGGGACGGTTCTCGTACGACGTTGGTGGTTCCTGGAACTACATCGGACCCTGGACGCCGGCCAAGCAAACGACACGCACGAGCGCATTCGGTGGGACGCGATTGGAATTGCCGACGCGGCTCGGACGAGTCACCGCCGATGCCACACTGCGGTACACGACGACGCTGAATCGCGAGCGAGGATTCGACGGGCAAACACAGACGGGGTACCAGGAAACAGGGTGGTGGAGAGCTTCGACCGGAATGGGTCTCGGTCAACCCGCAATCTTTGCGACCACCGGGCAGACGTTCGGGGTGACCCTGGGCTATGCCCCCACAGGGTGGTGGTCACATGAGCTCGGTCTCGGACGGGACGGCTCTGGAACCGAACAACGTCGTGCTGCACCGAGTTACATCTTCCCAGATGACACGACCCTCTACCTCAACCAAGCTGGGACAGACCGAAATTCCCTTCGGTACGCCACGACGCTGCGGATTCCGGTCACGTCGTTCGCGCAGGCGACGATGACCATGGGGGGAGACGGCTGGCGAACATCGACGACGAATACGGAGATCTATTCTTCTCAAAAACTCACCGGTCAATTGACTGACGTCGTCGTCACGCGGAATCCCGATCACAACACGGGCGCGTTCCTGCAAACACAGCTTGGCGTGGGAGATCAATTCTTTCTCACCTACGGCCTTCGTGCGGAATGGAACCCGGCATTCGGCACGTCGAGGGAACCCAACTATGCCCCGCGCTTTGGTGCGGCGTACACGTCCAACATCGGCGCACTCACCGCCAAGGTTCGTGCGAGCTATGGCCGCTCGACTCGGCCGCCGACGCACGGCTTTAGTAGCCCTGTGACATTCAAGCAGGTGGGGTGGGGAAATTTGTTGATGAAGGATTACGGGGACGCCGTGCAGCGGTTGGCGAACCCCGATCTCGCGCCCGAGTATCAGCAAGGCGGTGAAGGAGGTGTAGAGCTCTTCTTCGGCACCCGGACTTCGCTCGTCGTGACCCGGTACAATCAGACCGTCGACGGTCTGATCGATTGGCCTAAAGTCGACAGCGTGCGCTCCTTTACGCCCAAGCCTGTAAAGGATTTCTTCGACAATGTCCGAGGTGCCGATGGGTATACCTACATGTATCAGTACCAATACGTGAATGTCGGGAGCATTCGGAACCAAGGGTGGGAGCTCCAGCACAATTTCAATCTTGGTCCGTTGACGACCAAGGGAACGTACAGCTGGACAAAAAGCCGAGTGATTGGGATCACTCCGAAGTACCGGGCGCTGTTCGCGAGAAATCTTCAATATCAACCCGGCGCCACGTTCAAGTATGTCCCGGAGCACACCTGGGCGCTTGGTGTGACCTATGCGAAAGCGGCGACCACCATCAATCTCAATGTGATGGGTGTGGGGGAAATTTCGAATCGCTATAACGATTTCTTTTATCGCAATCTCCTCGCCAACCGGTTACAGGCCAATCAACAAAATGTGACGACTGCGGAAGAGCTCTATCATAGCTTCAATCGTGGCTATGCGATGGCGGACCTCACCGCGTCGCAGCGGTTCACGAATCAACTGGATGCGTTGGTACAGATTCAAAACCTCGCGAATCATTACACCAACGATCTCTGGGCGAATTATGCGACCATTGGGCGGCAAGTCAAAGCCGGGATGCGGCTCCGCTTCTGAGCCGCATCCCAGGGAACTCGATAGAGAAAGACGTCATGCACTTCTTTGGAAACAGCAGCGAAACTGGTAGCGGGAGAATGTGGTGGTGTACACGCGCGTGTCTTGCGCTAGTGTGCGCCACCGCGCCCGGCGCGGCATCACTCGCCGCCCAAGCGCCGCATATTCCTTCGCATGCTCCTCGAGCAGTTGAAAAGCCCGATGTGGGTGATGTCCATGAGGTGTCGGTGGTGTCCCCCATCATCATCTCGTTCCGAGCGCCGCGGCACGCAGCGATTCACCCCACCGCCGCACAAGCGCTCGCCCACGTTGGATATGTCGCCGCTCGCGCGTACGCCGACGCGACCTCGGCGATCAACGCCCACTATCCGAAAGATTCGCTGCGCGTCGTTATGGAGCGTGAGGCGCAAGCGTGGATAGATCGGCTCCCCCGTCCATCGGCGGAAGGAGCGGACGCCGATGCGTATGTGACCTTGGCGTCGATCGCGCACCGGGATTCGGTGGCGCGCCAGATGATCGCCGCTCGCCTCGCCACGCCAGCGCTGTCGCTCCAAGCACGGGCGTATACGTTATACACGGGCATAGGGCAGTTCGGCAGCGCGGACTATCCCGATCGATTGCCGATCGCGGAAGAGTATCTCAGGCAACTGGATGCGCTCGGCGCCGACGCCGCGTACTGGCAGGTCGAAGCGCGCAAGGCGTTGATCGTGCCGTACTACCGGCTCGGGCGAAGCAGCGACGTCATTCGCGTCGGGACACAAGCGTTCGCACGCGTGCGACAGCTTCCGTTCGAGTTGCGCGCGCAGGTGGTGTATACCCCAGGAATCGCGTTCCAATATGCCTCGGTCGTCGACGCGTTGGGAGGACAGCCCGACGGCCGCTCAGGCATTCGGATGATGAACGCCGAACTGGCGGCGGCGGCGGTGCCACCCGCGGCCTATGTCGCACGCGATTCGGCGTTCGTCTATGTCGGGCAAGACAATCTCGAGTTGCTGCGAAGTCAGACCGCGATGGCCGAGCGGGTGGGGGCGCCGGCGACGCCGATTGTGGCGAATTATTGGATCAATCGCGGGGCGACGCGCGATTCACAAACTGTCGCGGTGGCCGATGGTAAGATCCACGTGCTCGAGATCGGGTCGTGGACGTGCGTACCATGCGTCTCGGCCATCCCCGCGCTGGAGCGATTGCATCACCGGTATCCCGAAGTCGACTTCAACTTCTTGACGTGGGGCGACGGGAAGTGGGGGAATCGTGTGGTGTCGCCCGACACGGAAGCGGTGCGGCTCGCGGAGCACTTCGTGAAAAAGTTGGGGGCAACCTTTCCGATCGGGATTGCGTTGTCCACGCGACTCGCGCCCACCGAAGACGGTGGACAGGAAAGTGTGCGGTCGACATCGACCTGGGACCCCGACCATTACCCGCAATCATCCAAGCCGACGTTCTACGTGGTCGATGGGCATGGCGTCATCCGGCACGTCATTGGTGGTTTTACACGTGCGGTGGAAGACAATCTCGCGTCCGTCATTGCATTCCTCCAACAAGAAACACCGGGCGAAATGCAACAACGGATCATTCCTTCGGTGACGAGCGGTTCCCGATGACGAAACGATCTTCGGGAGACGGCGCGCAGCTTCGCGCGCACGGGTCAACGCGGCGCGATTTTCTCGCCGCTACGTCACGGGTCATGGCGGGGACGATCTTGGGAGCGCGGGCACTTCGTGCCGGGACGCGCGTCCACCTGCCCGCACACGCGGATGTCGTGCCGGAGACATTCGTCCACACGGTAACGATGTCGCCGGGGGATCTCGAGCGCTTGGCCACCGAAGGGGTCGATGCCGCCAAAAGGGCTGGGGCGTCTTATGCGGATATCCGTATTGCGGAGCGGCACACGTTGATCGTCTATGAGATTCGACAAGTCGTACTCACCACGAGCTTGACGTATGGGGTGCGCGCGCTCGTCGATGGCACGTGGGGATTCGCGTACGGCCGCGTGCCAACCGTCGACGGCGTGGCGCAGATCGCCAACGAAGCGACGACGAATGCGCGGATCGCCGCGCAGTTGTCATCCCCGTTCGGATCGACGGCAGCCGCATTCCCAGACTGGTGCCCACCGCCCGTAGCGACAGGGGAATGGAGCATTCCGATCCGAATCGATCCGTTCACGGTTCCCGTCGAGCAGCATTGCGAAACGGTAGAAAGTCTGAGCGCCACGCTCGATCGTGTTCCCGAGGTTGGTGCGATACGCGTCGTAATCGTTCCTACGTGGGTGCGTGAAACACGCGTCCTCGCCGCTACCACGGGAACGCTCGTGCGCCAATCGCTGCCGCGCGCGCTCGTCGAAACTCGGCTCAGTACGGAAATCGGGAGCAACCGCATCACCGTCCCGATTGCGGGCTTGGAGAGTAGTTCCGCAGGCTTCGAGCTGTTGCTGGCGCCCGAACTGCCCGACCGTCTCCAGCGCAGTGGCGACGAGATCGTCCGTCTGGCGCGCTTGCCGCAAGGGGCGATGCAGGTGGGGCGCTATCCGGTCGTGTTCGACGGGACAATGATGGGGGAATTCATGAGCACGATACTCGGGCGTTCGCTCGAGTTGGATCGGGCGGTCAATCAGGACATCGATCAGTATGGATCGAGTCTCTTTGCCCCTGAATTGCTGGGCGCACCGGTGGCGAGCCCGCTGCTCACGATCACCGGCAGTCGCGCGGTTCCCTCGGTCACCGCGGTGCACTGGGACGACGAAGGGGCGGTCGCGCGCGACCACACCGTGCTGCAGGATGGCGTGCTCGTCGATTACCATACGGACGGTGAGACCGTCGGCGCATTGACGTCGTGGTATCGTCGTCACGCGCGTCCACTCCAAGGCAACGGCTGCGCCACCGCGCCGGACGCAAGGGATGCCGTCTCGATCCGGCTCCCTCATCTCATCATGCAGCCGAACCCATCGCGCTCGTCGTTGGACGAGCTGTGCGCCGAGATGCAGCACGGGGTCGTGGCGCTCAATCAGTCTCTCATCTCCACCGATAACCGATTGTTGTCGGGGCACATCGATTCATACAACGGGCTCTTCGAAGTCTCGCGCGGAGTGATCACGCGCCGGCTCAAAGGGAACGCCCTGCATTTCACGACCAAGAAACTGCTCAAAGGGCTGACCGCCGTTGGTGACGCGACGACCGTTCAGCGCTCCGACCGGTTGACCTGGAAAGGGACCCCCTGGGCGGCCGCGCAGCACGATACGTCGGCGCCCGCGGCGCTGTTCAGGGAGATCGACGTCGTGGGGAACCAATAACATGCGCGTCGCAAACCCTGTCGCAAAGCTTATCGAACAAGCTGTCGAGTGTGCGTTCGAAGGTTCGCGCGCTCTCTCCATGGAATGTCTGCGTTGACCCCCATCATGCTCCGTCCACGTCGTCTTCTTCCGCCGTTGGCGGAGCGACTCGCTGTTGGCTCTCCGGTGATTACTCACGACGACGCGCTTCGTTTGAGCGAGAACGTGTTGAAGCTCACGAGCGCACGGACGGCCGCAGTGCGGCTCATGCACACGGTCCAAAGCCTGACGGAGCTCGCGTCGGGGCGGGTTCGGCGTACGAACGACGGCGATAAGTTGTGGCTCAGCTTCATCGGGAGCTATGGTGAAGAGCGTGGCACCGCCGTCATGCACACGAATCAAGTCGACGACGCGACACTCCGCACCCTGGTCCAGAGCGCCGAAATCCTGGGCGAAGGATTCATCGGCTCGGACGCGCCGTTGACGGTGCACCAATGGAATGAACAAGACGCCTATGCGCCCGTCACGATCTGGCGCGACCCGACGGCGCAGGCGTTACAGACGGCACGCCGCACGGCCATTCCCCTGATACTCGATCCCGCGCGGCGCGGCAATCACGCGATCTCCGGATTTCTCGGAGTCACGGCGCAAGCCGACGTCGTCCTCACCAAAGCTGGGATCTCCGCCTATTCGCGCGAGACCGATAGTGAGCTCGCGCTCACCGCGCGCTCGGCCGATACTGGCAATACAGGCGCGAACCGCGATGTACGCGTGTCGGGATGGAGCGGCGCGGCCACGCGCGATTTTGCGCAGCTCGATCCCGCACGGATCGTTACGGAGGCCGTAGACCTTTGCGAGCGCGGGAAAAATCCGAGCGCAGTCGAGCCCGGACGCCGCACCGCGATTCTCGCTCCCACGGCTGTCGTCCATCTCATGCGGTTCTTCGCGTTCCACTTCAGTGGGTTCTACAGTGACATTGGCGAAACGGGGTTCTCCAAGGTCCCTGGGCAAAAAAGAGGGAACAAGTGGAAGCAACAGCTGTTCGATCGCCGCGTGACGGTGACGAGTGATCCGAGCGACGTCGAAGGTGGCTTTTGTCCGTGGTTCGGCCCGGGGCTCGCCAGTCATCCGACGACGTGGGTCGACCGCGGCGTACTCACATCGTTGTCCTACGGCGAACAAGCGCTGTTGCATCGGAAACCCTATCAAGAGATGCCCTTGGGCTTCCGCCTGCACGGGGGCGACACGACGGTCGAGCAGATGGTCGCGTCGTGTGATGACGGGGTCTATGTGCATCGCTTCTCCAGCGTCGACACGCTCGATTGGCGTTCCGGCATGATGACGGGCGTGACGAGCGACGGCTGTTTTCTCGTTCGTCACGGCAAGATCGAGCGGCCGATCACGAACCTGCGTTTTCTGATGTCGCCGTTTCACGTTCTGGCCAACATCATCGCGATCGGGCCGACACATCGGGCTGCGTATGGGTATGCACCCTGGACGCGTCAAGAAGAAAATCGCGGGGCTGGCGTTTCGCACGACTGGCCGCGGCGTCCGATGGTCGTGCCGCCGTTGATGGTGCGCGATTTCAACTTCAATGCGACGGCGGATGCGGTGTGATGGATTCGTGTGATTACTCGAGTTAACGAGCCTCCGGAAAATCCTGTCTTAGGCAGGCGATAATGGTCCCTCCGCGTAACTTGGGGGACATTTCTAATCGCAAAAGTCCACGCTTGACGTTCTGCGTGCCTCACACAACGTTAGTGTGTGACCTCCGCCTACGCGTGGAACCTGTGCGCCGCTCCAGACTCGCTCGACGACGATCCTCAATCGCGTGTCGCGCGTTCGCTGCGTGCATCGGAATCGCAGCGCGCCAATAGCGACGATCAGGCCCTCGTTGCTCGTATCCGTGCGGGGGATGCTACAGCGTTCGAAGTCGTCGTCCATCGATACTACGCCGATCTCTGTGGCTACGTCGCATCCTTCATCCACCGCGATGACGCGGCGGAAGAGCTCGTCCAGGACCTCTTGTTCCGCGTCTGGACGCTCGGGGCGCGATGGAATGTCCAATCCGGGATCGCCACGTACCTCTACGGCGCGGCCCGGCATGCCGCGATCCGCTATGCGGGGCGCGAGCGACGAGGCGCACAATGGGTGGCCGCGGGGGAGGCCAGCGACGTCCACGGTCACCCCCCGGTTGCACCGGACGCCTCCGTCACCAACTCGGCGCTGAACCACGCCATCGCGCACGCCATCCTGTCGCTTCCCCCGCGTAGCCGGGAAGCGTTCATTCTCACACGGCGAGTGGGGATGACGTACGCGGATGCGGCGCACGTGATGGGGGTGAGCGTCAAAACTGTCGAGACCCAGGTCCGGTTGGCTCTACAAACCCTGCGAGCCAAGCTGGCGCCTTGGAAGTTGTAGGGTAAACCCTTACTGGCTGCCTCCCAGACCGACCAAGGGGATTGGAGGTCAAAAAAATCTTTTCAGGGGAGACCGATGCTCGCGTCTCTTCTGAAGTGATGCCCCCGACGCCTCCTTTGGATCCCTTGGATTCCAGCGATCGCTTCACCCCCGCCGACCCGGTCGACCGCGCACTCGACGCGTGGGTTGCCGCGGACCGAGCGCGCTTCGACAGCGCGATCGCGATGCAGGTGTTGGAGGAGCGGATGGGTCGACATGTGCCGACGCGTCTCCCCTCGCTCCGCACCCGCTGGGGATCTTGGAGAATCGCCGCGGCGGGAGCCGCATTCATCGCCGGTGCGGTGGTCGTAGGTGTCATCAGTCATCGCCCATTGTCACCCCGCGTGCTTGCGCGCTACTCCACGAACGCAGGACAACGAGCGACGATACGGCTCGCCAGTGGGTCCATGGTTCAACTGGCCCCGGGAACGACGATGACGGTTATGTCGGACGCAATCGATCTGTCCGGCGAAGCATATTTTACCGTTGCCCCGCATTCGACTTCCCCGTTCGTCGTCCGAACCGCCAACGCCGTGGTTCGCGTCCTGGGAACACGATTCACGGTGCGTCGTTACGCGACCGATCGTGGGAGCCGAGTCGCGGTTGAAGACGGGAAAGTCGCATTGCAACTCCTTCCAGGCGCGACTCAGTCGAAGTCTCCATCGACGGCACCGCCGTCCGTGACCCTCACCGCCAATACGATGGCCGTTGCAGGCGACAGTGGTGTGACGACGTCCACGGGCGTGAGCGATTACACGATGTGGACACGTGGCGGAATGATTTTCCGAAAGACACCGCTGGCGGAGGTCGTCCGAGAAGTCGCGCGGATGTATGGCGCCAACATCCGAGTGACCGACACCGTGCTCGCGAAGCAGCCGACGACGATGACGATCTCGGTCGTGAATGACCCCCTCTCCGCCGTGCTCGAAGTCTTGAGCATCATGCAACAAGCGCATGTCGTCAACGACGACACGGTATTGACCTTGGTTCCAGGCCCGGGTGCGAAGCATCGCCCGGCGTTACAGACGTTCCCTCAACCGGAGAAGCAATATGGTCGGTAGATTGGTGCGCACCGCCGCAATGGCCGGAGGATTGGCCCTGCTTTGTACGGCATCGCTCTCGGCGCAAGACGTGGCCGCGAGCGAACGGACCGCCGTGATGACGCGGCCGCAGCTGGTGACGCTGAGCGTCAAGAACGAGCCGTTAGAGGCGGTACTGCAATTGATCGCGCAGCAGGCGAAGCTCACGGTGGCGTATGGAACGTACCTCGACCAGAAGTCTCGCGCCGTGACGTTGTCGATGCATGACGTACCGGCACTGGACGCCTTCGCGAAGGCGTTGGAAGGGACGGGACTCGCCGCGCATATCGTCGCTCAGATGGTCGTCTTCGCGCCGTTGGAGAATGTTGATGCAGCGACTGGTGTGATTACGGGAACGGTGATTGATGCCAAGACCAATCGTGGCATGCGTGGCGCGACCGTGTTGCTCGATAACGCGAACAAAGGAGTGATGACCGACGACAAGGGTGGATTTCGGATCACCGGTGTCTCGGCGGGAACGCACATCTTGCGCGTGAAGATGATCGGGTATCAGAAAGCGTCGGCTCAGGTCACGGTGACTGAAGGGGAGACCGCCATGACGAATCTTTCGCTGCAGGTCAGTGTCAGGGCGTTGGATGAGGTTGTTGTGACGGGGACGGTCATACCAACAGAGCTCAAGGCAGTGCCGAACGCGATCACGGTGATCACGGCGAAGGACATCGAGCGGCGCAACATCACCCACATCGACCAGCTGTTTCGTGGCGATGTGCCGGGGGTGTTCTCACTAAACACGGAGGGCAACAACCCGTTCGGCCAAGTCACGATGTACGCGCGGGGAGCGACGGCCCTCTCGTCAATTAGCCAAGGGGCTGAGTTAGGGACGAACCCGATCAAAACATATGTCGATGGGGTGGAGATGGCCGATCCCAAGTATCTGTCGCAAATCGATCCCCGCAGCATCGAGCGCATCGAGATCATTCCGGGGCCGCAGGCGAGCACGATCTACGGCAGTAATGCCATCAACGGCGTCATGCAAGTGTTCACCAAGCGCGGAACCTCGTCCGTACCACAGCTCACGGCGAACCTGTCGAGCGGCTGGATACAGAACAATTTCAGTGCAGCCCTGACTCCGACTCATGATTACGGTACTCAGTTGAACGGTGTCGAAGGGCGCGTGTCCTACAATGCGGGGACGAACTGGACGTTCACCGGAGCGTGGAATCCGAACGTGCACACCAACACGCTCGCCACTTTTGGCGGCGTGCGACTCGAGTTGACTCCGCGGAGCACGCCGGTGTCGATCGACGCGACCTTCCGACAGACGAACGCGCACAATATGAGCCGAGCGTCGTCATATCAGAACTATGCCCTGGCCAGAGCGACGGGGCATTTCTTCTCGGACATCAACGAACAAGCGGTCGGCATCGCGGTCCGGAGCGAGCAGGGGACTCGGACAATCGGGGTGACGGCGAACTACACACCGACGCAATGGTGGTCACACCGGGTAACCGTGGGCGACGACCGATCCGACGGCCAAGATGGTTGGCCCAAGGGATATAAGCAGCAGTCCGACACGCTCCTGAGGTTTTCACGGTCATACTCGCAGCGAACGTCGTTGCAGTATTCCACGACTGCAACGGCCTCGCTCGGCGTGATGCACGCGAATCTGACGATGGGCGTCGATAGTTGGCAGGGCCAATCCGTCACCGAATCGGCGAACCCTCCGGAAAAGCTCGTCGGTTCGTTGCAGAATGCGTTCATCTACCGTCAGACACAGCACAACACCGGCGGATACGCGCAGGGACAATTGGGCGTATTCGACCGGCTCTTCCTACTGTACGCCGTGCGGGCGGAATGGAATCCCGGCTTCGGACCGGAGGCGACCCCGAACGTCGCACCACGCTACGGCATTACGTATACGCAGGACATCGGTCCGGTGACGGCGAAGCTGCGCGGCGCCTACGGACGTGCGACACGTCCACCGCAAATCTCGTTGCGTAATGCGTTGCCAGTCACGGATGCCTACACGCTCAACACGTACGGGCCGTTCGATCTCTATCTGGCGAGCCCCGAGCTCGGTCCCGAGTCGCAACAGGGCGGTGAAGGAGGAGTGGAATTGTACTTCGGAACGCGTGGTTCACTCGTGGTCACCCGGTACAACGAAACGGTCAACAACCTGATCGAACAAGTCGTCGTCGACAGTGTGCAGCGGCTCGACAAAAATCCGGACCCGAATGGCTACTGCACCTTCTATCCGCCCGCGTGTGGCTACGGTGCGTATCAGCTCCAGTATCAGTTCCTCAATCTGGCCAGCATCCGCAATCAAGGGTGGGATATCCAAGGAACACTCAACGTCGGGCCCTTGACGACCAAAGGAACCTATAGCTGGGTCAAGACGCGTTCACTCGGGTTGACGCCCAAGTTCCGCTCGCAATTTCCGACGGCAGATTATCCCGATTACCAACCGGGAGCGACGTTCCGGTTCCTGCCTGAGCACACGTGGGGATTGAGCACGTCGTACACCCACGCGGCAACGAGCGCCACGTTGGCGATGACCGGCGCCGGCAAGGCACCGATGTACGCCACGCGGTTGTTGGAAACACACCTGACGGGTTTTATCCGTCTCCAACAGGACCGGTACAACATGCGTGGCGGGTATGGGTACACGCCGATCGGAAACCGGTATGTGATGGCAGATCTCACGGTCCTGCACCGCGTGTCGTCCGCCGCCGAGCTACTCGGGCAAGTCCAAAATATCAGCGACAGTTACAACAACGACGTGGCGTACGGGAGCCCTGTGATGGGGAGACAGACCCGGATCGGGGTCCGTTTGCGATTCCAGTAGCCGCTGTCGTCATTTCATCGAGAACACCCATGCAAAAAACACAGATACACCGATTGATCGTAGGCTTCGTGTGGGGCACGGTGGCGGCGCCCCTGGTCGCGCCTCTGGTCGCCCGCGCGCAAGTGGAATCCCCGGCACTGAACTTCGACATGACTGCGAGCTCGGTACTCCCGCTGTCGGCCGGGGAGGTAGGGCAGCACGTGCGTTTCACCAACATGCGGATCGACGATTCCGTGGCGTTCAGCCAACGGACCTATCCGATCGAACGGCTCCTGGCGCAGAAGACGTCGGCCGCCGCTCAATGGTTGGCCGAGTTGCGGACGCGGCCGATCAAGGGAATTCAACTCGACGCGGCGAGCGTGGTGAGCGTGAACGCCGGCGACGAAGCGTTGGCGCGCGCGCAGATCGCCGAGCGATTGGCGACGCCGGGGTTGTCGATGGCCGATCGTGCCTTCACACACCTCACCGCGGTGCAAGCGTTCGCGGACGTGCACTATCCCGCACGGCTGGCGACGGCGGAGGATTACGCCAAGCGTCTGGACGCTCTCGGCGATTCGGCGGCCACGTGGCGATTCCTGGCACATCGGGCACTCGCCAACGTACACTACTTGCTGGGGCATTCCGCCGACGTGATTCGACACGGCACACAGGCGGTCAAGCTCGTCTCGAAGATGCCGTTCTACGACCGCCAGGAGATGTACATCTTCGGTGCTGACCTCTACACGGAAATGGTGACTGCGCTGGCCCCTCTTCCCGATGGGAAAGCTCGCGTGGCCGACATCAACGCGGGGTTGCGGGCGGCAACGGCCGTCCCGGCAGAGAATGTAGCCCTGGATACGTCATTCATCGGGTTCGGTAAAGCGTACGAACAGAACATGACGACGATGATCGCCGGCAACGCCTTGCTCGGGACCAAAGCCGTGCCGTTCGTCGCCAACTACTGGGTCAACCGGCCGTCACGGGATTCGGCGACATTGTATGTCGACGACGGAAAAATTCGGCTGGTCGACCTCGGCGGATACCGGTGCAAGGGGTGCATGATCGCGATGCCTGGATTGCAGCGCTTGCAGGAGCGTTTCCCGACGGTCGAGATCGTGTCGTTCGTGTTCACCTACGGCGGTTGGGCGAACCGGTTGGTCGAGCCGACCGAAGAGGCGGACAGTATCGCCAAGCATTTTACGACACGGATGAAGCTGACGTACCCCATCGGGATTTGGAAGTCATCCAAGGCGATGAACGAAGACGGTGGCATGACGCCGGTCGATGCGGGGGGGCCAAACATGCGCAACTATCCGACGCTCCTCTCCCCCACCGTCTACGCGATCGATGGCAAAGGCATCATTCGCGGAATCTTTTTCGGATGCTCGCGTGAGATGGAAGAGAAGATGGCGCACATGCTCGAGTTCCTCACGCACGAAGCCGCGGCGACGACGTCGGTCTCCGCGGTCCGGCCGGCGGCCACCACTTTATAACGACCGACGTTCCCATGAATTCCCGATTCTCGCGCCGCGGATTTCTCTCCGCGACGTCGCTGGCACTGGCCGGTACCGCACTCCGCGGACGGTCGGCACTCGCGCATTCGCTCTCGAATGTCGCGGCGTCCACCGGATTGCCGGCCGACGCCTTCTTGCCGCCACCGGTCGACGTGCGCGCACTCGCGTCCGTGGCGATCGACGCGGCGCGCGCGGCCGGGGCGTCGTACGCCGACGTCCGAGTCGCCGAGCGACACGAGTTGATCGCGCAACAAGTGCTCACCGAAGTCAATCCCCAGTTGGGCGTGGCGAGCTTTTTCAAATACGGCCTCCGCGTCCTCGTCGACGGAACGTGGGGGTTCGTGCACGGGTGTATTCCGTCGAACGACGCCATGGCGCGTTCCGCGCGCGACGCGGTGGCCATGGCGCGCGGGTATGCCAAACTCACGAAGCAGCGGGTCGAGCTGGTGCCGGCCCCGCCGGTTACCGGGGAGTGGGAAGTCGAGGTGCAGATCGACCCGTTCAGCGTCCCGCTCAGTGACTACCTGGCATTGATTGGCGCCATCGCCGTCGCGGCATCCCGGGTGCGGAACGCGGGGGCTTCGTCGGGATTCCTGTGGCACCGAGAACGGCGGGCGGTGGCAACGACCGAAGGGACGTCGGTCGTTCAACTCCTGCGACGGTTGTACCCCAACGGCAGCGTAGTCGCTTCCGCGGGCGTCGGCCCGTCGTGGGAAAACATAATCTCGCTCCCGATTCCGACGTTGACGCGTGCGTCGGTCGGGTACGAAGCGGTGACGGGTCCCGCGCTCCAGGATGTGGTCAAGCGCAGGGCCGAAGAAGCGGTGCGTTTGGCGACGCTCCCCCGTGGTCAGCTCGACGTGGGGCGATACCCCGTCGTCTTCGACGGTGCCACGTTGGGTGAGGCGTTCGGCGGGACGATCGGCGTCGCGCTCGAGCTCGACCGCGCGCTCGGCTACGAGGCGGACGCGGGCGGCACGACCTTCTTGAGTCCGCCCGAGCAACTCATCGGTACTCCGATCGTCAGTCCACTCATCACCGCGGTGAGCAATCGTGCGATGCCCGACATTTCGGCCGTCAAGTGGGACGACGAAGGAGTCGAGCCGGAAGAGTATCGTGTTATCGATGCGGGGACGCTGGTCGACTATCACACGACGCGCCAGACGGCCGCGGCGCTCCGGTCGGTGTACGAACGGCGCGGCCAACCGGTGAAATCGCACGGCTGTTCGGTGGCCCGCGAAGCCGAATACGTCCCACAGGTGCGTCCGCCGACACTCTCGGTCGTGCCAGCCACGCACGAGACGTCACTCGACGATTTGTGCCGGGACATCAAGCGGGGGTTGCTCGTACGATACCAGGGTGGTGTGTTGACCGATCAACAACTCGCCTCGGGCGACATGCCGTTCCAGTCTGCCGTGTATCAGATCGAGCACGGGAAAGTGACCCGGCGTATCTACGGCGTGGGATTGCAGTTCCAAACCAGTGCGTTCTGGAAATCGCTCGTGGCACTTGGCGGTCGCGACACGCTCGGCTACGCCAGCTTTTTCGCGTACAAAGGGCAGCCGTGGCGGACCACGTCGCAGAATGTGCGCGCCCCCGCGGGACTCTTCAAAGACGTCAACGTCATCTCCACCCGCTTAGCGATATGAGCCGGCCAATACACTATCCCTTTCGCCGCATCCGCTCCATGTCCGACGGACCCGCCGAAGGACGGCCGGTTCTCGCCCGCGAGCAAGTGCAGGCGTTGACCAAGCGCGTGCTCGGTTTCACGACGCTCAAGAACGCGGACGTGTCAGTGAGTCACACCGCGCTCGTCGTGACGCGCATGGCGAACGACCAAGTGCTCTCGGGTGACGACGGCGACGAGCTGTGGATCACGTTCGGCTGTTCCGACGGTCGTGGCTACAGCACGGGGGTCGCCACGAACCAACTCGATGACACGGTGTTGCGTGCGATCGTCCACCAAGCAGAGAGCATTCTCAGCGTCGGAATATCCCCGGCGGAAAGCCTGAATCCCGAGGAGCACCCGGTTCCCGACGCCTTGGTTCCGGTACAATTGTGGCACGGCGACGTCGCGGAGGCGATGCGAACCACGCGTGATAGTACTATCCAGGACATGATGCGCGTCGTCCTGGATGCGGGTCTTCAGGCCGCGGGCTTCGTCGGACTGATGGCGCGCGCGCAATCCGTGCTGAACAAAGAAGGGATGGAGGCGTACCACGAGGAAACGGATTGCGAAGTTACCATGACGGCGCGCTCCAAAGATGGCACGAGCTCGGGGTGGGGTGGCGGAGCGGCCCGACAATGGTCGCGCATCAATCCCACGGAGATCGCGGAGCGCGCGGTCTACTTCGCAAAGTTGGGGATGAATCCCGTCGCCATGGAACCCGGCCGGCGAACGGCGATTCTCGGTCCCGCGGCGGTCGCACAGCTCATGCGGTTTTTTCATCAACAAACGGATGCTTTCGACACGGACAACGGTCAGACGGGTTTCTCGAAGATGCCACAAGGCAACCGGTTGGGGCAGCGTGTGTTCGATCCACGGATCACGATCAGCTCGAATCCAGCCGACCCGGATGGGGGCTATTGCCCCTACTTCGGTGCAGGATTCGGGACGCCCGCGATGACGTGGGTGGAAAACGGGATCCTCAAGAACCTCTCGTACTCGATGTCTTACGCTCTACAACGTGGAAAGCCGTACTCCGAAGCGCCGTTGTCGTTTCGCATTGCCGGCGGACCAACGTCGGTCGACGAGATGATCGCGAATTGCCGAGAAGGGATTTACGTCAACCGCATCTCGTCCACGCAAGCCGTCTCTCAGCGGAACGGACTCGTGACCGGCGTCACACGCGACGGCTGCTTCTATGTGAAGGACGGGAAAATCGTCCGGCCCGTGAAGAATTTCCGCGTGCTCGAATCGCCTTTTTTCTTCCTCAACCGACTCGAGGCAATCGGGCCGACGGGGCGCGCGGCGTTCGGCTACACGCCGCCGAATAGCCGTTACGGTGGCGGCCAGGATTGGCCCCTTCGTCCGGTCATCGTTCCACCCATGATGGTCCGGGATTTCAACTTCAACGCGACGAGCACGGCGGTGTGAGCGCACACGTGCGTTGAAATCCGTCGCGCCTCAGCTGCGCGCACAAGGGAGCGCGAACTCGACCGCGACGCTGACGCAAAATGGCGCGCCGTCCACGACGTGTGCCGCATCGGGAAGTGGGGGAACAGCATCGGTGTCCGTTCCCAATTGTATTCCTCCCATGTGGTACACCGGTGCGCAAATTCAGACACCGCAAGTCAGTACTGCCTTTACCAACGGCGTGTTCACGACGACGACGTCGAACTTCGTTGAGGGGATCAATCGCACCACGACCACCTTCAGATTCAATACACAGACCAGCGGCTCGTGGAACGACGTCCTGCAAATCAACGCGGCTCCCGGCGTGCAGGTCGCGTCGGTTGGAGTTGGTGTGGGATTCAATGGGGTTTACTACGTCTCTGGTAATCACGAGCACTGGTCGCTCAACCCGGGAATCGGGAATTCCGCGCAAGGCATTTTCGACGTCGTGTTGACCCAACGGGGCGACCGACACCACTCCGGGATTCGACGTCACCGTGCACGATTATCACGAAATCCCGAACTTCTACGACCCCGACACGTTCGTGCCACATACGTTGGCGAGCACGTATCAGGAATTTTCGTTGAATGGGTCCGACACGCTGTCGTTGGGGGGGGGCGTTCATGTTCCAGTCATCTACTTCGCTTGTCCCAACTCCTGAATACTTCGCGTACATCGGCGAACCGACCATGCCCTGGACATACATGCAAGCCGAGGGCGGGCTTGGCCAGTTGTACTTTTATGATGCGAATCACAACAACATTACGTCGAGCGTACAGTATAGCTTCGTGAATGGGACGGAGTTCTACGCGGGTGTAACGCCGGAACCGTCGTCGTTCGTCTCGTTGGGGACGGGATTGGTCGTGTTGGCGGCGTATAGGAGGCGGCGAGGGAGCGTAAGTTCTCACGTGTAAAATTGACGACGGTTCTGGCGCGGCGGAAAAGTTCATGTGATCGAACGTGATCGTGACGTAGGGGGTGATGTCGTGCCGCTATTGCTTCCGACCGCCCCCGTATATACCGTAGTCGCATGGGATTCGCGGCGATTCGGGCATTCATACCATGGTATGATACGGGCACGAGGATATCCCCGATGTTTGCTCCACGGGGCGATACGCGTGATGATCCTCGTGATGATCCTCGTACGCCACGCCCGCGCCGTTCCGACGAATCCTCCTCGCTCGAGCAGACGCCTCACAGTCCTCGGGTGCCGCTCCCGCCAATTGGTGACACCCCGGTCCCTGAGTTGCTCGCCCGCATCTGCGCCGGCGACCGCGATGCCGTCTCCATCATCTACACCGCGCTCTTCGACCAACTCTGGCGCATCGCCCTGTTGCAAACACGATCCAGCGACACCGCGAGCGAGATCGTACACGACGTTTTCCTCTGGCTCTGGGCGCATCGAGAAACAGTCGCGACGGATATCGACATCCGCGTCTACCTCGCCACCGCGGTGCGTAATCGCGCCAGAACTCTAGCGCGGCATGCTAAAGTCGTCGACGCCGTCGTAACCCAGGTCGATGGCAATAGCAATGACATGGCAAGCCAAAGTCCCGCCATGGGGCAGCCGATGCCGCCCTCCGACGTCCTCGCCGAAGAACACGACTTTCGCGCCGCGTATCAACGCGCCATCACCATCCTGACCGAACAAGAGCGTCTCGCCATCTATCTTCGGTGGGAAGAAGAGTGGGCGTTCGAACAAATCGGACAGACGATGTCACTCTCGAAAGTCGGAGCGCGTAAAGTGGTCCTTCGAGCGCAACGGAAGATTCAAGAGCTCCTCGCCCAGTACCGTAATCGATAGCGATAAGATCCGCCGCGAGCCCGGCTTCCTGATCGCCGATCTATAAAAAAACGGTTAACAAATTCGCGGCATGTGCGCTCTGGAAGGTGAGGAGGATTCCAGATTCGATGTCCGCGTCCCGTTTCGACGATCTGAACGAGTTGATTGGCCACTACCTTGCCGGCGAGCTTTCCCCCCAGCTCACCGAGCAAGTCCGTGCTGTGCTCGAAGCCGATCCCGGGCGCCGAGGGATCGTGGCTGGTATTCGTGCCGCCGCGCGTGGTGAAGATCTTTCCATGCCGCTCTCAGTGGAAGCGAAAGAGATGCTACATCGCCGATTATTGGCGGAGATCGATGGTCGCGTCGGTGACCCGATGATGCTGAAACCCGAGCATCGAAGCACGCCACGCATCATGCCACGCGTCCGGCGACGTCTGACTGGGGGGATGACGGCTGCCGTCGGTGCAATGCTCGCCGGTGTGGCGTTCATTCTGTGGACCAGTCGTCCGCCACAGTCCTCGTCATCGATATATATAACCCAGATCGCCCAGCGTGCGGTTGTGACTCTGGAGAGCGGCGCCCGTGTAACATTGGCCCCGCAATCAGTCCTGACGGTGACCGGGGCACAGCTCACATTGACCGGACAAGCACTCTTCGAGTTTCCCCATCACGACGCAACGCCAGTCACCATTCACACCGGCGACGTGACCACGCGCATCCTCGGCACCACGTTCACGCTCCGCCGGTATGCGGGCGAATCCGAGACGCGTGTCGTCGTCACAGAAGGAAAAGTGACGTCGGGCGGCCGTCATCGCGTGATCCTGGCGGCTGGACAAAGTGCCCGCGTCACCGATTCGAGCGCCGTCACGTCCGTCACCGACGATGCGTCGCGCGCCATCGACTGGACGACGGGAGTACTCGATTTCCACAAGGCGCCCGCTGGCGACATGCTCGACATGATCGGCCACTGGTATGGGTTGCAATTCCGGGTCGCCGATTCCACCCTGGCGCGTGAACGGGTCGATGCGCGATTCGAAGGGCAGTCGGTGCAAGACGTTCTCACCGCCCTGCGCACACTGCTCCACGTCACCATGACCTTCGATACCAATACCCCCGGAACCACGATCGTCACATTGCGTCCCGATGCGGCGATCGGCCGGACTGGGCGGATACGCCGAAACTCTTTCACCATGCCTCGCGAGGCAGGACGATAATGCATATTCGACGTCAGCCAGGAACACGGGGCGATTTCTTCGGCCGTCATGCCTGCATGTGGTGGGGCATCACGATGCTCGCATTAACGCCGTTCGCATTAACGCCGTTCGCATTAACGCCGCTGGCCGCGCAACACCCGGCCGTCGCCGATTCGCGCCCCGCCGCGTCGGCGACCGACGCGGTGACCTTGCTCGCGAAGCCAATCACCGTCGCATTCGACCACAAGACGATCGCGGAGGCAGTCGACATCATCGGCGCGGCCGCGGGAGTGCACGTGCAATATCGCAGCGCGATGGTCAACGAATACCGCACTCCAGTTTCGCTACACGCCAAGAATGTCTCGCTTCGAGACGCGCTCGAGCGCGTTGTGCGTGAGACGAACATTCACGTGGTCGCACTCCCCGGCGGGATCGTTGCGCTCGATGACGCCGAGACGGTCGCGACGACCGTCGCGGTGAAAGGGGGAATCGTCGGGCGGATCGAAGATGCCAAAACGAAAATGCCACTCAAGGGGGTCGCGATTTCGCTCGATGGCGCACTGAAAGGTGTCGTTACCGGATCCGACGGATCGTACCGATTCCCCGGTGTTTCATCCGGATCTCACACTGTGACGGCAAAAATTCTCGGCTATATTCGGCAGGTCCGCACGGTCACTGTCGGCGACGACGGAGACGTTCGCGTCGACATGCAATTGGCGCCGAGTCCGAATCAACTCGATCAAGTCATCGTGACTGGAACTGTCATTCCGACGGAGCGGAAAGCCGTGCCCAACGCGATGACCGTGATCACCGCCAAAGAGCTGGAGCAGCGTGGGATTACGCATATCGATCAACTCTTTCGCGGCGATGTGCCGGGGCTGTTCGCGCAAAATCAAGGATCCGCCGGCGTTCAACCGGGACATGTGGCGATGTCCTCTCGGGGCTCGACGTATTTGCCGAATCAATTTCCTCCGAAAGACGCCTTGACACAACCGATCAAGACGTATGTCGATGGCGTCGAGCTCGCCGATCCGTCGTATCTCGGGCTCATCGATCCCAGGAGCATCGATCGCATCGAAATCCTGACCGGTCCACAGGCGAGTACGATCTATGGCTCGAACGCCATCAACGGCGTCATGCAAATCTTTACCAAGCGCGGGGCATCGCCCCGTCCGCAAGTGACGGCGACGCTGCAAAGTGGATTGATCCAGAACAACTTCAGCTCGGCGATGACCCCCCAGCATGATTACACCGCGCAAGTGTCTGGTCTCGAAGGACATCTGTCATACAATGCCGGCGGGTCGTGGACGTACATCGGCCCCTGGACGCCGGCCGTACACTCGGCGGCCACGAGCGGATTCGGCGGTGTTCGGTTCGAACAGGGAGCGTTGACGGCGGACGTGAGCTTGCGTCGTACCCAGGCAACGAACTGGCAAGGCGGTGAGTCGAGCGAAGCGTTCAACGTTGGGCAGAGCACGGGAACGTATGCGCAACAAAAGGGAACCCGCATTCCGGTTCCGCAAACACAAGTCAGTGGAACCCAGACATTGGGGGTGACCTTGGCATATGCCCCAGTCCCTTGGTGGTCACATTCCGTGACCGCGGGAACCGACGTGACCGATGCGAACTCGACACAGACCGCGCGCAAATATGCGAGAACGTACGACACGTTGTTGTCAGTCAATGAGACACGTACGAGCCGCACATCCCTCGCGTACACGACGACCGTACGAGCTCCCTTGACCAGTGTGGCGGCCTTGGTCGTCACGGCGGGTGCCGACGGATGGCATACCCTATCGAGCTCTTTGTCGGCGAGTCCAACGAGCTTGACAGGGACGCTCAACGCCGCCTCCTATGCCATATTCCGGCAGCCCGCGCATGACAACGGCGCGTTCCTGCAAGGACAGCTCGGTCTCAACGACGCACTCTTCCTGACCTATGGTCTTCGTGGCGAATGGAACCCCAACTACGGGCGCTCGGCCAATCCCAACATTGTCCCGCGCTACGGCGTCGCTTATACGGCGACCGTCGGACCCGTAACGGCGAAGCTACGTGGAAGTTATGGGCGGTCCACGCGTCCCCCCACGGTCGACGAGCCTGTGTCGCGGTCCCTGTTGGACCTGCAATATCTCGATGCCATTGGTATCTATGGCAATATCGACTCGCAACTCGGGAATCCCACACTCCTCCCTGAGCAACAAGCCGGCGGAGAAGGGGGACTCGAGCTCTATCTCGGTTCCGTCGCGTCGCTCGTGGTGACACGATACAACCAAACGGTCGACAATCTCATCGCCAGCGCGTACGTCGATAGCGTCCGGTCGCCGCTTCCCGCGTCGGCGTACGGCGGGTATCCAGTGCCGTCTTGGGTCGACGGCTATCTCTACTACGTTCAGAACGAGTATCTGAATTTAGGGAGCATTCGGAACCAAGGGTGGGAGCTGCAAGGAACGGTCAATACGGGGCGAATCACCACCAAAGCAACCTATTCGTGGACGAAGAGCCGGATCATTGGGATCACGCCAAAATATCGCACCCAATTTCCGCAATATGTCCCGGGCGGAGTCTTTCAATTCGTTCCCGAGCATACGTACGCGTTGAGTATGCAATACACGACGGCCGCGACCACGCTCTCTTTCGATGTACAAGGTCAAGGTCTTCTCTACTTGGATCGATACGCCGGCGATCCACTCGCCAACCTGGTCGATCAAACTCGGCTCCGTTCGCTCGCTCCCGTATTCTCGCTGCCATTTACGTATGTCAGCCGAGGACCTGGGTACGCGACGGCTGACGTGAATGCGTCGCGACGGCTGTCGGCACATTTGGATGGTGTGTTGCAAATCCAGAATCTCGCCAACTCCTACAAGAACGACGTCTCGGGCTACAACGCCGCCATTGGCCGGCAAACCAAAGTTGGTCTCCACGTCCGGTGGTGACCGTCACTCCTCATTAGTGCAATGCCACGCTCCGCTGCCTTTTCATATTCCACGATCCTGTTCAGTTTCTTTCTTTCGTCCGCCGAAGCGCTAAGTCCTGTCGTAGGGCCCGGGGTACGCCCTGCGCGTGCTCCCCAGATCGACACGCTGGCCGTCCGGCTGCTCGACAGAGCGACACAACAGCTCGTAGATGCGCGAACGCTGTTGGGACAGGTTCGAACGACATACTCTCACAACGGTGTCGCGAACGGACCAGCGTCGGTCGTCGCGGTGACCGCCATGAAGCCGCGTTGGCTGCGCTTGGAATACGTGCCTGTAGCGCCGACAGCACCGACGTCGCCATCGGGAACGTCCACGCCAGCCACGTCGGTCGCGCCACGCGCTTCTGGGGGAAGCGGAGCTCCCGTGTTGATCACCGGCGATGCACTCGCCGGATTGTTGGCGACGATGCGGCATTCCGCGGTGGATGCGTCGATTCACTTATATACGCCAGACGGCGGAATCTCGTACGTTCAACGCCACGATACCGCGCATACACAGATGCCGTCCGATTTCTCGGTGGACGTGGATGATATCAACCTTCGTCCATTCTTTGGCGAGAACAGCCGCCGGGTCGGCGTATGGGCGCACGATCGCATCAACGACCTGTTGCTCCGGTCGGTGCGGTCCTTGGGGACCCAATCGTGGAACGACACAACCTATACCGTCGTCGAATGGACCTACGAGCACGCGTTCACGCTCCCACAGGATACCGTCGTGTACACGACGCGCTTTTTCCTTGGGGAGGATCATCTCATCCATCGCACTCTGACGACGGCGACGAACGGATACGTCATCGACCGGCGCTTCGATCTGCAATTGAATGCCGACGTGAGCGCCCGGGACTTCGGACGTCCTTCGCGCCCGGGATTCATCGTCATTGGTGGTGGCGCCTCGCGTGACACGGCCAAGGCCGTACTCGGACAGACGCTGCCGGGACTCTCCCGGAGCGCGACGTTTCTCGATAGCGGATCCGTCGTACTGCAGGAACTGTTACAGCAACATCGAGCGCTCGTTCTTTGGCTCTGGTCGTATCATTGTTCGAGTTGTATCGAGGAATTTCCCCTGGCTGAGCGTCTTGCGCGTGAACGTGCGTCAACCGGCACGGCCGTGATCGCTCTCGATTACGTGCCTGGCGACGAGCCACTCGCTCGAGCAATGCGCACCTTCAACGCGACGCACATGCCGATCATTTTTGGCGCGACGTCGTGGACCGAATTCATGATCCGGCATGGCATCACCGCGGTGATTCTCGATGGGCACGGGCGCATCACGTATCAGGGGAATTTCGATCCCCGTGCGATCGGCGAAACCTTGGATCGGCTCACCATCCCCAGCCGGTCCTGAACTGTATGGTGAACCGCCGTCAGTTCTTGTCGGGGGCGGCTGTTGCGGCCACGCCGTTCATCGTCTCACGCCGGGCTGTGGCCGTCCCGGCGGTAACGCATGGCACGCGGTGGCTGGACGACTTTCCCTCTCGCCATGAAATCGTTCATGCCGCGCTCGATGCGGCGCGTGCCGCCGGAGCCGTATACGCCGACGTCCACATTCGTGACGTCGTCGATGAGTTGTGGGGATTCCCGGGGATGGTCTACGCAGCGCCAAGATGCGGTACGCGCAGCAGCGTCAGCGTTCGCGCACTCATCGGAGGAACGTGGGGAACCGAATACGTCGATGGTGTTCTGACCCTAGATGCGGCTGCCCACGCCGGACGAACTGCCGCGCTGCAGGCGAAGGGCGCCGCCACGCATACCGCCACTGGACGCGGCGCGCGCATCGAGCTCGCGCCGACTCCGGTGGTGACGGGCGAATGGGTGATGCCGGTCGAGATCGATCCGTTCACGGTATCGCTGCAGGAGAAAATCGACTTCGTACACGCGACGACTAGCGCCGTTCAACGGCTCCGCACTGGCATCGAGACCTTCACATCGTTGGAATTCCGTAAGGAGCGCCGGACGTGCGGAACCAGCGACGGGACACTCACCACCCAAACGACGTACTGCACCCATGGCGATCTGCAGGTGACGGTATCGCCCGATTGGGCATTCGAGCGCGAAGGGAGCCAAAGTGGCAATTTCCTGACCGCCAAAGGGGCGGGATGGGAGTATGTGCGCACCGCGCCATGGCGTGAGCAGGCCGAAACGTTGATCGCCCGTGCCATCGATAAACAGAGCGCTGAACCCGTGGAGTTCGGGCGATACGACATCGTCTTCGATGCTCATGCGATGGCGGCGATCGTGGATGCGACGATCGGTCAGGCGACCGCACTCGATCGAGCCATGGGCGATAGAGCGAACGATGAAGGGACGAGTTACTTGAGCGACCCACTCGTGATGCTTGGGACATATCAAGCTGGATCTCCCCGGCTAACCGTCACGACCGACCGATCCATGCCTGGAGGTGCGGCCACGGTCCGCTGGGATGAGGAAGGAGTGGTCCCAAGCGAGGTGATGTTGATTCAACGCGGGGTCGTGACCGACTTCCAGACGACGCGTGAGTCCGCTTCCTGGCTCGCCTCTCACTACGCGTCGCGCGGGCGCCCCGTTCGTTCGAACGGATGTGCCGGGGCGGGCACGCAGGACACGTCCGTCGTGACCTCGACACCCAATTTGACGCTCCATCCCGGCGCAAGCGATCTCTCCTTTGCGGATTTGGTGAAAGGGGTTCGGAGAGGGTTGGCGGTCCTCGGAGGGACGGCGGAATCAGACTATCAGTGTCTCAACGGATCCGGCATGGGCGGGATCGTTTACGAGATTCGCAACGGTGCCTTGGGACCGGCACAGCGCGGCGTTCAATACTTCTATCGCGCCCCGGAATTTTGGAAAAACGTGACCGCACTCGGCGGTGCGCGCAGTGCCGAGCACGTCGGACGTATCCGATGGGTGAGTGATACGGACGATCAGATCGCGCATACGGTGTCCGCCGTGCCCGCGTTGGTTCCCGGAATCGCGGTGGAAAACTTCCTGCGCTCAGCGCAATTGTAGACGCGATCTCGGTGTTTCTGACTCGGAACTTGGTAGCATCCAGCAGCTTCCCCTTGTTTTTGCACAAATGTTCATCATTTCACAAAATGTCAAAAACTACGATCTTTAAAGATCCGTAGACTCTCCGGTCTTTTAGGCCTGCGCGTCGCTCGGCAGACGTTGTCCCTTTCCCTCTCCCGATGACAGCCCTCGCCCATACCCGGCTCCGGCTTCTCACCTGCGGCGCGCTCCTCATTCCCAGCCTTGCTGCCGCGCAGTCCCACCTCACCCACCTCCGCGTCGACGCCCTCGACACTCCACTCGGGCTCGACGCCGAACACCCGCACTTCTCCTGGCAGATCGCCGATCCCCGGCAAGACGCCAAACAGACCGCCTACCACATCCTCGTCGCCTCCCGCCCCGAGCTCCTCGCCGACGGAAAAGCCGACATCTGGGACAGCGGAAAAATCGACGCCGATCACTCCATCAACGTCGCCTACGCCGGCCCCACCCTCAAACCTCGGCAGCGCTACTATTGGAACGTCCGCGCGTGGGATCAGAGCGGCACACCATCCCCCGCCGCGACCAGTTGGTGGGAAACCGGGCTCATGCACCCCAAATGGCCCGCCGCATGGATCACCTCGCCCGACACCAGCAACCACGCGCCGGTCCCGCTGCTCCGATCGACCTTCACGCTCGCGAAGCCCATCGCCCAAGCGCGCGTCTACGCCACCGCGCTCGGGACGTATCGCCTTTCCCTTAACGGAACCCGCGTCGGCCAAGATCTCCTGACACCGGATTGGACCGACTACCGCATCCGCGTCACCTATCAAACGTACGACGTCACCTCTCTCCTCCACCGCGGCCCCAACGCCATCGGCGCCTGGCTCGGCAAAGGGTGGTACGGTGGCCCACTGGGATGGGAAGTCGGCGATTTCGTGTTCGGCGCGCAACCGCCGCGTCTCTCAGTCGCCCTCTACGTACGCTACACCGATGGCAGCGAATCGCTCATCACCTCCGACAGCAGCTGGACCACCCACGAGAGTCCCATCGAAAGCGCGGAGTTGTACAACGGCGAACGCTATGATGCCCGGCACGAGATCGACGGGTGGGATCGTCCCGGCTTCGATGCGCGGCGCTGGACGCCAGCGCGCGTCGTCGCGACGTCGGACACTATCCGCGTCACAGGACAAGCGTCGCCAACCATTCGGGAGACGCGTACCGTACATCCCGTTCGGCATTTCTCGCCCAAGCCCGGGACGTACATCTACGACATCGGCCAAAATTTGGCGGGATGGGTTCGTCTTCGCGTCCAAGGGCCAGCGGGAACCGTCGTGCAATTGCGTTTCGCGGAAGTGCTCGACTCCGCGGGAACGGGGATCTATCGCGACAATCTCCGCAAGGCTGAAGCGACGGATAGTTACACGTTGCGCGGCCACGGCACCGAAGTCTTCGAGCCACGTTTCACCTATCACGGATTCCGCTTCGTCGAAGTCACCGGATATCCGGGCACGCCGCCGGACGATGCGATCACCGCGGTGGTGCTGAACACCGACGCATCGGAGACGATGCGGTTCACCACCTCCGACTCGGTCATCAACCGGTTGTGGGAGAACATCCGTTGGAGCCAACGCGCCAATTTCTACAGCGTCCCAACGGATTGCCCCCAACGCGATGAACGGCTCGGTTGGATGGGCGACGCACAAGTGTTCTGGCGGACCGCGACGTTCAACATGGATTTGCAGGCGTTCACGCGCAAATGGCTCACCGATGTTCGTGACGGACGGATCGGTGATTGCTACAATAATATCGCGCCGAGGCTCGATCCACCGATCGCGCCGTGTGGTGGTGCGGGGTGGGCGGATGCCGGCGTGATCGTGACGTGGACGGCGGCGCGCCAATACGGCGACACCCAAGTCGTCCACGAAAATTGGGCGGCGATGGACGCGTATCTGACGTCGATCCGCGCCAATAATCCAGATTTCATTCGTAAGAATACCCAAGCCTTCGAGTTCGCCGACTGGCTCCCCGCCGATGCCACGGTACCGACCACGAAAACCGCACCGGCTCTCGTTGCGACAGCCTATTGGGCGTACGACGCGCAAGCGATGGAGATGATGGCGCGCCAATTGGGACGAACGGCGGACGCCGAACGATATCACGCGATCGCCGACAGCGTGCGCACCGCGTTCGTGCGTGCGTTCGTCCATTCGGACGGATCGGTCGGCAAGGCATTCACGAATCACGACGGCGTCGCGAGCGACGTGACACAAACGTCGTTGGTGATGGGACTCCATCCATCTTTGGTCCCTGATTCACAACGGACCGCCGCCGTCGCGCGACTCGTCCGCGACATCACCGACCATCACGATCATCTCACGACCGGGTTCCTCGGCACCGCGTGGCTCATGAACACGCTGAGTGAATCGGGGCAGGATTCGGTCGCGTATCGGTTGTTGTTCCAAGACACGCGTCCGTCGTGGCTCTACATGATCAAACATGGCGCGACGACGATGTGGGAACGGTGGAACGGCGACACTGGCGATCGGACGATGAACTCGTACAATCACTATGCGTTCGGTGCTGTTGGGGAGTGGATGTACCGTTTCATGGTTGGGATCGACGCCGATTCGGCGGGCTATCATGCGATTCGGATTCAGCCGCGGCCCAATGCGCGGCTATCACATGTTCACGGGGAATACGATTCGCCGTATGGAACGATCGTCAGCGACTGGACACTCGTGAATGGGACGTTCACTCTCTCCACGACGATTCCCGCGAACACGACGGCGACGATCGTCATGCCGATGGGGGAGACGCACAAGGTGGGGGCGGGGACGTATCGGTATAGCGTTCAGATGACGCATTGAAGTACAAGACTTCATACCGAGAATGAGAAACAGGCCTCCGGGTGCAGAGTGGAGGCCCGTTTTCGTGCTGGGGACGGCTGTGATGACGAATCGCCGCTGGCATTCATTACGTCCAGATCACCGGTCTCCCATATGGTCGGAAATGTTCGTCATGAGTGACGATGCTCAAATTCTCGACGATCGATTGTGCAATGAGCATGCGATCGAATGGATCCGTGTGATGCCGAGGAAGAGAAGCTACCGCTGCGGCATGCGCAAAGTTGATTGGAAGGAGCGTGAATTGGCTATCTACAACTCCAGCTTCGAATGGCTCGTCGAGTTCGAGTTTTCCAAGGGAAATCTTGATCGCGACTTCCCACGCCGATGCCGCGCTGACATAAACAGTATTTGCGCGCGCAATGGCATTACGTGCTGAACGTACGAGTTTCGGGTTCTTCGTACGCCACCATAAGAGAATGTGGGTATCGATGAGAAGATTCATGGATGAGCGCGGGAGACGCGATCGGGTACGTTAGTCTTCGGCCGAGAATCCGCGGAGAATTTCTTCGGGTAATGGATCATCGAAGTCATCCGTCATTCGGACCTTGTTCTCCCATCCACCAGGTTTCCGAAGGACTGCTGGGGTAGAAATTGGCACAAGGCGTACGCGAGGACGACCAGCTTTGGCGATCACAATTTCTTTTCCCTCGACGGCTTGTTCCACCAACTCCGATAAATGCGTCTTCGCTTCGTATAAATTGACGATCATATTCCTCACCTGATCCCAGTATTCCCTATAAAAATAGGATAAAGGCGTAAGTTGGTCAAGTAGACCAAGTCCTGGCGGTCGGGGTGACGGTCGCCGAATCGTGACATGGCGACGGGAAACGATTTTCCATGAACGTCGGAACGTCGTTCCATCTTGACCAACCAGCGCCGTCGCCCAACATTGGTGATGTATGGCGCACCCGCTCCTCGCCCTCGTTGCCGCTCCGCCCGACCACGACGCGCCCTTCCGGACGCCGTCGCTATCACGGCACGCGGCCAGGGACGACAATGCGGACGTCGCAGCACTCGGCGCCGACATCGTCGCACGCATCCGCGCCGGCGATGCACGCGCGTTCGAATCCGTCGTGCGCGAATACTTCACCCCCTTGGCGCGCTTCGTCTTCGGCTTCGTGCAGTCGTACGAAGACGCTGAAGACGTCGTCCAAGAGGTCCTGTGCCGGGTGTGGGAACGACGCGACGCATGGGCGCCGGGGGCGGGGGTACGGGCGTATCTCTTCGCCGCCGCGCGAAACCGGGCGCTGAATCTCCGGGCGCATGAATTGGTCGTCTCGCGCACGCGCGTGGCGGTGCGCGACGCGTTCGGCGAGCCGCCGTTCGAGAGCGCCGACGCCGATGAAGAGCTTCAGGAGTCGCTCCGGCGGTTACGTCTCGCGACCGATGCCTTGAGCGAGCGGCAGCGGTTGGCGCTGCATCTCCGGTATGAACAAGGGTTGACCGTCCCCGAAGTGGCGCACGTCTTGGAAATCTCTCCCCGGCCGACAGAGCGGTTGCTGGCCCGGGCGTTGGACGCCTTGCGCGGGGCGCTGACCCGCTAAACCACCCCAACATTCCGCGAAACGCCGGCGCGATGGCCGGGGTTTGACGAGTCGCCTGTTGTTAGGGCATGAACTGGGAGGCACTCGACCGATACCTGCGCGGATGCGCGACCGCTGACGACGTTGCGACAGTCGACGCCATGTTCGCCGGGCGCCCCGACGCCGACGTCCTGCAGCGGTGGTTGACGGAACGTCGGTACCCCGACGGAAAATCGCCCGACGTTGCCTGGTCGAGCGTCGCCAGCGCCGCTGGGATTCCCGACAACAGCGTCTCGCTCCCTCCTCGGCTGGAACTTCTCCCACGCGGGCGCCCACTTCGGCATATCGGAGCGCAAGACTCGTCGCTTCGCCGGCGCCGGTGGTTGTCCTCCGGCGCGATTGCCGCAGTTCTTCTCGCAGCCGGGGTGACGGCTCTTTCGATCGATCGTTCGAATAACAGAACGCGTAGTAGCGATCGGGCCCAGCTGCAAACGGCGACGAAGCCAGGACAACTCGCGACCGTCACGCTCCCCGACGGCTCGACTGCGAACCTCGCCCCCGCGACGACGCTCGTCGCGACGATCGATCCCGCCGATGGTGGAACGGACGTTCAGGTCACAGGCGAGGCATTCTTCACCGTCACGCATAGCACCGCCCGGCCGTTCCGCGTCCACACCGAAGGCGCCGCCGTACGTGTTCTCGGGACGACCTTCTCGGTCCGGCATTACCATACCGATCATCACGCGCGCGTCGTCGTCGCGGACGGACGCGTCGCGTTGCGCACGACGCGTGTGACACGCGGACCTGTTGCATCCTCTTCATACGTGCTCGACAAGGGAGCCCTTGGCGTCGTCGATGATTCCGGCAACGTCCAAATCACACCCAACGCGACGCTCGACGACTACATCGATTGGACGCACGGCGAGCTCGTCTTCCATCAAACACTCGTGCGCGACGTCATGCTCGAGCTCGGACGCGCGTACGACGTCGACATGCGCGTGAACGACTCCACGCTCGCCGCGCAAACGCTGAGCTGGCGGTTACGGATGGCGCACCGGTCGCTGTCCGACGTCCTCGAATTTCTCTCGACGGTGTTGGATGCGCATCCTGTCCGGACAGGACGCGTCATCACACTCGTCCCTGGACGGTCTGCGCCGACCAGGCATGCTACTCCACCTTCCTCGTCTTTGACAGAGACCCAATATGGGAAATAGCGACGTTCGCCGCACCGTCTCGCGGCTCCTGCTGTCGCGGTGCTTGCTCGCGACGGCGGTGCTCGGCGGTCCATGGCTGGCGACCCGGAGCGCCGCGCAACAGGTTGCCACGGCACCGAGTGCGAAGCGGGAATCGGCACGAGTCACGATTCAGGTCGATCAAGCGCCGTTGACGACGGTGCTTCATCTGATCGCGCAGCAAGCCGGGTTGGTCGACGGGTTCAACGATAGCGTGATTCCGTCGTCCGCGCGGGTCACGCTGCATCTGCGCAACGTCTCCGCGACGGATGCGTTCGAGCAAGCGCTTCGCGGAACGGGATTATACGCAAAGGTATTGGATGGTGGTGACGTCGCGATCGTGCGGAATACGTCTGCCCCCGCCGACGGATCGATCACCGGGCGCATCACGAACGGCACGACCAAGCAACCCGTACGTGGTGCCAAGATCGGGTTGGATGGCAACGACCGCGTCGCCGAAACGGCGGATGACGGGACATATCGCATCGCGCACGTGAGTGCGGGGACGCATACCATCACTGTGAAGCTGATCGGGTACGCCAAAGCGACACGGTCGGTGACGGTGCAAGATGGCGCCGCGTCGACGATGGACGTTGCCTTGACCCTATCGGCGACGGCGCTCGACCAAGTCGTCGTGACAGGAACCGTCATTCCAACCGAGCTCAGAGCGGTGCCGAACGCGATCACGGTGATTACGGCGAAGGAGCTCGAACAACGCGGAATCACCCACATTGACCAGCTCTTTCGCGGTGACGTTCCAGGGCTGTTCGCACAGAACCGGTCGAGCGACCAGTTTCTTGGCGAAGTGACGATGTTCTCCCGTGGCGCGACGGCGCTGCCGATGTTCGGCGTCAACGCCATCCAAAATAGCTCGCTGTCCTACACGGGAACGACGAATCCCATCAAGACGTATGTCGATGGCGTCGAGATGGCGGACCCGAAATATCTCTCGCAGATCGACCCCAAGAGCATCGAGCGGATCGAGATCTTGACCGGTCCACAAGCGTCGACGATCTATGGATCGAACGCGCTCAACGGCGTCATGCAGATCTTCACCAAGCGCGGTGCGACGACGCGCCCGCAGGTAACGCTCTCGTTGTTGAGCGGATTCGTCCAGAACAACTTCAACAGCGCCCGTGCGCCGCAACACGATTATAGCGGCTCGATCTCCGGTGTGGATGGCCGGATTTCGTATAACGCCGGTGCGTCGTGGGACTACATGGCGCCGTGGAGCCCGGCCGCCAAGCGTGCCGTGTTGAGCGGGTACGGCGGCGCCAAGTTCTCCTTCGCGACGCCAGCAGGGCCCCTGAGTGCCGACGTGACCTTCCGGCGCAGCACGACGCAAAATTGGAGCACCGGCTCGTTTGCGCAAACATACATCGCGAATCAGCAGTCAGGAGCGTTCACTCCCTACGGGAGTGGACGGTATCCAACCTACAATAGCCTCGTTGGGCAAACGCTCGGCCTCACCCTCGATTACGCGCCATTCTCGTGGTGGTCCCATCACGTGAGTGTTGGGCAGGATGCGTCGGATACGGAAGGACGGAACACCGCGCTCGGATACACGGCGAATTATGACACGATGTTGTATTTGTCCCAAGACCACTCGTCGCGGCACGACATCGCGTACACGACGACCGCGAATCTTCCGCTGAGCTCGTTGGCGAAGGCGACGATCACGCTTGGCGCCGATGGATGGCAAGGCATTCAATCATCGGTCGGCATTCGAACGCCATCGTTGAGCGGTAACCTGATCGGCTCTCCATCAGTCTCGCGCCAGCCGTCGCACAATACGGGTGCGTTCATGCAGACGCAGTTCGGGATTCTCGAGAACGTCTTCCTGACGTATGGAGTGCGCGCCGAGTGGAACCCCAACTTCGGGAGCGATGTCCAGCCGAACATCACGCCGCGCTATGGCATCTCGCTCGTGGAGAACATCGGCGCGTTGACGGCGAAAGTGCGCGCCAGCTATGGGCGCTCGACACGTCCTCCGGAGCACGGACAAAAAGTTGCTTTCAAGATCGCCGACTTGTGCTCGGCCTGTCTCGCCTACTACGGGCCCGACTATGGCAACTTCGATTTCATCATGGCCAACTCGGAGCTGCAGCCGGAGTATCAACGTGGCCCGGAGTTCGGAACCGATCTGTACTTCGGCAATCTCGGGTCGTTGACGATCACGCGCTACGATCAACGGGTCGATGGGCTGATCGCACAAGTCCGTGGGGTCGATAGCGTCCGCTCGCTCGCTCCACTGCCGGCGGACTGCAAGCAGACGTTCCGGTGTGAGAGCCGGGATGTGAATGGATACGGATACGATATGCAACTCCAATATGTCAACGTCGGCTCGATTCGGAACCAAGGGTGGGAGCTCGGTGGAAAGACCAACTTCGGGCCGTTCATCGCGAACGGAACGTATAGCTGGACGAAGAGCCGCACGATCGGTGTCAATCCGAAGTATCGCGCGTACTTCGCAAGCGAGTACCATGGCGACCAATATGCGCCCGGCGCGACATTCCAATTCCTCGCGGAACATACCTGGGCATTCGGGCTGACGTATGCGCTTGGCGGCACGACGGTCGGATTGAACTTCAACGGGATCGGCCAGCTCCGGAACTTCGAGAGCGCGTTCTACGACCAGCATTTGATCTATTCGATCCGGTTACAGCAAAATCGCTGGAACGTCACCGCGCCATACGTCTCCATGAACCCGTCGTACACGCTCGCCGACCTCAATGCGGCGCACCGGTTCACGTCGACGGTCGAAGGCGTGTTGCAAATGCAGAACGTGGGGAACTATTACCAGAACGACGAAAGCGCCTACGCCGCAACACTCGGCCGCCAGACGAAGGTCGGGCTTCGCGTTCGATTCTAAAAAATTGCACTCGGATACGTACCACATGAGAGGCCGTTTCATTGTCCGGCGCCCGCGTTGTCTGATCTGGGCGCCGGCCGCAGTCACCTTCGCCGCGGTGAGCGCCACGACCAACGCAACGACTGCGCTCGGACAGATCGCGGTTCCCGCCATCACCATTTCGGGTCCCGACAGCGCGCGCGCGTCGATTTCGCCGGGCGAAGCGGCTTATCATGTTGCCGTCGTGTCGAAGCGGTTACAAGACGACGTTCCGTACATGCAGGTCGCGGCGAAAGATTCCATTCGGAACGTGCTCGTCGAGAGGGCTCGCGTGTGGATGGGGCACGTCGATCCGCAATTGATCCGTGGGCTCCATTTGGATCCCTACGGTGTCGTCGGCGCTGATGCTTCGCGTGATTCCGCGGCAATCCGCGCGATCGAGACACGGCTCGCAACACCGAATCTGACGCCGAATGCACGGGCGTATACTTATTTGTCGGCGACCATTGCGTTCGGACGTGCCGAATACGCGGGCTATGCGGCCCGTCTCCCGGTCGCGGAGCGATATGTGGCGGCGCTCGATTCGATGGGGAACAGTGTCGCCAACGTACAGTTCATCGCGCACGCACTGTTGTCGAACACCTATTTCCTCTCGGGAAAGACGACGGAGATGATCCGGCATGGAATGCGCGCGATGGATTGTCTCGAGCGCATGGATTTCACCGACCGCGGATTGATGTACTCGGACTTTCAGAGTTTGTACGTCGACCTTATCAGCGTCTTGAGCGGTCAACCGGACGGGCCGGCGAAGATCGCGAAGATCAACGCCTCGCTCGTCGCTGCAACGACTCCGCCACCAGCCCTGGCCGCCATGGACGAGAGCTTCGCGCGAACAGGGGACTACTGGCACTCCGCCGCGCAGCAAATGATCACGCTGGGAAATCGTGTCGGACAGCGCGCTCCGAATCTGCTCGGGAATTATTGGGTCAACGTCCCATCGACTGGCGCGACGCGTGGTGTCGACAGCATGGTCGTCACCGACGGAACGCTGCGCGTCGTCGAGCTCGGCGATCTGGGGTGCGGTCCGTGCATCGCGTCACTCCCGGCGATGCAACGACTGCAAGATCGCTTTCCAGCCATGCGCTCGGTCTTCCTGACCGCAACTATGGGCGCGTGGAGCAACCGGCTTGTCGAGCCGGATGTCGAGGCGGAAAAGCTCAGGGAGACGTACACGCAGTCGCTCAAGGTGCGATTCCCAATCTCTATTTGGAAAGGAGAAAAGGTGCGGACCGAAGACGGCGGCTTCGCGCCCAAAAACGAAGGCCCCAACTTCGCCAACTATCCTCTCTTGGGAACGCCGACGTTCTACGTCATCGATGGGCATGGTCGCATTCGCCGAGTGATCTTCGGACAACTTACCCCTGATCGAGAGACACAGCTCGCCAGCTTGATTGATTTCCTCTCGAAAGAAACGTCAGCCGTGGCCCACCAATGATGCGCCGTTCCTCGTTATCTCGGCGCGATTTTCTTACGACGACGTCCGGCGCAGCGGCCGGAATGGTGCTGAGTGCGCGCGCGCTGCACGCGATGTCGGAACGCGCGCCCCGCCCATTCGTCATGGGGATGGGGCAGACTGGTAACGTGTTGCTCCCCGAGCCCATCGCGGGAACCGATCTCCACGCACTTGCCGCCGCGGCGCTCGACGCCGCAAAGGCCGCGGGAGCATCGTATGCCGATATTCGTGTCGCGGAGCAACACGAGTTGGAGGTTCGACAGATGGGGCCGTCGACGTCGTTGCTTCCCGACGTTCGTATCAACGTCTGGTTCGATTACGGCGTTCGCGCGTTGGTCGACGGAGCATGGGCGTTCGCCGGCGGCGTTGTTCCAGAACCGGCGTCGATTGCCGCGTCGGCGCGGCAGGCGGTGTCGGCGGCGAAGTTGACGGCCAAATTGGGGCGGTCTACATCGCGCGATTTCGAATTCACGCCGGCGCCCATCACCAAAGGAAGTTGGACGTCGCCGATCGTCATCGATCCGTTCAGCGTTCCCATCGAAGATCAAATGGCGTTGATCTGGGCGACGATTCAATCGGGACGACGATATCCCGGCACCGACGCCTGGACGGGATGGCAATGGAAACGGGAGACGCGTGCGATTGCCTCCACCGACGGGATGCAATTGACGCAGACCTTGCACAAAGCGTATCCCTATTGCGGCGTGCGAGCGGATCGCGGCATGCACACCGTGTCGCTTTCGCTCCCCATTGGATGGGTCACGGGCGGCTACGAAACGATGCTTCGCCCGGATTTGCAAGAGATGATGGACAGCACGGCGCAGGATGCGTTGCGCTTGGCCCATCTTCCGAAACGGACGATGGACGTCGGCCGTTACCCCGCGGTGCTCGATGGACGAACGGTCGGTGCATTCGCCAGCCGCACGCTCGGGCAGGCACTCGAGCTCGATCGTGTTCTCGGCGAAGAAGCCGATGCGTCGGGGACGAGCTTCCTCGCGCCGGTGAACGAAGTCTTGGGCGCCCAACTATTTTCACCACAGCTGTCCATCACCGCCGATCGCGCTGTCCCTGCTTCCGTCGCGGTCAAATGGGACGACGAAGGGGTGGAGTCGCATGCCTTCCCCGTGATCGAACAAGGACGGGTCGTCGACTACTTCACGTCGCGGACGACCGCCGGTGCGCTTCGCGATTGGTATCAACAACGTGGGATGCCGGTGACGTCGCGTGGATGTACCCTGGCACCGCGCGCGGGGCAACCGGTCGTCGTTCGCCAACCACAAATGACGATCGCACACAATCCCAGCGAAACGTCGCTCGACGATCTGTGCCGCGACATCTCGCGCGGCGTCGTGCTCAGACAAGGATGGGGTGGCGACGTTCGAACGGATCACCAATGCGCCACAGGAATGGTCGATAGTACGATGATGTTCGAGATCGAGCGCGGACGGGTCGTCCGCTGCGTGCAGGGCAACATGATTCAGTTCGACACGCGCTCACTGTGGAAGTCGATGGATGCCTTGGGCGGCGCGAGCACCAGGGAGCCGAATGGTGACATGTTGTGGAAGGGGATGCCATGGGGAGAAAGCATGAATGGCATCACCGCTCCGGCGGCGCGTTTTTCACGCCTCGATCTCATTCTTCCGAAGATGTCATGATGCGTCAATCGATAGCACGACCAATGACGCGTCCATTCGACAGTGGACGTCCCGTTCTCACCACGGCGCAAGTCGAGCAGTTGATGCGCCGGATCATCTCGATGACGTCGGCCGATACCGCGATGATCATGGTGACGCACACGGCCCGCGCCGTGACGCGGCTCGCCAACGATCACGTCCGCTCGACCGAGGACGTCGACGAGCTGGTCATCAACATTTACACCCAGTTCGGGAACCGGATCGGCGTGTTGATTCAATCGAATCAACTCTCCGATACGAGTCTCCGCGCGCTCGTGCAACGCTGCGAAGCCGTGGCGCGGGCGCAGATGGGGTCGCGCGAGCGGCTCGTGCACCAAACGCAGGTGCAGGATACCTATCTCCCCGTCGCGCTCTGGCACGAGCCGACGGTCGAGGCGATGCATAAAGGGTGTACTCCAGCCGCGCAAACGATCGTCGACGGTGTCACGTCCGCGGGACTCCGGGCCGCCGGATTCATCGGATTGATGGCGCGCGCCGAGGGGGTGCTCACGAAGGAAGGGATCATCTCCGTGAGCGAGGAGACCGATTGCGAAGTCACGGTGACGGCGCGCGGCCAGGATGGAAAAAGCTCCGGTTGGGATGGCCAGGCGGCGCGAAATTGGAGCGCGATCGACGTCGGAAACATTACCGCCCGGGCCGTGCGCATGGCGCAAATGAGCCAGGGCGCCCAGGCCGTCGAGCCCGGGCGTCGCACCGCGATTCTCGGCCCCGCCGCCGTCGCACAGATCGCGCGTTGGTTCACGTATCAGTTCAGCGCATACAGTACCGATCGTGGTGCCACCGGCTTCTCGAAAACCAAGGGTTCGGGGAATAAGCTCGGACAACGCGTCTTCGATCCGCGCGTCATGATGCTCTCCAATCCTGCGGATGCCGACGGCGGATATCCGAGTTATTTCGCGACGGGATATGCAGCACCGTCAATGACATGGGTCGACGGTGGGGTGCTCAAGAACCTCGCGTACGATCCAGGATATGCGATGGGCAAAGGAAAAGCGTACGCCGATCTCCCATGGTCGATCCGCATCGGCGGTGGCGATAGCTCGATCGAGGCAATGATCGCGAAATGCCCAGACGGGATTTACGTGAACCGGTTCTCGTCGGTCGAGATGCTCGACATGCGCTCCGGGATGACGACCGGCTTCACACGCGACGGCTGCTTCCTGATCCGCAACAACAAGATCGATCGCCCCGTCAAGAATTTCCGCTTCCTCGACTCCCCCTTCTTCTTCCTCAACCGTCTCGTCGCACTCGGCCCGACAGCCCGCGCCCCCCTGGGCTACACGCCGCCGGCTCCCGGCGAATCGGATACGATGTCGTGGCCTCGCCGGCCGATCATCGTGCCGCCAATGATGGTGCAGGATTTTAATTTCGCGGCGTTGGCGGACGCGGTGTAGAAACGACCGCTCCCTAAAAACAACAAGCGCCGTGAGGGGAACCTCTCACGGCGCTTGTTGTGTCAACACACTTTTCTACTACATCACTTACGGCAACACGACATCCGTTCCCGTCGTCACCTGCCCGGACACGACTACCACATTATCCACCAACGCATCCCCATTCAGCAACGTCGCCGGCGGCGTCACCCGCACCGCGTACGATCCCGCCTGCAGATACTTCACCGTATACATCCCTGATCCATCCGTCGACGTTGTCGCGATCACGTTCGCCGCCGAAGTATCCGTGAGCGCCGTCCCCGCTTTCAAGATCTCGACCGACGCTCCGCTCACCGCGGCGCCCAGCGCCGACGTCGCGTGCACCGTGCCGCTGATTCCACCCGTATTCTCACTCGCCGTCGCGCGCACCACCGGTTTGAACAGTAATCCATTCTGTCCGAGGCTATGCCCTCGCAGCACGAAGCTGCTGCCGAGGTCGAAGTCGATCACCATCTGCGATCCCGCGGCGCCGACCACGAAGGGTTGCGCGAGCTTGATCTTGATCCCGCTCCGTGTTCCGCTCGGGAAGACGATTCCTGCACCACCGGTGAGGACCGTGCCGTTCGCGAGCGTGATCGACGATTGCGTTACGTCGATGATCAACCGGAAGCTTTGATACGTGCCGACCGGCAGCGAAACCTGCCCGAGATTCGCCGTCTTCCCGCCTTGGAGGTCGAGCAAATTCATGCTCTGGTTCGGCGTCGCGAGCGTCACCCAATCCTTGTGCGGATCGGTATTCGTATCCGTGCTATCCTTTCCCGTCTCAGCGTTCGTGGAGTCCGACGCGGCCATCTTGCCGTCAATGCGGACGATGAAGATGTCAGCACGCGCGACTGAATCGAACGGAAATGCCGCGTCGGTCAGCGCGAGCGACACCGTGCCGGTGACGGGAGCCGTACTATCGCTGCAGCCGAGTCCAGCGATGAGTATCGCGCCAGTGGTGATGGCAAGCGCGGCACTCGTCAGAATGTGAGCGCGGCGCGGACGAACGTAAGAGGAAAAGATGCTTGAGCGCGTCATGATCGGTAGTGAGGTGGTAAGGAGCTTATGAGAAAAGCACCGACGAGGAAGGAACTGACGAAGGCGCTCGTAAGAAGGTTATGAGTGCGGATTGCCCACCTTGGGCGGCTTGGGCGGTTTCTGATGCCCCTTGCCCGGCGGCGAAGAAGGGGGACGCCCCTTCTTGCCGCCGTTGCCAGGAACATCCGCGGGAGGGCCATCGGAATGCACGCCACCATCGGGCTTGTCGTGCCCTTTGGCGGCACCGGCGCCATGCTCCCCTTCCGTCGAACGATGGTCGCCGGCATTATCGACATCCGCCTGAAGATCGGCATCCGACGCTTTCTGCTGGAGTCGGTCGAGCACACGATGCAGTGCTGCGTCCGAAGGAAGCCCGCGGTTCACGAGACTCCCGATCACGTACAACGGTACTGCGAGCGACCGTCCCGACGGCGCACTCTTGGCGAGCGCGCTGACCGAACGCCCATCGACCCCCTCGCGCATTGCTTCCGCACCCGCTTCGACTTCATCGTCGGTCGGTTTACGGTCACGCGTGTCGTGCCACGCGTCGCGCAGCACGTCACGGGCCGATCGCATGCGTGCCAACTGTGCATCGATCGACGTCGCGATGTCGTTTGGTACGACGCCGCGCGCGGCGAACTTGAGCGCGCGGTTCGCGAGGGCCTGTGCCGGCAAATGTTCTGTTCGTGCTTCCTCCACCGCCGCGAGCACGCGGTGCGCTACCTCGGGCGGCAGGGCAGCATTCACCCGTGCCGACACCGTTGTCGCGTCCTGTGCCGCGGCGATGGTTGCGAAACCGAAGAACGTCGGCACCAACCAGCGACTTCGGAACACATCCAACATCACGACTCCTCGACGGAGAACGTCATCAAAAGGTTCTGAGTGAGAGACCCGGAGAGATCCGGACATTGCGCAATGCTCTCATGAGACAAGACAACCGCATCCCTCCCACGCGTCACATCGCGCGCGAAAATTTTCGAAAAAACAGATGGCGTGCTCATGGGACCACCAACACCCCCGTCACCCCGCCAAACTCGTCTTTGATCGTCGGCAACGTCGGCGGAGGGGCCCATGTCCCGTCGTTGGTACGGACCACCAGCTGATACGTCCCAGCACCCCGTGGGAGCTGGATCGTCCACCAGCCGTCACCTGATGGCGTGAGCGAGGGCATAAGCCGGTGTGGCTTCCAGCCGGTGAAATCGCCATTGACGTCGACCGACCGTACGTTCGTGGCGTGCAGCTGGAGCTGCCGTTCCCCACCGGCAGTCTTCGTGACGCGGACGTCGTCGACGAACCCCGGGCGAGACTTGGTGTCCGTGGATGACGATTCCGTCAGCCGCTTGCTCCGTGACGAGAGCCGGATTCCCAACGAGGCGAATCGCCCGCCAGGAAATCCTTGCGCGTAGTCGACCGGATACGTTCCTCCGCCCGCGACGATCGCCAGCTTGGGAACGAGCCACACCACCGCGCTCGCGCTTGCCCACGTCGAGGGGCCATTGTCGAGGAAAGGAAGACTCGTTCCGGTCCGCGTGCCGAGTAATCCGCCGAGGTCGATGCGGGCGCGGCGCCAATGGCCCATGGCTGAGAGATCCGTGTAGCGCGTGGTCCCATCGATGCGACTTGGCTCCGCGATCAGCGTGGCGCTGCCCCGCGTGGTGTTCCACCACGCGCCGATGTCACCGCGTTGCACGTGCCGCGACGAGATCCCATCCGTGACGAGGCCGCCGGCGCCGCCAAGCCAGACGCCGGCATGATCCCACATGGCGTGCACGCGTGCCAGAGCGTTCGCCGATCCGGTTCGCGCACCATCTTCGTGTGTGCTTCCACCCAACGACGTTCCGACTTCCAACGACCACGGGCCATATTCTGGCGTGAACACGGAGCCGTCGAGCGTTCCATCCATGCTCCAGGCATTCGCGAACTGCGCATACGTTCCCGCTACGCGCAGCGAGGCCTGTTCACCGTCGAGCCGGAGCTCCGGACTGATGCTCGCGCCGGAGGCGTGCACCGTATCGGCGTACCGCAAACGCGTCGCTTGGAGATCGATGGAGAAATCCGTTCGTTGTGCCGCGGCACGGTGCGTTCCTGCAACGACGACGAGTAGGAAGGCGCCTGTGCGTACGCCTCCGCATACGCAAAGGCGTACGCGGAGGCGTCTTCGCGAGCGCCGCTCGTTCAGTCCTCGGGACGTACTGGGTCGTGCCGACGAGCTCACAACGTCGTCATGCGTGCCGCGGTATGATTGCCCACCATGACGACAGAGCTCTCGGTCCCAAAGTCATCCGACACACGCTCGGCGAGCGGATCGGGAACCCACCGTTTTCCGTCTTTCAAGAAGACGTACTCGTGCCGTCCTGGCGGTAACGCGACGTCCACTGTCCAGACACCACGCTGATGCGTCGTCTTGAGTGGCGTCGCTTGCTTCGCCCATCCATTGAAATCGCCGACGAGTGTGACGCGCTGCGCGTCGGGCGCGGCGAGGACGAAGCGGACGACGTAGACCGTGTCGTGTGATGCCGTCACGACGGGCGTCTGACTGTGTACGGGAGATGGTGCCGACGTCGCCACAGGCGTGGCTGGAGCTCCAGTCGCGTCGTGCGCGTCGGTATTTCCCGTATTGACCGCGCGCGTTGCGAGACTCACGACCGCCGCGAAACTCGCTGCCGCGGCGATCCACCCGGCAGTCGGGAGCGCCACCGTATGCCGCCGCTGCCACCACGCGCCGCGTGGTGCCGCGACAGCGGCGACAGCTTCGCGCGGCGCACTCGCCGCCACCGACGACGCTCGCTCTTCACGAATCGCGGCGAGCACCCGGGCGTCGAATCCCGAACTCACGCGTTCATCCGCCCGCAGCGGCGCGGCAATCCGGTGCGCGAACGCATCCTCGGTACACGTTTCATCGTGTGCTGCATCACGCATTTCGCTGCGCATTTCACTGTGCGTTTCGTCGTGCATGAAGTCGTCCGTCATGTGACCACACCCTCGAGAATTTCGCGGAGCCGCTCACAGCTCCGTTTGACACGCATCTTCAACGCCGATACACCCGCGCCGGTCAGCACGGCCATCTCGTCGTAGCTCATCTCTTCCACATACTTGAGGACGAAGGCCTCGCGGTGCTCCACCGGAAGCCGGTTGAGGGCACGCTGGATCTCGTCCTGCAACGCGTCGTCGCCGCCGATCCCTCCGTCGCCTGCGTCTGGAGCCGGAATGTGCTCGATGGGCGCCTGCAGGACGAGATATCGCTCCCGGCGCTTCCGCCCCCGAGCCATCGTCCGGCACTCGTTGATGACGATCTGGTACATCCACCCCGCGAAACGCTCCGGATCCCGGCACCCCGCGATCCCCCGGTAGGCCCGGATGAAGGCGGTCTGGAGGGCATCTTCCGCATCCTCCCGGTCCCCCAACATCCGCACGGCAAACCGGGTGTAGAGGTCGCGATAGCGCGACAGGAGCACGCCGAACGCGTCCACCTCCCCAGCCACGACCGCTTGGATCAGCGATGCGTCTGATGGCTCCATACTACTAGAGACGTCACCGTCGAAACGCTCGTCACAATTCTTTGTGGACAGACTTTGTAACCTCCCGGGTCATCCTTGTGTCAAACCCAGCAACATCGACTCCACAAGGGACGCGTGCAACTTTCACCCCAAACTCTCGACCTCGACTCGGCGGATGTACTCAAAGCCCGAGCTGGTGATGCCCATGCCTTTGGCAATGTGGTCCGCCGGCACTCTCGGCAATCCTACATCATTGCCCGGTCGATTCTCGATAACCATGCCGACGCCGACGATGCGGTCCAGGAAGCCTGGCTCCGTGCCTGGCGGGCGCTCGGCCAGTTCGATACTTCGATGAAGTTCGCCCCGTGGCTCTGGCGCATCGTCGCCAACACGGCGCGCGACCTCAGACGGCGCCGAGCGGTCCGGGCGGCGGACACGTTGACCGAAGACCTCCTGGATACGGCCGACGAGACGGAGGAAAAAATCGCCCTTCGTCATGGGTTGGCTGCGGCACTCGCTCGGCTCTCCCCACGACGGAAGGAGATCGTAGTCCTCCACGACGTCTACGGCGTGGGGCATCAGGAGATTGCCGATACCTTGGCGATGCGGGTGGGAACGGTCCGGGCAGAGCTCTGCCATGCCCGGAAAGAGCTGCGGATGGCTCTTGTTGATTGGCGGGGGGTAGATCGGGGTGTAACTTACAGACAAGAGCACCTAGTCCATGGGTGACCTGCGGTACTTACCCCTTCTTCTAACCCCTGTTGGACGACCAGACGTTGATCGCCCGCGTTCTGACAGGCGATACACCGGCAGCAAAACTGTTGTACGAGCGCTATGTGGGCCAGGTCTATCGACTGGCCTACCGCATGGCAGGGGATGATGCGCTGGCGCAAGACTGGGTGCAGGAGACGTTCGTACGAACGTTCGAAAAACTCCCCCAATATCGGGGAGACGCGGCGTTCAGTACGTGGCTTACGACGGTCGCCAATTCCGTCTTTTTAAATGGATTGCGGAAGGTCAACCGGGTCCGAGCCCGGGAAGTCGAGATCGAGCATGCGATCACTGTTGGCCGGGACGATCGGACCGAAGACTCCGATGTCCGGGCCCGAATCGATCGGGCCATCGACGATCTTCCTGACAAATACCGGTTGGTCTTCGTAATGTATGATGTAGAGGGGTATTCGCACGACGAGATCGCGTCCTCACTGGGGATTTCGGTCACGGCGTCGAAGGTCCAACTCTCCCGGGCCCGCGCGAAGCTGCGCGCGCAGCTCGGGGATTTGATGGCAGAGAGGGCATGATGGACGACGAAGAACGGATGACACAACACGTGCGCGAGCTGGCGGCGGGATACAACCGTCCGCCGGCGGTGCCGAGTGATGCGCTCTGGGCGCGGATCTCGGGGGATGTCGATCGCGTGGTGGCGAGCTACGCCCCCGCGGCGGTCACGCCGGCGGTTGCTGGCGCGCCGGTCGTCGCCTTCGCCCCGAACCCAGTCATGGTGACGCACCACAGCGTGCACACCGGACGGCGCGCGTGGAACAGCACCGCGATGGGGCTCGCGTTCGTGGCGGTGTTGGTCGTCGGAGTCGTCATCGGACGGTCGATGGTCCCCACCGGAGCGGTTGGACACACGGCGACGCCGAACCGCGTTGCCTCGTCGACGTCCGCGCCGTCCCAGTTCACGCCATCTTCGACACTGCCGTCTACGCCAACGTTGCCATCGACGCAATCGTCACCGGTGACGCCGCCGCCGTCGTCCCAACCGTCGATCGTCGGATCGCCCAAGCGCTCGCCACGCGAGATGCTGGCGAACGCGCCGTCGATGCTCCCCAGTGCCAAGGGGCATGATCGGAACATGCAGAGTGTCGCATCGTCGATGCCGGCGTCGACGGGGAATGTTCCACCATCTCAGGGACTCCCGCCGATGAACGGATCGACGTCATCCGCCTTTGCCACCATGGCGAACGCGCGGCAAGATCCTGGGAGCGTCTACGATCTGACGACGTCGATTCACTTGGCCAACGCCGAAGCGTTCTTGACGTCGTTCCGGGCCGACCTGAAAGTTGGTCGCGTCGATTCGCAGCTGACGCAGCGGGCGCGCGACCTCTTGTTGACGACGCGCGTCCTCTATGATGCGCCGGCAACGCGGGATCCGCAGCTCAAAACGTTACTGGCGGATCTCGAGTTGGTGCTGATTCAGATTGCGGGAAATCAGTCGCCGCGGCCAGCCGATCTCGAGTTGGCTCGGCAGGCGCTCGACCAAAGCCACATTCTTTCACGACTTCGTGAGGTCACTAATTGATGCAGTGGGTGTTACGGGCATGTACTATCGTCGGATGTTCGATGGTGCTGGCCCACGGAGCGTTGGCGCAAGACGGTGACCCCGCCGGCGATTCGATTTACGTCCAGGCGCGCGAGCTGCTGAATCGCAATGATTTCGCGGCGGCGGCCGAGCAGTTCCAACTCGTGTGGAAGGATCACGATGGCGCGCGGTCCGTCAATGAAGCGCGGTACTGGCAAGCGTATGCCATCTTCCGGTCGACCGAAGCGCCGGACGAGCTCAAAGAGGCGTTGAATCTCCTGAAAGAGCAGCGCGAAAAGTATCCCAAGTCTCCGGTGGCGAGCGACGCCGTCGAGCTGTCGACGCGGATTCGTGGCAAGTTGGCGTCGTTGGGCGATGCGCAGGCCGCGTACGAAATTGCGCAAGAGGCGTCCGAAAAAGAAGCGTGTGGCCAGAACGCGGAAGTGCGCATCGCGGCGTTGTCGGCGTTGCAGAACATGCAGAACGCCGACATCATGCCGACGCTCCGAAAATTGTTCGAACAACACGATAGTTGTTCGGCGCCGATCCGGGCTCGCGCGCTCGCCATCATGGCGGTGCGTCCGATCACGGAAACGGAAGACGTCGTCATCCTCGCCGCCAAGGATCCGGACGAAGACATTCGCCGCCGCGCCATTCCGTTGCTCGCGCAAGGGTCGTCGGATGCGGCGGTCAACACGATGGGGAAATTGCTCGCCGCGGAGAACGATCGCGAGATGCAGTTCGCGTTGTTGAGCGCGCTGGCGTACAACTCGAATCCGCGGGCGCGCCGGTTGTTGAAGGATTTCGTCGCGCGCCCCGAAGTCGACGACGAGCTCAAGGAGCGAGCGATCATGTCACTCGTCGGATCGGCGTGCGGCACCGAAGTCCCAGCCTGGCGCCGCGAGGAAGAACGGAAGTCGCCGAAACAGGCGGAGCGCGACCGGAAAGAAGTGATCAAGGAGAACGGCGAGTATTTGCGCGATCTCTATAAGTCGGTGAAGAACCCGGGGTTGCGGCAACGGATCGTCGAAAGCGTCGTGCAAGTTGGTGGCGACGACAACACCGATTGGTTGTTGGATGTCGCCTCCGATCCGAAGGAAGAGCTCGACGTCCGTCGGGCGGCGTTGTTCGCGACGGGATTCGTGGGCGATCAGGGACGGAGCGTGCGCTACTCCGGCTGCCGTCCTGAGCCGCAGTCGCCGGACAAGCAGCCGTCGGTGCCGGTGAAATCGTTGGTGAAGTTGTACAACACGATCGACGACCAGCAAATTCGCGAGCAGTTGTTACTGGCGTACTCGCGCCGCGCGGATAGTGATGATGCGGCAATGGATAAGCTCGTCGAAGTCGCGAAAGATGATCGCGATCCGCAGCTGCGGCAGCGGGCGATCTTCTGGTTGTCGCAGTTGAAGAGCAAGCGGGCGGCGAAGGCGTTGGCGGAGATTGTTTCGCAGTCGCGGTAGTCGTATGGTGTAGGTGAAGGGGTAGCTGTAGGACGACAGCCGAGCGTGCATGCACGCCCGGCTGTTGTGCGTTCGGCCGGAGAATCTCGCGAAAATCTCCCGTGGCGCCGGCACGGTCCCGGCCACATACTTGTGGCCTATGACGCTCGCGTCATTTTTGTTCGCTCCCGACTGTTCCGACGACGCCGATCGTTCGGAGCGCTTCGTGCGCCGGTACGATGTGCCATCGCGCGCAGCGTTGTCCGTGGACGACGCTGCGTTGCTCGTTCGGCTTCGCGGTCCTGACGTTGCCACCGCGCACGCCGCGTTCGAGACGATCTTTCGTGCGCATTACAGTGCCGCGTGCGACTACGCGACCCGGCTCGTGCGCGATCCGGCCGAGGCGGAAGATCTCGTGCAGACGGTGTTCGGGCGGATCCTCGATCGGCGAACGGAAATGCACGTCACGACGTCGGTGCGTGGTTATATCCTGCGGGCGGTGCGTCGGGAAGGATTGCACGTGCTTCGGCATGCGCGGGTCGTGCGCGCGCACGCGGAACGTGAAGCGGCGCGTGAGATGGTCATGGAGTCTCAGTCTCGCTATCCTCTCCTCGCCGACGAAACACTCGCCGCATCCGAGCTTGGCCGCGTCGTCGACAAGACAGTCGCGCAGCTTCCGGAGCGGTGCCGAGAGGCGTTTACGCTACGCTGGCGATATGAGATGAGCTATGCGGAGATTGCCGAGACGATGGGGATATCGGTGAAGACGGTGGAGATGCAGCTGACGCGAGCCATGAAAGCTGTGCGGGCCGCCGTAATGATGGTGAGAACAGCGGACTCATAATCCGACGGTCGCAAGTTCGAAAGAAATCTGCCATACAGGGTCGCGCGGCTCGATAGGGATCCGTAGACAACGATCCCGATCATGACAGACGAATTCGATCCATTCGACGAGCCAGGCTTGGCCGATCGCTACTTGCGTGGCGAAGCGTCCGAAGCAGAGTGCGCGATGGTCGTACGGTGGGAGCAAAGGGAGACAACCCGCACGTCCCTGCTCGCCGCAATGCGCGCTGGACTTTCAGACGCCGGCACCCTACGCCCCCCTCAATCCCCCGCGACCAGGATCGACTCGGCCCTCGCTCGAGTGATGGTGGGGGCGCACGCTCCGATGAAGCCGGTAGTCCGGGGCTCGATCGCCCGGAAATCCATTGCAGAACGATCGTTTGTTCAACAACAAATATCCTCCTGGATCACCCGAGGAGTCGCCGCAGCCGCGGTCATCACCGCGGCCGTCCTTGCCTGGCCGCACCGGGCCCCTCACCCGGCGGGCTCCCCCGCCGCACGATACACGACTAAAGCTGGGCAGCTCGCGACAATCCCATTGCCCGACGGAAGCCACGTCGTGCTTGCCCCAGGCTCTGAACTGACGGTTGCAGCTGATTTCGGTGCACACAGACGCGACGTCACACTGCGTGGTGAGGCATACTTCGACGTCATCGCGTCACAGCGGACGCCGTTCACGGTGCATACGGCGCGGGGGGCGTCGATGCGAGTGCTGGGGACGGCGTTCGACGTACGCGCGTATTCGGAGTCGGAAAGCGACGTGCGCGTCGTCGTCAGCAGCGGACGCGTGCGGGCCACGACACGTCGCGGCGCGGAGACGATCGTCGCCGTGGGCACCATTGCCCATCTGACCGATTCGACCGTCGCGACGACGACCGGCGACGCCGTGTCGTACACGAGTTGGACTAACGGGACGCTCGTCTTCGACGAAGCACCCATCGGCGACGTGCTCACGGCGTTGTCGCAGTGGTACGGCATGCGGTTCCGCGTTGCCGATTCTTCACTCGTACAGGCGTTCGCGCACGGATCGCTGACCGCGCGCTTCAACGCGCACTCGTCGGCGGACGCCATGACGCTCCTCAAAACAGCGCTTCGGGTCACGCTCACCTTCGATCGGCGTAACGACACGACGATCGTGACCCTGCATGCGCGCAGCGCGCACGATGATGTACAGACCCGACCCGCGTCGCCGGGGACGGACCCGCACGGCGCGGACGGCACAGTTTCCATTCACCGGGAGGTTGGACGATGAAGGAGAAGCAACGTTGGATCGAACGTGTAGGATACGGAGTTCCCATGCTCATCGGGACGGCGATGACGGTCGCGACGAGCATCGTCGCGCAGGAGCACCCGCTCCCGGCGTCGCCTGAAGCACGCCCCTCGGCGGCGGTCGCCGCGCAGAATACGGTGACGACGTCGCGGTCCGCCGAAGCGATTTTGGCGCGCGTGATCGATCCTCGATTGAATGCCGTGACTTTGAAAGAGGCGATTCGGACGTTGGGGACGCGCGCGGGCGTGCTGATCGTGTACCGTGGTGACGACGTCGCGAAATATGCGGGACGCGTCACTGTACGGAAAGCGCGGCTCACACTCGGCGAGGCACTGGAACAGGTGTTGCGGCCGGCGGGATTGACGGTTGTCTCGACGCCGGATGGGAATTTGGTGGTGACAGAATCCGCCGGAACGATCGACGGAGTGATCGCCGGTGGAATTACGGGGCGCGTCGTGTCGACCAACGGGCACCCGGTGCGTGGTGCGACGGTGATTCTCGACGACGCGACACGCGGCGTGACGACGGACGACGATGGCGCCTTCGCGTTGAAAGGGGTGAGCGCGGGGCCACATCGCGTGACGGTGCGGCTCCTCGGATACAACAAGCAGACCAAGTCAGTTACGGTGTCGGACGGCGCCACGAGCGAAATCGCCTTCACGTTGACGGTGAGCGCCAATCAACTCGATCAGGTCGTCGTGACTGGGACGGTAATTCCGTCAGAGCTCAAAGCGGTCCCGAACGCCATCACGGTGATCACCGCGAAGGAACTCGAGCAGCGAGGGATTACCCGCATCGATCAGTTATTTCACGGCGACGTACCAGGGCTGTTCGCGGGAAATGTCGGATCCGGGTCTCTCTTGGGTCAGGTCATCATGTTCTCGCGTGGTTCGGCAACGCTTCCCGAGCCGGCTGGACAATTTACCCCTTCTAGAAACCCCCCGATTAAAACGTATGTGGACGGGGTCGAGCTCGCGGATCCATCGTATCTCAATCAGATCGATCCACGGAGCATCGAACGGATCGAGATTCTGACTGGTCCACAAGCATCGACGATCTACGGGTCGAACGCCATCAACGGTGTCATGCAGGTCTTCACCAAACGCGGATCGACGACACGGCCGACGTTGGTACTCAATTTGTCGAGCGGGTTGATCCAGAACAATTACAGTCGTGCGCTGGCACCGGAACACGACTACAGCGCACAGGTCAGCGGGCTCGAAGGTCGCGTGTCCTACAATGCCGGGATGACGTGGACCCACACCGGTCCGTGGTCGCCGGCCACCAAGGCCACGACTGTGGGCGCGTACGGCGGGGTACGGATGGAATTCACGACACCGCTGGGACGCATCGCGGCGGACGCGACATTCCGGCGCGCGAACACCCAGGATCTCCAGCGTGGCGAGCAGCTCGAGCTGGTCGCGTACTATCGCCAAACAGGATGGTTCGCGCCATGTCGCGACTGCAACAGCGGGCTCGTCCCTCCCACGTCATGGTCGCTCGCGGGGCAAACCATGGGATTGACGTTCAATTACGCGCCGACCTCCTGGTGGTCGCATGAGCTCGGCCTCGGGCAGGATACGGACGATCAACTGATCGACTACGTGAAGCCGAGCTACAAGACCGTCACGGATACCGGGCTGTATTATGACCAGACGCAATCCACCCGGCGCTCGATTCGGTACGCCACGACGTTGACGGTTCCGGTGACGTCGTTCTCCAACGCGACGGTGACGGTGGGCGCCGACACACGACAGGAGCTCTCGGTCAGTCTCTACGCACTCCCGCAATCATTGACGGGGACGTTGACGAATACCAGCGCCTATACCTCGATTCAACGCCAGCCAGGCCACAATACTGGAGGATTCGTTCAGGCGCAGCTCGGGCTTCTCGATCAGCTGTTCTTCACGTATGGATTGCGCGCTGAATGGAACCCGACGTATGGGGCGGCGGCGGAGCCCAACTACGCGCCGCGATACGGGATGGCGCTCACGGAAGACTTCGGCACGATCACGGCGAAGCTCCGGGCGAGCTATGGGCGCTCCACACGTCCTCCCGCGGCGTCGCTCAGGCGTGGACATACCGAGCGAGACGCGGAAGCTATCCGTGTCTACGGCCCGCACGACAATCGGATCGCGAATCCCACCTTGGCCCCCGAGTTCCAACAAGGTGGAGAGGCCGGCCTGGAAGTGTACATGGGACAACGCGTCTCCTTCGTCGTGACGCGGTACAATCAAACGGTGGATGGATTGATCACAGAAATTCCTCGCGCCGACAGCATACGGTCGCTCATGCCGAACCCAACGTTCGGCGGGTATCCCTGCAGCGATTGGATTGGCATCAACTACCTGAGCTATTGCTCCAGCCAGGATGCGCAAGGGTACGGGTACGCCGCGCAAAGCCAAAACGCGAACGTCGGCAGCATTCGCAACCAGGGGTGGGAGTTTCAAGGGAGTGTCACGACCGGCCCGCTGACGACCAAGGCGACGTATAGCTGGACGAAGAGCCGCATGATCGGGATCACCGAGAAGTATCGCGCGCAATTCCCCTTGAGCCGGTATCCGCAATACCATCCGGGTGCCACCTTCGGCTATTTCCCCGAGCACACGTTCGCCCT
>Ga0105241_10000018_pt1 | contig 155940 bp, 131 predicted proteins | sample KBSC64metaG_FD_80422 | JGI IMG/M metagenome (GOLD analysis project Ga0105241, IMG submission 80422) | Corn rhizosphere microbial communities from Kellogg Biological Station, Michigan, USA - KBS C6-4 metaG | ecosystem: Host-associated > Plants > Roots > Rhizosphere > Soil | place: Michigan... | reverse complement strand
TGTCGGGACACTCGACCAAAAGCGATAGCACCATCATGGTGCAACGGCAATTCCAGGCGTTAGTCACGCAGCTCGTGGCGGCGGCGAGTCCCGGAGTCACAGAAACACCAGAGGCGCTGTTGACGCGCGTCGATCGCGTGTTGGCATTCGTTCCACGGGCGGGAATCGTAGGATGGTCGACCTTGAACGAAAAGTTTCCATACTTCGTCATCGCTCGAGAGCTCCTTCGGTCTCCGCAGGGACATGCACGTTTGTCGGCGATGAATGCACGCCTGCTTGCCGTTGCGCGAGTTCGAGAGCACCCGAACGCTATGTCCGAGGCAGAGCAATCTGGCGTTGTTTCCACGTGGATTGCCGATTCTCTGGTCATGGCTCGGCTCGGGACCACGGTGGCGCCGTTATCCGCGCATGTCTGGCTCAATCAGCCGGATTCGCTCTACAGCACGACGGTTCGGACGCACGCGTTCAACGACGGGATCATTCGTGTGCTGAGATTCGGGAATCGTGAAACCGACATTCTTCCGGTCTTTAATCGGGTACAACGACAATTTCCGCACGGCATACAAATGGTGTTCGCAACGGAGACCGAAGGACATGCGGGGCCCGATGTCATGAGTCCTGAGGAAGAAATCACATGGCTCAAAACGTATTACATCGGGATGCGGCACTTCATCTTTCCGATCGCCATTTGGACCGGCACGAAGGTCAGCGGCGAATATCATCGGTTGACGCCCGTGCGATCGCCCATGCCCGATCAATATGATGCGGGCAGTCTGGGCCATTTATGCATGATCATCGATGGACATGGGATTCTGCGTGGATATCAGGAGGTCGATACGCGTGAACAGGAAGCCCGATTGGTCCAACAACTTCGTGATTTGCTCGCCGAGTCGGGCCAAGGACGATCCCAATGAATCCGATCACGCGACGGAAGTTTCTTGCGGCAGGAGTATCCGCGGGGGCCGCGTTCCTTGCCAACGCCATCGCTGGCTCGACCGCGAGTGGAAGTCCCATGCGGAGCACGATCATCCGTATTCCGCGAAGTAAAAAAACGGGACGTGTCCACCCACAGGCATGGCTCCCCGATCCGCCCCGTGCCGAGCAGTTGCGGGCATTGGCTGGTGTCGCCATGGAGGCGGCACGGAGCGCTGGGGCCGATTTTGCCGACATTCGTATCGGTGTGCAGCGACACATCGTCGTTCCCCAAGCCGGTTTCAGTCCCAACACAGGGATGAGCGTGGGATATGGCGTGCGGGCATGGATCAACGGCACGTGGAGCTTTCAGCACGGAAATCTGTTCACCAATGACGCGGTCGCGGCGGCGGCACGAAGCGCGGTGGCGGGCGCGCGAACCTACGCCGCGGTGAATCAGCAACTCGCGCAACACTTCGACGCTCCAGTCTCCGCATGGGCACCAGCTCCCGTGGTGACCGGCGAGTGGCGCGCCCCGATGGAAATCGATCCTTTTCAGGTTCCGCTCGACGACTATTTCCTCGTGCTCGGCACGCTCGTGGACACGACCGCACCGGCCTGGCGACTCGCCGTGTCCGCGTTTGCTCTGGGGTGGCGCGCGGAAACGCGCGTGTTCGCGTCGACATCGGGTTCGATGGTAACGCAAGAGTTTTTATATGGCGGCGCTACTCCACGCGGAGTGGCGGGAATCGCGGGAGGGATTGGCGGTGAGGGCGGCGTCGAAATCGACGTTCCTGGGCCAGGGCCAGTCATCGGTGGCGGATTCGAAACGGTGCTCGATCCGAATCTGGTGTCGCGAGTCATGGCTGGCATGGACGACGCCATTCGGTGGCGTGAGTTACCGGAACGCAACTTTACCGACGTCGGTCGGTTTCCCATCCTGTTCGATGGTGCCGCGACGGCCGGTCTGATTGGGTATACCATGAATCTGGCGTTGGATGGCGACCGGGTCTCGGGATTGGAAGCCGACGCCTCCGGCGGGAGCTTTCTGAGCCCCGCCGCGGATATTCTCGGTGCGTCGTCGCCGCAGTGTTCGCCACTGTTGACGATGACGGCTGACCGAGCGTTGCCGTCGGCCATGGCGGTGCAGTGGGATGATGATGGCGTTGTTCCAGAACCGTACGCGCTGATCGACGCGGGACATGTAGTCGACTATCACACGACGCGCGAGACGGCACCCATGTTGGCCGACTGGTATCGTCACCGTGGACAACCATTACGGTCCCACGGCACCGCGGTTGCCCCAACACCTGCCAGTATTCCCATGGGAAGTTGTGCGCACGTCCATGTGACGCCGTCCAAAGGACGGACCAATGTCGAAGACATGATGCGAGAGATCTCGCACGGATTCTTCGTCCGCGGCGGGGAGCCAAACGTCTCTCCAGAGCTGACGCTCGGTACCATGGGGAGCCGAGATCTGGTGCTCGAGATTCAACGCGGTGTTCCGGTCGCCAGAACATATGTACCACTGCAATTCGCCACGAAAACACTTTTGAATAAAAATCTACTCGCGTTGGGCGGCGCCAACACCGCTCGAACAGCGACGATTGTCGTGGAAAAAGGGATGCCGTGGCAAGACATTCAGCAGCTCGTGACAGCTCCCAGTGCGCTATGCAAGGATGTCGACGTCGTCGGCGTGGTGAGCGCATGAAATCGATCTTGACATCGTCGCCGGTACTATCACCCGAGGCATTGCGGGCGCTCGCCACCTTCATCCTCGGAGAAAGTTCCGCCGACGCGATGGAAGTGCATATCGAGCACGTGGCCACCGGTGTGGCGCGCGTGGCGCGGAACCGTATCCGGGTGAACAACAGCGGCGATACACTTCGCGTCGATCTCGGCGCCAAATTTGGTCATCGTGCGGAGATCGGACTCGATGTCAATCAGCTCGACGAAGCGAGTCTCCGCCAAGCCGTGGCATACCTCGATCGAATCGCGCACGAACAACTCGGTGATCCGACACCGATGGGGATGCCGATTCCACCACGAAAGTATTTCCCCGTAACGACGTGGCGCGATGCAACTGCAGACGCGTTCAGCGAAGCGCGGCATACCGTCATCCCTACGCTGGTCACGCCATTTCTCGAGAAGCAACTGATCTCGGCCGCTTTTGTCGGTGTCTATCTGCGGTCGGTCGTCTACGCCAACAAATCCGGACTCATGGCCGCGGGCCAGGAGACCGATGTCGAGTTGACGGTGACTGGTTGGAACGCGAACGGGAAAGGATCAGGGTGGGCCGGTCAAGCGACGCGCGATTGGACGACGGTCCGCGCGGCGAGCGTCGCCGAAGAGGCGCGCCGGATCACACTCCTGGCGGCAAATCCTGTGGCATTCGAACCAGGTCGTCGCGTGGCGATTCTGGATCGCCCTGCCGTCGCGCAGTTAGTGCGAAAAATTGGCGGTGACTTCGATGCCTCGAGTACATTTGCGGGGATGACACCGATGTACAACCGGGTCACTCGCCGGCCGAAGCTCGGGGAGCGCGTCGCGGATCCGCGCATCACACTCTCCTCGGATCCAAACGATCCCGAAGGAGGATTCCTCCCATTCAACTCGTCGGCGTATCCCCTCGTACCGATGCGATGGGTGCATGAAGGCGTGCTCGAAAACCTCGCGTATGATTGGTATCTCGCCGCGGCCGAAGGGATCACGCCGTCCAACGATCCCCCCGCATCGCTGCGCATGAGTGGTGGTCATACGTCGATCGACGAAATGATCGCCAATTGCAAGGAGGGGATCTACGTCAACCGTTTTTCACACCTACAAGGCGCCGGGAGTGATCCGACATCGGGGCTGGTCACCGGCGTCACGAGCGGCGGCTGTTTGCTCGTCCGGAACGGGAAGATCGTGAAGTCGATCAAGTCATTGCGCTTCATCGCGTCGCCGTGGGCGTTTTTCAATCAACTCGAAGCAATCGGACCGTCCGAGCGTACGGCATTCGGGTATGCGCCGTGGCAGGGTGATTGGCCGATTCCGCCGACGATTGTTCCTCCGTTGATGGTGCGCGATTTCAATTTCGTGGCGCTCGCCGATAACGTCTGACATTCTCCACCGTTTGTCTACCTCGTCTCCCTCCTCGGCAACCGCACGGTAAACGTCGATCCCTTTCCCAACTCGCTCGTGACCACGATGTCACCACCCATGCCTCGAGCCAGATCGCGGCTGATCGCGAGTCCGAGCCCCGTTCCTTCGGCGGAGTGCGTCAGATCTCGTCCCACCTGCACAAATGGCTCGAAGATCGCCTCGAGTTGATCCGGCTCGATCCCGACACCCGTGTCTCGCACGAGCAGGAAGATGAAATCTGATTCCACGTTGCACGAGAGCGTCACACGCCCGCCATCCGGGGTGAACTTGATGGCATTGGAGAGCAGGTTGAGGAGTATTTGCTCGACTTTCGTTCGATCCGTATACGCTACGGCGTCCTCGGAGCACGAGGATTGTTCATACTGCAGGCCGCGGGCTTGTGCTTGCGGCGCAATGAAGACGCTCACGCCTTCCATGACCGGTCCCATCTGGACCGGAGCGAGCTCGTAGGTTAAATGGCCGGCTTCGATACGGCTGAAGTTCAGAATGTCGTTGATGAGGCCTAGCAGGTGTTGTTGATTGCGGCGGAGACGCTCCAAGTCGGTCCGTTGCTCTTCGGTCAGGTTCCCGCGCACGTTCATCAGGAGGAGATCGGTATAGCCACCGATGGCGTTGAGCGGCGTGCGCAACTCGTGCGACATCGCCGCGAGGAAGTCGCTTTTGGCACGGTTCGCGTGTTCCGCGATCGCTCGCGCGTCCTCGGCGTCCTGCATCGCGCTCAGCAGCTGGCTATTGGTCTGCTCCAATTCCTCCGACAGTGCTTGTGCTTCCTCGACCTGAAGCTCGAGCTCCTCATTGGCCGCCCTCGCTTCGCGCGTCTGGACTTCGAGCGCCTTGGCCAGTGTCGCTAATTCTTCAGCGCGCGCTTCTGCCGTTGCGCGAGCGGCTTCCTGGGCCGCGATCCGGCGCGCATCTTCGAGCGCCTGTTCGGTGGCTCGCCGGCGTTCTGTCAGATCGCGCGTGACCTTCGCGTAGCCGATGATCTCCCCCGCGTCGTCCCGAAGCGCCGTAACCACGACGTTCGCCCAGAAGCGTGTTCCGTCTTTCCGGACGCGCCATCCTTCGTCCTCGTAGTGCCCTTCGCGCGACGCGACGCCGAGGACGTGGGCCGGTTTATTGCGCGCCACGTCTTCTTCCGGGTAGAAGGCCGACAGGTGCCGGCCGATGATCTCGTCAGCCGAATAGCCCTTGATGCGTTGGGCTCCTTCGTTCCAGCTTGCGACATTCCCCGCGGGGTCGAGGAGGAAAATGGCGTAGTCCACCACGCTTGCCACCAAGAGCCGGTACAGGTCGGCGTCGCCATTGCTGGTGCTTCGCTGACTGTTCTTGCGATCGGTTACGGTGTGCGGCGTGCCAGGTCGACCGGCCAGGTCGGGGGGATGAGCACTCATGGATTCAGCCAGGGGAAACGAGTTCATCAAATTAACGTCAAAACCCTATCCGCGGACGGTGGTGGCTTCTCTCTCTTCAGTTTCATGGCGCTCGCGATAACGTCTGAGATGATTCCTCGATATTGACGGCCCTTGATCCGAGGGCAATTATTGGCCGCATGACACTCGGCCTGGTGCTTTCGCAGTTGTGGGCGCCTCCATCGCATGAATGGAGCGGGGAAGGCACATCGCCGAGTGCGGAACGTCGTACGGATGATCGAATCGACGCGGTCCAGGCGGAACGCGAGGCGGAGCGTCGGGCCGAGCGTGCCCTGGTCGAGCGAATCCGGGATGGTGATGCGAACGCATTCCGTGTGCTCATGGAGACGCACTTCACACGTGCCACCAGATTTGCATACACCTTTGTACACGAGCGCGATCTTGCGGATGATATTGCACAGGATGTGTTTACGCGGATTTGGGACGTTCGACACAACTGGAATCCGGCGGTGTCGATCCGTGCGTACGTGCTAGGGGCCATACGGCATCGGGCATTGGATGTGCTCAAGCATCGTGGCGTCGAAGCGCGATACGTTCTGCTGGAACGCGCACACGGTGAAGCGGACGAGACGATGCTCGACGATGGAATCGATCGCGCCACAACGCTGCGTGCCTTGGCGCGTGCCGTTGCCGAGCTCCCCGAGCGGCGGCAGGCGGCGTTGGCGCTCCGATATACCCTGGGGCTGACGCACGCGGAAGTGGGAGATGCGCTCGGAGTGTCTGCCAAGGCGGCGAAGGAATTGATCGTCCGTACCTTGGACTCCTTGCGAGTGACGTTGCGCGCACAGTGTTGAACCCGCGCAGTGTTGAACCGGGGATGCTGAGCCGCGAGCGCTGAGTCACGGAGACGCCCGGCCACCTTGGTCTTCGGCCGTACGAATGAATTTCGGGCCATTCGGAATGTAGCGTCGTCTCTGAGATATGGAGTCTGTATTTCCCCCTCAGCCGGATCACACCGCGGCGGACGAACTTGCGCCGACATCCGACGTCGTGGATCGATATCTCGCTGGCGAATGTTCAGCCGCCGAGCGAGCGGCGGTCGAGCGGTGGCAACGCACGGGAGTGTCGCAAGAGACGGCGGTGGTGTGGCTCGGCACGATGCTCGGGGCGAGAAAGACGCAAGAGACATCCGTTACGGAACGAGCGGATATCGAGACGCGGATTGCGCGGATTGTCGGGCGGACTTCGATTAAGGGGAATGGAGTAATCCCGCGACGCGAAGGTATCGCGGTGAAAGAAGGAGGATTGAGATCGCGGGAGACGATTTTTGGAAAACATTCCCCGCGGCAGAGGTACGTCACCGTACGGCGTGCGGTTTTCCCCGTCGTGACCCTCTTGGGATTTCTCCTATTCTGGTTCGGTCTTCGAACGACGTCCACGTCTCGCCGTGCCATCGACTATGTCACGGCACCAGGCCAGCATCGTACAGTGACGCTCGTCGATGGCACTCAGATTCACCTCGCGCCAGCGTCGCATCTCAGTGTCGACCGCGAGTTCAATCGTTCTACTCGTGTGATTGAAGTGTGGGGCGAAGCGTTGGTCCAAGTGCAGGCATCCACCCGCGTGCCGTTCATTGTCCGCACTGGACACGTGACGACGACTGTCCTCGGGACGACGTTTGCCATCCAGGCTCGCACTAACGGATCCGTCAACATTCACGTTCGTGAAGGGCGCGTTCAGGTTGAGAACCGGCGTACTTCGGTGGTCGTGGCCGCGGGAGGAACGGCACAAGCGACCGATTCCACCGTGGCGCTGTCCGAGAGTGTCCCCACGCAATACACCGATTGGGGACGCGGCCAGCTCGTGTTCAACGGGGCGCCGGTTTCCGACGTGCTGGAAACGGTCGGCCAGTGGTACGGATACCGGTTCCGATTGGCCGACTCGCTGCTCGCGAAACAAAACGTCTCCATCCGATTCAAGATTGCCGACTCGGCGGAGATGATGGTCCTCCTGCGGCACGTCCTCGGGGTCGACATGACGTTCGATGGGACGACCGTCACATTGGTTCGGCGGGAACGCCGGTCCAGTCCAAGCACGCCATCGTGGCATCAGCAGTTCACACCTTCCGTGGAGATGGGGAAATGAAACACCGCACCTGTCAGAAGATTCTCCCGCTGGCCGCGCTTCTTGGTATCGTCACACCAATCCACGCGCGGCTCGCCGCTCAGCAGCTCGCCGTCGATTCACCGCGGATGGAGCGGACGAGTGCTTTGTTGAACCGTCCTGTCGTGATCGATCTCGTACGGGTGACGGTGAAGCAAGCTGTCGACGCGTTGGCGGCGGCGGCTGATGTTCGCATTGTCTACAAAGATCAGTCGGTGAACGCCTCGCACACCGTTGTCTCGTTGCACGCGACACGGATGTCGCTCGGTACGGCCTTGGCGCACGTACTGCAAGGCACGGGACTCGGGATCGTGATGGCGACATCGGAGGTCATCAGTCTCGAGCCGGTGTCCGATCCGTCGTCAGCACCTGCGGCGCTGGATGGACGTGTGACTGGTCTCGTGCGGGACGCACAGACTAAACAACCGCTCCGAGGAGTCGTTGTGCTCCTCGACGATGCCAAGCACGGTGTCACGACGGATGACGCCGGTGCGTTCCAGCTCAGCGGCGTCCACGCAGGAGCCCATGTATTGCATGTTCGGAAGCTGAGCTACGCGAAGCGGAGTCAGGCTGTGACAGTAGCGGATGGGGAGGTGTCGGCGGTCACGATCGCCTTGGAGCCGAGTGTCAACGCGTTGGAACAGGTGGTTGTGACAGGAACAGTGGTGGCGACGGAGCTCAAGGCGGTGCCGAACGCGATCACCATCATCACGGCGAAAGAGTTGCGGGATCGGGGGATAACGCGGATCAATCAGCTGTTTCGTGGGGATGTGCCCGGACTCTTCGCCCAACGGGACGGTGTCACCGCCGCGACAGGGGGTGGCGGCAGTGCAACGCCGGGGAAAGTGAATCTCTATTCGCGAGGGTTCACCAATTTGCCAGGTATCGCCGGAGGACAGGAGACGATCAAGACCTACGTGGACGGCGTGGAGCTCGCCAATCGCGACTATCTCTCGCTGATCGACCCCACCTCGATCGAGCGCATCGAGATCATCACAGGACCTCAGGCCAGTACGATCTACGGGAGTAACGCGATCAACGGCGTGATGCAGATCTTCACCAAGCGCGGCTCGACCCCACGCCCACAGATGACCGCCGAGTTCCGGAGCGCATGGACGCAGAACAACTATAGCTCGACACTCGCGCCCCATCATGTCGCGGATCTCTCCGCCTCCGGTGTCAGTGGGGCGATGAGCTACAACGTAGGTGGCTCGTGGGGGTATACGGGCTCGTGGAGTCCGAGCGTCAAAGAGCAAACCGTGAGTGGCTTTGCGGGCGAACGGTATACCATCGGCGCGCTGACGCTGGACGGCCATTTGCGTGTCTATCAGGACCGGAATTTCTCCAATAGCAGCAATGATGAGGAAGCGCTTCGCGCGGGTGGCCCCGATGGGCCCGGCGGCTATATCGGCGGCACGGCCCCGGTGCGGCGATGGGGGACGAGCACCGACCGTGCCGCGGGCCTCACGAGCAGCTACGCGCTGACACCGTGGTGGTCACACACGGTAACGCTCGGGCTCGATCAGCTGGGCTCCTTCAGCCACATTGGCGACAAAAGCTACCAAAGTCCGTCGGATACGGCCTTCTTCCTCAGTCGCTCAACAGTGAACGGCGTCACGGCGGCATACAACACCACGCTGCGGGTGCCGCTGGCGCGCCTCGCAAATGTGGTCCTGACGTTGGGGGTCGATGAATCCCATACGGCATCGAATGGGGTCTTCGGGAGCTATCTGACGGTGAAGGGCGCGTATCGGCCAACCGGTGGGTGGACATATGGGCAGGTCCAAGCGCATGAACATGGTGGATTTCTGCAGAGCCAAGTGGGAATGTGGGATGCGCTGTTCCTCACCTATGGTGTGCGCGCGGTCTACAATCCCAACATTGGCGCCGATCAGAATCCGAATTGGGAACCCCGGTATGGCGTGGCGTATTCGCGCGACATCGCCGGCGTGACCGCCAAGGTTCGCGCGAGCTATGGCACGGCGACGCGACCACCCCTGATCGGACAGAAAGACCCGGTGTTGGATCCGTATGCCGAATTGCGAAGAGTCTTTTATGGAGTGACGCTCTATCAAGTGCTACCCAATCCGGATCTGCTTCCGTCGTCCCAACAAGGCGGAGAAGGCGGGTTGGAGCTGTATGTGGGCAACCGCGGCTCGCTGCAGATCACACGGTATAATCAGACCGTCGACCACTTGGTCGTGCAACCGATCGTCGACAGTGTCGATCTCCTGCCAGCGGTGCGGGCGCAGTATGGCATTGCCCAATGGAAAGATCCATTTCGAATGCGAGAGAATATCAATATCGGCAGTGTGCGCAATCAAGGCTGGGAAGGGACGGGCACGCTCAACCTCGGCGTATTCACCGCCACGGGGACGTATTCGTGGAACAAGAGCCGCTTGATCGGTATCACGCCGAAGTACCGAAAACAGTTCCCCCAATTTGTGGTTGGGGCGCCGGTGGCTGATCTCCCGGAGCACACGTATGCTGTTGGTTTGGCCTATGTGCACGGCGGAACGCGCGTCAGTTATAATCTGCAAGGGCAAGCCTCACGGCTAGAGACCGATTTTTATCCCTGGGCAATTCGGACAGGGAATTACAGCCCCAGGTTTTATCAGCTGTATCAATCCCGTGCAAATTTCCCGGCTCAGATTCCGAATATGCGGCCTGGCTATTATCTCAGCGACGTGAATATGTCGCAGCACGTCAACGCGCGGGTCGATGTCTTGGTGCAGATCAACAACGTGCACAATTCCTATCAGGGTGACGCCCCGGAATCCATTCCGCAGGCGGGACGGACGACAGGGCTGGGGCTCCGGTTGAGTTTATGAGATGCGTTGTGGTGTCTCCATCCGTTGTCTCGCGATAGCAATCACTGAATCATGAAAACGCTACTTGCTGCGGCGTGTGCCGCGATGTCCGTGCTTTCCGTCGGAGGCACGCTCGCGCCACCCGCGCCAACGACGAGCGGCCCCGCGATCCCCTCCGTCCGTCCGGATTCAGGAACGGTGATTGCGACGCTCACCGACTCGCCCCCGACTGGACCCACGGAGTCGGTCGTCCCGGTCGCCGCGATGACCACCGAAGCGTACGTCCAAGAAATGATCGTAGCCAGTTTCCTCGACACGCTCAACTTCGGGGGCCGCTTCGTGGTGAACGATCAGATGGTACCCCGGACCGACGCGGCGTGGCGCACGCGCGATAGTCTGGTCCGGCGGCGCGTCGCCGATCTCCAGGGGCGTCCGCTCGAGCCGCGCTATTACATGGGCCTCGCCCACTTGGAGATCCAGCTGGGGCAGGACGTCGCGGCGCAACAGCATGTCAGGGCCTGGCTCACCAGTCCGGGCGTGACCACCCAGGATAGCATCACCGCGTTGTCGATGGCGATCGGTTTTTTTCTCGAGCGGGAGGTGACGACGGCCCGCTTGGCGATTGCCCGGGGCTATCTGGCTCAGTTGGCGACCTTTCGGACGCCGGCCGCGCGAGGGGTCCTGTACGACCGACGGCTCATGATGATGGGGGCGTTTGATCGTCGGGGCCAAAGTGACTCCGCGGCGGCCTGGGGGCTTAAGGCGTATGCCGTGCTCAAAGAGATGCCGTACCTGCAGCGCGCAATGCTGGTCATCAATGCCGATCCGCTCGAGACACTGCTGCGCCTGTTGGCGGGGCAGCCCGGGGGGGCGGCGCGGAGTGACTCGCTGCTCGCGGTGCTCAAAGGATATGTCACGGTCCCCCCGAGTGCGGCCGAGCTCGCGGCGGATACAGCGTTGCAGGAGATGCGGCCGAGACTCGCCCCGATGGCGCAGGCAGCGTTCGATCGGGTCGCGCAGATCGGCAAACCGATGCCGCCGCTCGTCGCCACGCATTGGCTCAATCAGGCGCAGCCGGGCACGATGTCCGATGCGACTCCCGGGGCGCGTGTGCTGCCGTTGGATGATGGCGTGATCCGGATCTTGGACTTTGGGTGGTTCTCCTGTCCCCACTGCAAAGACCAGTTGCGGTGGATGCAACACGCCCTGCCTCGCCTGCCCAAGGGGGTCCAGGTCCTCTACTATGATGTCGCCGAAGGGAACTTCGGGGGCGACATTTGCACGCCGGAGGAAGAAGCAGAGAATGTTCGGAAGTGGTATCTGGAGCGGATGCATCTGACGTTTCCGATTGCGCTCTGGATGCCGGTGAAGGACACGACGCCGGGCGGGGCCGTGTTACCCCGGAAATCGCCCGTGTGGACGGCGTTACACATCAGTGCTGGGCCAACGGTCTACATCGTCGATGGGCACGGGAACGTCCGCTATCGCGAGGTTGGGGCGACGCGGTATGACGACAATACCCGCCAGAGTCCCTTCCGGCGTGCGCTCGACGCCGTTGTCCAAGAACGGGATGCCCAGATGGGAGCACGCGCCAACAATATGTAGGGTGCTTCTCGTTGAGATGCATGCTGGTGTTTCCTCCTCGTCTGCTCCGTAGACGGGCGTGATCCTGCTTTCTGTGTCGCTGCTGATCCTGGGTTTCTGATCCTAGGGCCCGCATCGCGTGCTTTCGAGTGTCTTCGTTCGCTCTCCTCTCGCGTTTTCTCTGCCCATGCTGACTCGCCGTCGTTTTCTCACCACCTCGTCGCTGGCCCTGACCGGCGATTGGCTTTTGTCACCCCTCCACCGGATGTGGGCATCCCCGCACGCCCCAGGGACGCGGCGCATCGTTATTCCGCCCGGCGCTAACGTCCCGGTGGCGCACTTTCTCGAACCGGTCGCGACGCCGGAGGCGATGCGCGCCTTGGCGGCGACCGCGATCGACGCGGCCAAGCAGGCTGGAGCCGACTGGGCCGACATTCGTATCGGAACCGGGCGGAGCTATGGGGCTGAGTGGAATGGCCATGTCACGTACAACTATGGGATCCGGGTCCGCATGGGCGGGGTCGAAGCCTTTATCGGAGGCGGCGATCCTACCACTGCGCGGTTGGTCGCGAGCGCGCGGTCCGCGGTGGCGACTGCGCGCGGATTGGCCAGCGGATTCGCCGTGGAAGGGCTGTCTCGGGGATCGGGTGGGAGCACTGATGGCCTGAGCCCGGTACCGGCCGTCACCGGCGAATGGGCCACGCCGTATGAAATCGATCCCTTCGCGGTGACAGTCGATGAGCACGAGCATGTCAACCGGTCGCTTAATGGGATGGACGACGTCCGGCTGGCCCAGGCCAACGTGGAGCGCGGCGGAGGCGTGATCTTTCTCGCCGACACGCGGGTCATCGCCTCCTCGGAGGGGACGATGGTCACCCAAGAGTTGCGCAATGTGCATATCACTCAGGATTATATCCGCCGGAGGTCGTGGCGCCCGAAGGATGGGGGGCCGATCGAACTTCCCTTCGCCGGCGGCGGGTCACGGGCCGGCGGCTTCGAGGCGCTGGCCCGCCTGACTCGGTTCGCGCAGTTGGAGGAGGCGGCCCAGGATCTTGTCCGCTGTGAACAGCTCCCCGGAAAAGTCGTCGACGTCGGACGCTACCCGGTGGTGTTGGACGGCGCCGCGCATGCGAGTGTCCTGGAGAGTGCCTTTGTCCCGGCGTTGTCGCTCCGCCGCGCCTTGTGGAATGATCTCGACATCGGGGGCTCCAGTCCGTTACATCCGGTTGAAGACGTCTTGGGCCAGCCGCGCTTTTCACCGCTCCTCACCCTCCAAGTCGATACCACGCCACCGGCGTTTGGCGCCTGTCGCTGGGACGCCGAAGGGGTGCCGGCCACTGGCGGTCCCCTGATTGCCAACGGCGTCGTGGTGAACTATGTCGCCACTCGGACGACCCACGCCATCCTAACGGCTTGTCTCGCCGCGGCGTCCTCCGGGAGCGGCCCGCGGTCGGTACCACCCCTCCTGGGCGGCACAGCGGTGGATCGCGCCTCGGACGCTCCGAGCGAATTCCCGATGGCGCTCGCGATGCCCGCGGCGGCGGCCGGAGAGACCCTGGAAGGACTGGCCAAGCAGCTGGGGACGGGGGTCTTGGTCCGTGGGGGCGACGCGGTCATGAATCCAGAAGGGACAGGCGGAATCCTCAGGCCTATGATGATGTTCGAGGTCAAAGGGGGCCAACTCGCGCGCCGCTTGTTTGGCGCCTCGCTGCAGTTCAGCACCAAGAAATTGTTTGCGGGCCTCAAAGTGCTGGGAAACGCCAGCACGCTGGGTGAAGCCACACACGGCCGGCATACCGGCTTTGCCAAAACGTCGAACCTGACGAGCATGAGAGCGCCAGCCGCGCTCTATGCCGGCATGGACGTCACCAATCACCAATAAGTCTTCCTCGAAGTCTTCATCAGCTTTCGGCTGAGATCCTTTCGCCTGAATCCTCTTGCCTGTGATGCGTCACTCTGCATTGTCTTCCGTATCTCCCATGTCCCGGTCCCGAGCCCACGCGCTCGTGGCGGACTTGCTCGCCCGCCGCGCCGAGCGGACGCAGGCGGGATCGCTGTTCTCCAGTGCCGCGTCTTCAAGCGCGTCTCCGACCGCGCCGCGCCGGATTATGACGCAGGAGGAGGCCATCGCGTTAGGCCAGTTCGTCCGCGAGGTGCTCGATCGGCCCACCGAGGATGTACAGATCCAGCACCGCGCGATCGCGGTGGCGTTGCGTACCCCCGACGGGCTCCCGCGCTGCTTGGACATCGACGAATTCCAGCTCCAATGGGTCGTGAAACTCGGCCGCATCACCATGTCCAAAGGCCAAGTCGGGGTCTACACCGACGTGCGCGATCTCGACACGTTACGGCACGTGTTACAACATGCCGCGCGACCGCTTCCTGAGCCGCCCCCTGCTGCCCAAGATGTAGAAGACCAGGCGGCCTGGAACAAGATCTACACTCCACACACTTATACGTATCTCCCGAGCACGACTTGGCACGCGAGCACAGCGGCCGCCACCGACACGCAACGCGGGACGATGCTCGCGCGGCTCGTGGCGCCGCTCCGTGGGACCCCCTGGCGCGGGGCCGGCACGGTAGCCATCGCGCAGATCGGGTTCTGTGCCCTCAACAGCAGCATGCGGGTGTCACAGTGGGGGGAGATGACCGATAGTGAGATTTCGCTGACCGTCCACAGCGCCGATGGCACGACCTCAGGCTGGAGCGGTCACGCGCACCGTGATTGGGACCAGCTCAACCCCGAGCGTGTCGCGCGCGAGTCCGTGGCGATGGCCACGCAGCAACAGGGCGCGCTTCGGGCCGAGCCGGGGCGTTACACGACGATTCTCTCGGCGACGGCGGTGGGGCAACTACTCCGCCAACTTCCGGAACGATTCAACGTGGAACACGCGAGCCCGTTCAGTTTCCGGGGGACCGAGGTGGGGGGACGCGACCGGAAAGGGGAACGGCTCTTCGATCCACACATCACGCTGACCACGGATCCCACGGATCCGGAAGGTGGAGACTTCCCGTTCTTTCCCGAAGGAAGTCCCTATCCGAGTGGGAAGGTGACGTGGGTGGACCATGGCGTGTTGAAGCAACGCTCGGTGGACATCGACACTGGGGTACAATATGGGATGCCACCGCTGCGGGATCCGGAGTGCATTCGAATGAGTGGTGGAGATACCAGTATTGAGCAGATGATCGCGCAGTGTGAGCGCGGCATCTATGTGAACCGGCTCGCAACCATTCAGGATGTGGATCGGTGGTCGGCGACGATGGAAGGGTTCACGCGACACGGCTGTCTCTTGATCGAGAAGGGCAAGATCAAGCATCCCATCAAGGATTTTCGCTGGTATGAATCGCCGACGTTGGCGTTCAATCGGGTCATCGCGCTGGGGACCCCACAACGGGTGGCCTTTGGCTTCACTCCGCGGGACTCGGATTCCGGGGCGCCACACCCCTGGCCGTATGCCCCGGTGATCGCGCCGCCGCTGATGATCCGCGATTTCAATTTCTCCGCGTTGGCCGACAACGCGTGAGTCGACTTGTGCCAGTTGCACTACGGTTCTTCACTCGATGTGTGGCCTAATGTCTACGAACGTTCGTGAAGAACGTTGGATTGTTCTCTGAATGCTCGCGATGCGTTGAGAACGAAAGAACGAAAGAACTCAAAAAGAACTTAGTCTTGCGGATTTCGCGTTCAGAATGCTACTGTAGGGCATGGCCGATGCGCATGACGCCTGCGTCCTTTCAGCGGACCTCCTCCTCTGGTATCGTTTCGCCGCTGCAGAAAATGGCGATGGCCATCGTGCCCCGACGCAGCGTTCTCCGACGCAGCGTTCTCCGACGCAGCCAGACACGAGCGTCGTCCCAGGCCTCGTCTCAAGCGCGCTCGCATCTCCGGCGCACGATGCTTCTCTCATGGAACGGCTTCGTCAGGATGATGCTACCGCTATTGACGAGGCCATTCGTCTCTACGCCGAGGGGTTGATTCGCTTCGCCGCACGATATGTCACCGCCCCTGATGTGATCGACGATGTCGTTCAGGAAACCTTCGCCACGTTGTGGCTCCGCCGACAACACATCACGATCCGTTCGTCGCTACGAAGCTATTTGTTCACCGCCGTCCGCAATCGGGTCCTGAATCTCCGGCGGAAAGCCACCTATGAGCACGCTGCCTCGGCGTTGCTTGCCGGCGAGAGTGATGCTATCGATGACCCGGCAGCTCACGTGGCTGAGGATGCTCGGGAGCGGGCAACTGTCGCGAGGACGGTGCGCGCCGCGCTGGCGTCGCTGCCAGATCGAATGCGCCAGGCGGCACTCCTGCGGTGGCAAGAAGGATTGAGCCGTCCCGAAATTGCCGAGGTGATGGGGGTCTCTGTTGCGACCATCAACAGCCAGTTAACGGTTGCCGCACGCCGGCTGCGGCTGCTCCTACAGGAGATTCGCCCCCCACAGTCGGGCTCCGCTTAACCCGACACGTTGGCTCGATCGCAGATTCGCGCGTCGACTCATTCGATTTCTGAAGTCGTGTGTCATTAGGGCGTATGGCACAACCTTCTGACATTCTCACCCCCGATGGCGCGCCCGAAGAGCTCGATGCGCTCTTCGAACGTGCCCTCGCCGGGGAGTTGAAGCCAGCGGAGGCGGAAATCTTGGCCCGAGCTGGGTTTTCCACCGAGAGGATTGCGGAGATCAAAGCAGGGTTCCCTCCAGCAATCGTCTCCGCTCGCGCGCTTGGCGAATGGATTGGATGTGTTCATACACGCATCGCGGATCTCGAAGGCAGACCACGTCGCGACGTTGGGCAATCGCCGTCATCAGACATTTCGGCATCCCAAGCAGTTTCCGAAAAGCCGACATCCAGAAAGGTTGGTAGAACTCGTCGGACGGCATATGCAAAACAAGAGGTTATTGCAGGCATAACCTTGCGCGGAGGAAGCGTTTTCGGAACGCGGTTCCGGCGGATTGGACTCGCTGTTGTTGTCGGGGGCGTCGCGATATGCAGCCTGTGGTTTGCCCGCATGCATTCGTCGGTGCTGACGCGCGTCTACCAGACTGCTTCCGGCCAGCAATCGGTGATTCGATTGGCTGATGGGTCAGTGATCCAACTCGCGCCGATGACGACCGCGACAGTAGCATACCATACCATCGATCTCGATGGCGAGGCGCTCTTTACGATTGGACCGCGGGCGACTCGTCCGGTCATCGTTCGAACCAGGAATGCCATCGTTCGCGTGTTAGGAACACAATTCTTGGTACGACAATATCCGAACGAGGTGTTGAGTCGTATCGTTGTCGAGAAGGGACGTGTTACTGTAGCCTCGCGTCATGCTTTTCGTGTGAGCCATCTCTCCGCGGTAGTATCGGCGAAGATGGTGGCGCAAGTGGACGATTCGGGGAACACGGTGACACAGGTGATGACTGCAGGCGACGTTGCGGCGCTGACGCACGGACGGCTGGTCTTTGATGGAGCACCTGTGCGGGACATTGCAATCGAGCTGTCACGACAGTATGGCGTCAACGTTCGTGTGACCGATTCCGTCCTCGCCAATCGGCGCATGACCATGCGCGTCTCGGTCGCCGAACAACCATTGTCGCAGGTATTAGGGATTATCTGTGAGATTCAAGCAGCACACATCGCGCAAGTCGGTGACGCATGGATGTTGATGCCGGGGCCTGATGCTCGGCAGACGTTTCGGAGGACACCTTTCCCCCAACCGGAGCAACAGTATGGCAAATAGATGGGTTAGTTCATACGCACTCGTGTGCGCGATATTCTCCTCGTTGCCAGGGTCGGCAGGATCTGCACAATTGGTGGCAAGTGGAGCGATGATCGAGACGCCGGCACCCAGCACGACGGTATCCATCTCGTGCACGGGAGCTTCATTGGAGATGGTTCTCAATCAGATTGCGGACCAAGCGAAGTTGACGGCTGCCTATGGGGAAGAGGTGAAGACCTTCCCTCGGCGTTTGACACTCGATCTGAAGAATGTCCCAGTCATTGATGCCTTCACGGCCGCGCTGTCGGGTACTGAGTTGCGTGTCAAATTTTCCGGCCAGACCGTGTTGTTCGTGCGGGATCATCGCACGGCGCCGGCAATGATGCAGGGTGGGATTTCAGGAAAGATCGTTGACAGGAACACCAAGCGTCCGATTCGTGGCGCAACCGTGATGTTGGACGAGGCAACCAAAGGTGTGATCTCCGATGACAGTGGGACATTTCGGATCGGCAAGGTTCCGGCGGGGTCTCACCGAATTCGCGTGCGGATGCTGGGGTATGAGAAAGTGACGAAGGCGGTGTCGGTGACCGATGGGGAGATGACGACTGTGGATGTGGCGTTGTCGGCGGGTGTGAACAATTTGGAGCAAATCGTCGTGACAGGAACTGTGGTGCCGACTGAACTCAAAGCGGTGCCGAATGCGATCACCATTATCACGGCGAAGGAGTTGCAGGAGCGAGGGATTACGCGCATCGATCAGCTGTTTCGTGGTGATGTTCCGGGACTCTTTACCAAACGCTTGGGCGCCTCGGCCGTCAAGTATACGGATGAGGTGCCAGGTACCGCGGACGTGTCGGCACGGGGTAGCACGAATTTGACCACTTCGAACGAATCGATCAAAATCTATGTGGACGGTGTCGAGTTGGCGAATCGGGCGTATCTGGGCCTGATCGACCCGACTGCGATCGAGCGGATCGAGATTCTCACGGGTCCCCAAGCGAGCACCATCTATGGGAGTAATGCCATCAACGGCGTGATGCAGATCTTTACCAAGCGGGGTGCCTCCTCGCGACCCCAACTAACAGTCTCGGCCCGCAGTGCCTGGACGCAGAACAACGTGACCTCGGCGGTGGCGCCGAATCATACCGCGGATCTCGCTTTGTCTGGAGTAGAAGGACGATCCAGTTACAACCTGGGGGGATCGTGGGGGTACACCGGCTCGTGGACGCCCGGTGTGCAGGAGCAGACACTGAGTGGCTTTGCGGGTGAGCGGATGACGTTTGGCCGGCTCACGCTCGATGGGAGCCTCCGTGTCTATCAGGATAGAAATGTCTCGCGCGGGGTGCGAGACAACAGCGCGGAGATTGCGGGCCTCCTCGCGCATCTCGGGCCGCAGTTCAAGGCTGGGGGCGCTGCACCCGCGCCCCGGAGTGGAACGAGCACGGATCGCGCGGTGAGCGGGACGGGCACCTACGCCTTAGCGTCGTGGTGGTCGCATACGGTCACTCTGGGTGTCGATCAGTCAGCGGCGTTTTCTACCATGGCGGGCAAGACCTACTTTGATCCGACGGATACGGCGGCGTACTTGAATCGCATCAATTACAGTGTTTTCAACGCGGCATACAACACGACGGTGCAGGTACCGCTGACGACTCTCGCCAGGGCCGTGGTGACGGTGGGGGTGGATGAATCGCATTCGGCGAATCACAGTGTCAACGGCTCATATGCGTTGGTGAATAACGCATATCGGCCAGTGTACACGAATTCGTGGGTCTATGGGCAGATCCAATCGCATGAACATGGGGGTTTTCTGCAAAGCCAGTTGGGGGTGTGGGATGCGCTTTTCCTGACCTATGGGCTGCGGGCGGTCTACAATCCCAATATTGGAAGGAATCAGAATCCCAATTTAGAACCGCGTTACGGGGTGGCGTTCTCGCACGAGTTTGGGACAGTCACCGCGAAGCTTCGCGCCAGCTATGGGACGGCGACCCGACCGCCAGGTGTAGGGGCAAAAGACCCGGCTGCCATATATGAAAGCGAAAGTGACAACATGAAATATTGGGGCTCTCCGTATGATATTTTAGCGAATCCGGATTTAGTTCCGGCATCACAACAAGGGGGAGAAGGAGGGATAGAGATCTATCTTGGTAATCGAGGGTCTCTCCAAGTCACTCGCTATAACCAGACTGTCGACAATTTGATTGTCGCACCGGTAGTTGACAGTCTGGATCTTCTTCCACAGTGGCAGGCCCTCTATGGGAGTGGAATATATTGGCTTAAACAAAAACAGAACTTGAATGTGGGGAGTGTGCGCAATCAAGGATGGGAAGGGCGCGGGACATTGAATCTCTGGCGGTTCGCCGCGACCGGTACATATTCCTGGACCAAGAGTCGGTTGATTGGCATCACGCCCAAGTATCGCAATCAGTTCCCACAATATTCGGTCGGCGCGCCGTTCTATTTGATGCCGGAACATACGTATGCCGTGGGCCTGACATACGTGCGGGGCGGGACATGGATCGCCTACAACGTGCAAGGTCAGAGCGCCTGGCAGGTCGATGGATCTGCCTTCTGGCGGCGGACGGGAAATTATGACGCGACACGCCTGCGCCTCTATAACACGCGGGTCGCGTTTCCCGGAACGTTCACCGAAGCGCGGCGGGGGTACCTCTTGGGCGATCTAAATGCGTCGCACCAAGTCACCTCGCACATTGAAGCGCTCCTTCAGGTTAACAACCTGACGAACGGCTATCAGAGCGAAGTCGATCCGCTCACCCCGCAGTCCGGACGAACGACCGGCCTCGGATTCCGCCTGCGCTGGTAACTCGCTGGTAACTCGCTGGTAACTCTTTGAACTATTGCGTGTCATGATCACTTCCTTTCTCTGGCTTGCCTGGATAGCGACAGCTGTCGGCGGGCATGCCACAGCGCGGTCGTCTACTCCTGTCATTCGGATCACTCCACCTGATTCGGTTAGTCCTGCCACCACCGGCTCTCCCGAAATCCCTGGATCTACTGCAAGTTCGGTTGTCCCGGTATCGGCGATGACAGCCGAAGCGTTCGTCGAGGAATTGGTAACGGCGGCCTCGTTGGACACTATCGGTGGAGGCGGTCACTTTGTCATCGACGATCATATTGTTGAGCGGACCGACTCGGTGTGGCGTGCGATCGACAGTGTAGTTCGGCAGCGTGTCGTATCGCTCAAGGGCAAGCCGCTCGAACCGCGCTACTTCTTAGGACTTGCGCACTTGGAAATTCAGCTGGGGCGAGATGCGGCCGCGCAACAGCATCTCGAGGCATGGCTCACCACGCCGGGGACTACTGCGAAGGATAGCATGGTGGCGATCGAGATGGTCGTCGAGGCGTTGCTCCGCCAAGACGTCACGAATGCCAGGATCTCCATCGCGCGCCGCTATGTGGAGCAGTTGGCGACGTTTCGGACCTCAGTGGCCCAGCAGTGGCTCTTCGCGGGGCGGCGGGCGATGATGGGGGCGTTTGACGGACGGGGGCAGAGCGACTCGGCTGCGGCATGGGGACTCAAAGCTTATGCGCTCCTCGAAACGATGTCATATGAGGACCGCGCGTTCCTGATCGCGGATGCTATGCCATTGGCGACGTTGGCACGGAATCTGGCGGGGTTGCCGAATGGGCTGGCGCGTGTCGATTCATTGGTGACTGCTCTCAAGCGTGCCATCGTGCCGAGTCCCGTTGAAGTGGCAAAAGACACGTTGCTGCGGCTCGTCCAACAGTGGACACAACCCGTAGCGCAAGAGGCGTTCACCATGGTCTCGTGGTTCGGCAAACCGATGCCGCCGTTCGTGGCCACACATTGGCTCAATCACGCGCGTCCCTCGACTGTGTCTGATGCCGCACCTGGGGCGCGCGCCCTCCGGCTCGATGATGGGGTGATTCGGATCGTGGGCTTTGGGTGGTTCTCCTGTCCCGGCTGCCAGGCCGCATTGCGACGCGCGCAGATGGCATTGTCACAGTTGCCCAAAGGGGTCGAATTCATCTTCAACGAACGCTCTATGGGAACGTTCAACGGCGCGTTCTGCGAACCGGAGGAAGAAGTTGAAGACCTCCGCAAGTGGTATCTCGAACGCAAACGGTTGACGTTTCCCATCGCGATCTGGGCCCCCATGAAAGACTCCACGCCGGGCGGTGGTCTGTTGCCACGCGAGTCGCCGTTGTGGCGGGCGTTGCAGATCAAAGTCGGGCCCACGATCTACATCGTCGATGGGCGGGGTATCATCCGCTATATGGGGTTTGGGTTTCCACGGTTCGATGCCAATATGCTGCACGATCCGCTACGGCTCGCACTCGACGCCGTGGTGCGTGAGCGCGATACGCGCGACCGCGATACACGCGCGGACGGTACACGCGACCGCGATACCCAGGAGCGGGACACGCGAGCTGTGCAAGCGACGGCGCACGCTACATCACAGGAACGGTAATGCACACCTCTTGCTTGAACACTCCATGTTGACTCGACGTGGCTTTCTGGCCGCCTCTTCGTTGGCCGTGACTGGCGAGCTGCTCGCGCCTCCGTTCCGCGGACTCTGGGCCGCCTCGCCCGGCGCCCGGCGGCTCGTACTGCCAAGCCGCTCCTTGGCGCCCGTCGCCCACTTTCTCGAACCGATTGCCGAGCCGGCCACCATGCACACCTTGGCCGCGACCGCGCTCGACGCCGCACGACAGGCTGGGGCGGATTGGGCGGATGTGCGGATTGGGGCCGGACGGAAATTCACTCCGCCCAATGGCGCGATGCTCACGTACGATTTTGGTGTGCGAGTCCGTGTGGGTGGCGTCGAGGCATTCGTCGGTGGCGGTGCGCCGACCGCAGATCGCCTGGCGCAGGCCGCCCGCTCGGCCGTCGCCACGGCGCGTCAACTCGCTCGAGGCCTCCCGCCGACGAACGCACCCGGAAGACCACCCTTGCTCGGAGCAGGCCTGACCCCTGTGCCGGCGGTGACGGGAGAGTGGGCGGCCCCAATGGAACTCGATCCGTTCGCGGTCACGGTGGATGAGCACGAGCATGTCCACAGGTCGCTCAATGGCATGGCCGACGTCCGGTTGGCGACGGCGGGAGTCGAGCGTGTGTGGGGTGTCGATTTTGATGCCGAGACCCGGGTGCAGGCCTCGTCGGAGGGGACGCGCCTCACACAGTGGCACCACAATGTGATCGTCGGTGCGAACTACCTCTGTCGCGAACCCTGGCGACTGCGGGGCCCGGGGGAACGCTTGCAGGTGCCGTTTGCGGGCTACGGCTCGTGCACAGGTGGGTTCGAAGTCGTCGCGCGACAAAATCGGTTCGCGCAGCTCGAACAGGCGGCGCAGGAGCTCCGGCGCTATGAAACGCTGCCCGGTGGCATCGTCGACGTCGGACGCTATGCAGTCGTCCTCGATGGGGCCGCGCACGCTAGCATACTACAGAGTGCGTTGGTCCCGGCCTTCTCGCTCCGTCGAGTGTTGTGGGGGGATACGGACATTGGCGGCACGAGTCCGCTGCGCCCCGTCACGGACGTGTTGGGCCACCCACGCTTCTCACCCTTACTGTCGCTACAGATCGACACGCAACCGCCCGCGTTTGGGGCCGCGCAATGGGATGCCGAAGGGGTGCGGGCCGTGGGCGGCCCCCTCATTACCAACGGGACGGTGGTGAACTACGTCACGACACGGACCACCCATGCGGTGCTGTCCGCGCTGCTCGCCGGTGGATCATTGAGCGTCCCGTCATCAGGAGGCGTCCCGCCGATGTTGGGAGGTACGGTGGCCAGACGCGCGTCTGATCAACCCATGGAATTTCCCTCGGCACTCTCGATGCCAGCCGCGGCTGGTGGGGGGACGCTCGAAGACCTCGCGCGACAGATGGGGGCAGGCTTGGTCGCGCGCGGTGGCGACGCGTTCGTGAACCCGGATGGGACGGGAGGAATGCTGTACCCCATGATGATGTTCGAAGTGAAAGGGGGACAGTTGGTCCGCCGCGTGTACGGAGCAGCGTTGCAGTTCAGTACGAAGAAGTTGTTCACCGCGCTCAAAGCGGTGGGGAACGCGAGTACCCTCGGCGAAACAACGCACGGAAAGCATGTCGGATTTCCGGCGAACTACGTCTGGACGAGCCTGAGAGCGCCGGCCGCACTCTATGCCGGCATCGATGTCATCACCCATCTGTAACATCCCGATTCCTCATCGCCCCTCATCGCCTTTTATCGGCATCCACCGTTTTTCGATCGTATCCGCACAATGTCGTCGTCCTCACCGTTGGTATCTCTGCCCCACTCCCATGCCCATCGTGTGGTAGCTGCCTTGCTGGCGCGCCGCGCCGAAGGTGTTATTGATTCCACCACACCGCGCCGGATCATGACGCGAGAGGAAGCGGTGGCGCTCGCGCAATTCGTGCGCGACGTGCTCAACCGCCCCACGGAGAACCTGCAGATTCTCCATCGTGCCACGGCAGTGGCACTCCGTACGCCGGATGCGTTTCCACGCTGCATCGATGTCGACAGTTTTTTTATCGGGTGGGGTGTCAAGCTGGGACGCATCACGCGGTTTCGGGGCCGTGTGATGGTCGACACGGATGTCCGCGATCTCGACACGTTACGGCATGTGTTGCAGCATGCCGCCCCTCCGCTTCCCGAATCTCCTCCGTCGGCGGACGAATTGGAAGAGCAGGCGACGTGGGACAAGATTTTCACACCGAAGAGGTACACGTATTTGCCCAATACGACTTGGCACGGCACGACGGCGGCGGCGGCGGACACGCAACGTGGCGCGATGTTGGGACGGCTTCTGGCGCCGCTCGACGGCACGGCGTGGCGCGGCGCCGGGACGGTGGCGGTGTCGCAATTCGGATTTCTCGCCATCAACCATGGTTTGGGGATGACGCAATGGGGTGACGCCACCGATAGCGAAATCTCCTTGACCGTGCATAGCGCCGACGGGGCGACGTCGGGCTGGAGTGGCCATGCCCACCGTGATTGGGATAAACTCGATCCGGAGCGTGTCGCACAGGAGGCGGTCGCGGTGGCGACGCAACAACAGCATGCCGTGCGTGCGGAGCCGGGCCGATATACCGCCATTCTCTCGCCGACCGCCGTGGGCCAGCTGTTGCAGCAGATGGCGCCGATGTTCGATGTGCTACGGGCGAGCCCGTTCAGTTTCCGCGGGCAAAGGGCCATCGACAAAGATCGGAAGGGCGAGCGGCTCTTTGACCCCCGCATTACGTTGACGACGGATCCGACAGATCCTGAAGGTGGTGATCTTCCGTTCTTCCTGGACACGAAGCCCTATCCGAGCGGCAAGGTGACGTGGGTGGAACAGGGCGTCCTGAAGCGCCGCTCTGCCTCCGTGTTCGACGCGCTCGATCTCGGGCTGAACCCGCTTCGTAATCCGGACTGTGTCCGGATGAGTGGCGGAAATACGAGTGTCGCCGAAATGATCGCGCAGTGCGAGCGCGGGATCTACGTGCATCGATTTTCGACGATCAACACCGTCGACGATTGGTCCGGAACGATGGAAGGATTCACGCGCGACGGCTGTCTCTTGATCCAGAACGGGAAGATCACGCATCCCATCACCGACTTCCGCTTCTACGAGTCGCCGTTCCTGGCGTTCAATCGGGTCATCGCCCTGGGTCCGCCGCAACGCGTGGCCTTTGGCTTCACGCCGCGTGATGAAAGTCAGTGGCCCTGGGCGCCGGTAATCGTCCCGCCCCTCATGATCCGAGACTTCAACTTCTCGGCGTTGGCCGACAACGCGTGAGATAGTCACCGAACGGTCACAGGACTTCCTCCTCGTTTCCCAGAAATCGTGTCGCGTCCTGGCCCAGGAATGCGAATTTGGTTCAATTCCGTCCACGAGGTTGCGTGATTCTATATTTCTTCTACATTGTAGAATGTAATCAGTGAACACCTCCTTTACCTCCTCAACCCCTATGTCCTCCCGTCCTCCTGGTGAGTTCGAACAAGCGGTACTCCTGGCGCTCGTCCGCTTGGGCGAGCAGGCCTATGGTGTGCGGATTCGCGCCGAGCTCGAGACGCGGCTGCACCGCGCGGTCTCGATCGGGGCCGTCTACACTACGCTCGACCGTCTAGTCGCCAAGGGCTACGTCACGACGTCTCTCGGGGAGCCAACGGCGGAACGGGGCGGTCGTGCGAAGAAGTTCTTTCACCTTGCCGCGCCTGGTCTTGCCGCTCTGAATCATGCTCGGCAGACCACGCAAGCGACGTGGGCGATCGCTCCACTCCCGAGCAGGCTATGAATCAGCCGACCTCTCGTTCTTCCCCACCGACATGGGCGCAATGGATTCTTACCGCCGCGTGTCCGCCTCGATATCGGGACGCGCTCGCGGGAGATTTAGCGGAAGAATATGCGATGCGAGTCCAGGCGCATGAACACTGGCTGGCTCGCGATTGGTGGTATGGCACCGAGGTTGTGCGCGCAATCGGATATGTCGTGCGCCAACGCGTTGTGGATGTGTTCGTCGGTCACCACGTTCCCCAAGTTTCATCGGAGATTCCCATGATAAAGAACCCGTTCAGCATACGACATCCTTTGGCGTTCACCGTGTTCTTCGGCTTGTTGAGCGCGATCGCATTTTTTATTTGGTTTGCGCTTGCGAGAGCGCTGGTGGTGGGCGTGATCGGCCTCGCCGGGGCGAATGAGGTGGACTTGCAATTCGTACCGTACGTTGTGATGAGCTTATTGCTTGTGCGGTTTCTCCGTCCACTTGCTGCATGGTCCTTCGTTGCTCGGTTTGCGGTGAGCGGCGGCGTATTCCTCATCACAGCGGCTTTTCAGTTCATCGCGACGTATAGTTTCGCGGTGTACTTATCTCGTCTTCCTTCGTGTGGGCCGAGAGCTAGCTTTAACTGTGCCCCAACCTTGAGCCACATGTTGCCGGGCATTGGCCTCACTGTTGTGATTCTGCTCGCCCTTGGGGCAGTTGTCGCATACATCACGGGTGTGCGGACGCAGCAGCAGACCCCCCGGACTGTGGCGGTCGGGTAGGGGCTTCCTCCCGCAATGCCTCACTAACCAGTGAATACAAACCGCGAGTTCGAGTCGGTTACACGAATGCATTGCAACTGCTGCGAACGATGGCGCCGGCGTACATCCCGAACGCACCGATCGTCGAATCGCGTCTATTGACTTCGGCGAACCCCACCGCAATTGTTGGGGCGTGTCGACGCCCCTCTTGCCGCACGACGCCGATGCTGGCGACGAATCGCAACTTGTACAGCGGTTGCGCAATGGAGAAGAAGCGGCGTTCGACGCGGTCTACGACCAGTACGCCGAGGCGTTGCTACGGTTTGTCGCGCGGTATACTTCCTCGCCCGCCATTGCCCAAGACGTCGTCGCCGACACCTTCGCCCATCTCTGGGACCGTCGCGCGACACTGGCACCGCGATTCGGACTCAAAGCCTATCTCTTTGCCGCCGCCCAGTTTCGGATGCGCACCACATTTCGTCACAACGGACGCGTGCGCCGCATGTTGGATCGATTCATCCGCGAGCCAGCCGGCGCATCGACAGACATTCACGTCGACGACGTCCTCGAGATCCAGGATATCACGGCACAGCTACGGCATGCCATTGCCAAGCTCCCCAAAGATCGTCGCCAGCTCATCGCGCTCCGCTGGTACGACGGCTTGACCGTCCCCCAGATCGCGCACGTTTTGAATCTCTCCGTCGGCGCCGTGGAACAACGCCTGGTTCGCATTCTCCGCGAGCTCCGGCGGCACGTCGACGCAGGCAATTTGCGCGGATCGTAAAAAAAAAGCGTAGGGAATCGAATCGAGCGGCTCTTCATGAACAGAGCCATGTCACACGATTCCGATCAGACCGCCGAGTGGACGCGCATCGAGCAATATCTGCTGGGAACCCTTCCAGCGGAGGAGGCCCGCGCCGTTCAGGTCCGTATTGCGAGCGACGCGTCGCTCCAAGCGCTTGTCCGTGGATTCGAACAGGCGATCGAACGATCGTTCGAAGTTAATAGCGGTACACAAGGTGACCTCGCGGCCCTTCGGGAGCGTGTGAGACGTGAGCGGGTGTCCGCGCGAGCCGCGGACGCCAAGGGCATGGGATCTACCAAGGAGGGGCGAGCCGCGGGGACGGGGCGGTTCGCGCTGCTCCCCAACACGCGTAGCTCGCATAAAGGCGTTGCAACGTTCGCGACGTTCGCGGCGGCGATCATCGTTGCGTTCAATGTGATGGTCAACCGGTGGCAAAACGAGTCGGTGTCGTATGCGCTTCCTTCACGCACGTACACGACGCACGCGGGCGAGCATCGTCTGATCCGCCTCGCAGATGGATCGACGGCATTGCTCGGTCCCGCAACCACGCTTCGGGTGAGCGAAGCGCCAGCGGGTGAGCGCGAACGTCGTTTCCCAATGAACGCGATGGTAGATGGCGTCGTACTCTTTCGGGTCGTGCCGCATACGGCAACGCCGTTTCGCGTCCATCTCGGCACTTCGGTCGTCGACGTACTTGGAACGACGTTCAGCGCTCGGCAATATGCAACGGATAAAGCTGCGCGCGTCGTTGTCGTCGATGGAAAGATATCCGTGCGGCCGATGACTAAGTTACCGTCAGAAGGTGTAGTCCTTTCGCGTGGGATGGCCGCTACGCTCTCTGATTCCGGCGAAGCACTGATCACCTCGCATGCAACGCTCGCCGATGATACCGCCTGGACGAGCGGGCGTCTGGTCTTCCAACGCACGCCACTCCCAGAAATTCTTTCCGAGCTGAGCCGCGCCTACGATCTCGACATCCATGCCACCGACTCGGCCATGGCGTCGTACACGTTCACCTTCGACGCGACCCCGTCGACGCAGCCCATCGACGACGTCCTGGACGGATTGGTCCGGACGCTCAACGCGCATTACACCCGCACGGGCCGCACGATCACGATTCTCCCGGGACGCGCCGCGCGTTCCAGACATACATCCCCGCATCTGTCGTTGACAGAGGAGCATACCTATGGACGGTAACTTGGTGTGGTGGACACGAGCGCGCCGGATCGCGACGCTGTCGGTGACGCTGTCAGCGACGCTCGCGGCTGGCGCTGGACTGGTGGTTCCATGCGCCCAGGCGCAACGCGTAGCCGTTGTCGCGCCGGTACAGCGGACGGTCACGCTGAAGCTCGAACATGCTTCCCTCGCGGAGGCATTGCGCGCGATCGCGGGACAAGTCGGACTACGTTCCATGTTCAGCGAAACGATTTTGCCGGCGCATTCTTCCATCACGCTGTCATTACATGAAGTACCGGTGATGGAAGCGTTTCAAGAAGCGCTTCGTGGAACAGGGTTGGTCGCGTCGATCCGGCCGACAGGATATGTGTTGATCGAGCGGGAGCAGAGCGAACGGGATGACGCCGGCGTGATTCGCGGAACGGTCGTCGACGCCAACGGCGAAAAGCCATTACAGGCCCTGGTCATCGTCGACGGGAAAAAACCCGGTGTCGCTACGAGCTCGGACGGCTCGTTTCAAGTGTCGGGGATCGCTCCCGGGACACATCGCATCAGTGCCCGGTCAATTGGATACGCCACGCAGACCAAGACGGTCGCCGTGACGAACGACACGGCGATCACCATCCGCTTCGTGTTGGATCGAAGCGTGGGTCAATTGGATCAAGTCGTCGTAACAGGGACTGTCATCCCGACCGAGCTCAAGGCGGTGCCCAATGCCATCACCGTCATTACGGCGAAGGAGCTGGAGCAACGCGGCATCACGCACATCGATCAACTCTTCCGCGGCGACGTGCCGGGGCTCTTTGCCACGACACAAGGATCGGGGAGCCTGAAAGAAAGCGTCCTCATGTTTTCCCGGGGGGCGACGAGCCTCGGGCAGAGCAACGGAACGTCGTTCGGGACGAACCCAATCAAGACGTACGTCGACGGGGTGGAGATGGCCGACCCGCAATATCTCTCCCAGATCGATCCCCGGAGCATCGAGCGGATCGAGATTCTCACGGGGCCACAAGCGTCGACGATCTATGGAAGCAACGCGCTCAATGGCGTGATGCAAATCTTCACGAAACGTGGGACGACGACTCGTCCGCAACTCACGCTGAACGTTCAGAGCGGCTTCGTCCAGAATAATTTCAGCAGCGCGCTGACGCCGCAGCATGACGACAACGTGCAAGTGAGCGGTGTCGAAGGACGAATCTCGTACAGCGCCGACGAATCCTGGAACTACGTCGGCGCGTGGACGCCGGCCAAGCAAACGACACGGACCAACACGTCCGGTGGCGCGCATCTCGAGCTGCCGACCTCTGTGGGAGTCGTGAACGCGGATGTCACGCTCCGTCTTTCCAACACGCGGACGCGAGAGCTCGGCGACCCGAATCAATCGACGACGGCATACTCGGAGTCGGGCTTTTACTACACCGGGAGGCCGGTCGGCGTGTTCTACCCCATTACATGGTCGCTCAACGGGCAGACGCTCGGCTTCACGCTGGGATACGCGCCGACGTCCTGGTGGTCCCACGAGTTCAACGTCGGACAAGATGCCGAAACGTCGACGACGCCGCAGCGAGCGGGGTACATCAGCGTGAGTGATACCACCGTCGGACTCGGGACGGATTCGGACGTTCGCCGCTCGCTCCGGTATTCGACGACGGCGCGTGTTCCGCTGTCCAGTCTTGCGCAGGCAACCGTGACTGCCGGCGCGGACAATTGGCAGGAGCTGAGCACCAGCGTCAGTGTCTCGAATACGACACTGATCGGCAACTTGAGCAACGGCGGCTTCACGAGCGTGTACCGTCTCCCGGGACATAATGCGGGCGCATTCATCCAAAGCCAGCTCGCCTTGTTCGATCAGCTGTTCTTCACCTATGGACTTCGCGCCGAGTGGAACCCGGATTTCGGCGCAAAGGCGCAGCCGAATTATGCGCCGCGCTACGCCGTCGTCTATACCACGGATGCCGGGCCCATCACCGCGAAGGTGCGGGCGAGCTACGGGAAGTCGACGCGCCCGCCATCACATTATCAGGAAATCGGGCTCCGGAATACTAATTCGTTCCTCACCCCGATCTATGGCGTCTTCAATTCGCAGGTGGCCAATCCGGCATTGAGTCCGGAGTACCAACAAGGTGGGGAAGGGGGGATCGAGCTCTATCTGGGGACGCGGGCTTCATTGATCGTGACACGGTACAATCAAACCGTGAACGGCATCATCGGATCTATTCCGGGTGCGGATAGTGTCCGGTCTTTGACGCCCAATCCAATTTTCTTTGGGTTCGCTCCCTGTTCGCTCATGATTCAGTTCCACATTCCGACGTACTGCTCGAGCCAGGATGCGCAAGGCTATGGCTACGCGCAACTGACGCAGAACATCAACATCGCCGGACTCCGCAATCAAGGGTGGGAGCTGCAAGGGAGTGTCAACACCGGACCATTGACGACCAAGGGGACGTACAGCTGGACGAAGAGTCGCTCGCTCGGGGTGACACCCCAGTTCCAAAGCGCGTTCTCGTCGCAACTCTCGTCGTATCCTCAGTATGCGCGTGGTGCGACGTTCCAATACGTTCCGGAACACACGTGGGCGCTGGGATTCACGTACACGCAAGCACGGACTACCGTGGCGCTGAACTTCACCGGAAACGGGTCCCGTGGCATACAAGGCGACAAGTTCTTCGACCAGAATCTCAGCGGGAACATCCGGTTACAACAAGACCGCGCGTCGTTCAATTCGAATGGGTACATCGCGTTCACGAACGGCTACACGATGGCGGACCTGAACGCGACGCAACGTTTCACACAACGCGTCGAAGGGGTGCTCCAAGTCGCCAACCTCGGCAACACCTACCCGTCCGACATCAACTCGATCTACGCACAACTCGGCCGTCAATTCAAAACGGGGCTTCGCGTTCGATGGTAAGTGGAATACGCAGTAAGAACACGGTGATTGGGTTGGCACTCGCTCTCGGTGCCATTCCCGTCGGCGCGCAGGTCACGGTTCCGGACGTCCCCATCACGGCGGCTGGGGTTTCCACGGGATCGGTCACGCCCGCGCAAACGTTGATGTACATCGCGGTCGCGCAAACCAGAATCGAGAAAGCGCTCTCCTTTCGCTCCGCGCACTATCCAAAAGACTCGATGGAAGCGGCCCTGACCCTCGCGAGCAAGCGATGGTTGGATACCATCACCGCCCATCCGGTGCGCGGAATGCAGCTCGATCCCGCCGGCGGTGTGGGGGCCGCGGCGGGTGAGGACGCGTACGCCGCGAAGCAAATCGACGCGCGATTGGCGACTGCTGGACTGTCGTTCAACGACAAGGCATTCGCGTATCTCACGGGGGTGATGGCATTCGCCAGCGCGAGCCATCCCGATCGCTTACCGAAGGCTGTCGCCTATCTCGCCGGCCTCGACAAACTGGGCGTCGCGGCGGCGCCATGGCAGTTCGAGGCTCGGCGAGCGCTCGCGGACGTCTATTACAGACTCGGGCGAAGTCCGGAGCTGGTACAATATGGAAGCCAGGCGATGCAACTGGTCGCGGTGATGCCATTCTATGACCGTGATATGATGTATTCGCATTCGGGTGATCTGTACATGCACACCATGGAAGCCTTGGCAGGGCAGCCGAACGGCCGAACACGGATCGCCAAGTTGAACGAGACGCTACGAGCCGCATTGGTTCCCCCGCCGGCGTTGTTGGCGGAGGATAGCGCCTACACCATGATCGGCATGTTCTACACGCAGAATATGCAGACGAAGTTCGAGGCCAGTGAACGACTCGGAACGCGAGGTGATCCGTTGGTATCCAACTATTGGATCAATCGCGCGACGCGAGATTCGGCGACCGTTCCCGTCACTGACGGGCGAATTCGTGTCATCGAAGGGGGGAGCATGGGGTGCGAAGCCTGCGTCCTCGGCTTCTATCGGTTGCAGGAGCTGCACACGCGATTCCCCGGAATCGAACCCGTCGTCTTCATCGCGACCGGAGGGTCGTGGGCGAATCGATTGGTCGAGGCGGACGAGGAGACTACACACCTCAACGACTTCTTCGTGAATACCGTCAAGGCGACGTATCCCATCGCCATCTGGAAGAGTAAGAAGGCAGTGAATGAAGACGGGGGAACGACTCCCGAGAGCGACGGGCCCATGTTTCAGCGATATCCGCGCTTTTCAGTGCCGACTGTGTGGGTGCTCGACGGTCATGGCATCGTTCGCCAGGTCTACTTGGGAATCAATCGTGATACGGAGGAGAAGATCGCCGAGACGATTCAGTTTCTCCAACGCGAGTCGGGTGCGCCGGTGGCGAACAATGTGTCGCTCTCTGCTGAAGTGAAATAAACAGGTACTGTAATAGCGACACTTCGCTCCGCGTCCTTTTGCTCATTTCCATCTTCTGATGTCTCCTTCTCTCTCCTCCCGTCGCGATTTCTTGGCGACGACCTCGGTTTCGGCCGCCGGCGCAATGTTGGCCCGGCGGCTCGGCGCGCAACTGTTGCCATCCGCGGTGAAGCGCTCCCCGCTGTCGGCCACGACAATATTCCCGGCACCCATGGCTCCGGCGTGGTTGCAATCACTGGCCACGACCGCGGTGAACGCCGCACGCGATGCGGGGGCCACGTATGCCGACATTCGTCTTGCCGAACGGCATTTCATGTCGGTGAGCAGCATCGATCCGAGCAAATTCGACCCGGGTTTCCGACTGGAATCTGCCTTCACGTACGGTGTGCGCGCGTTGGTCGACGGAGCGTGGGCATTTGCATACGGGACGTCTCCGTCGGAGAGCGCCGTGGTCGCGAGTGCCCGTGCGGCGGTCACGAGTGCACGGGGCTTTGCCAAAACGGCAACGCGCCGTGTCGACTTCGCCCCAGCCCCTGTGGTCACCGGTGAGTGGGAAACACCGACTCGGCTCGATCCATTCACCGTCCCACTGGAGGATCACACCGCGTTCCTCGGCGCCTGCTCCCTGGCCGCGAACCGAGTCCGGCATGCGTGGGGATCGTTGGGGATCGATTGGACCAAGGAAACTCGCGTCTTCGCGTCGAGCGAAGGATCGCTCACGACGCAGCGGTACTGGCGAACCTGGCCGTGGATCTTTATCGGGGCGTCGTTGCACGTCGGCCGAGGCGTCGTGGTTCCAGTGCCGACGTTGGTCCCCTCATCCGGCGGGTATGAAGTCGTCGATTTTCCCGGTGTCGAAGACGACATCAAACGGACGGCGGAAGAAGCGGCGCAGCTCGCCATGCTTCCATTGGGGACTATGGATGTCGGACGGTATCCGATTGTCTTCGATGGTTTGACGCTGGGCGCCACCTTCGGCCGGACAGTCGGAGCCGCGCTCGAGCTCGATCGCGTGCTCGGGTACGAAGCCGATGCCAGTGGAACGAGCTACCTCTCGCCTCCCGCATCAATGCTCGATGCGCCCGTGGTCAGTCCTTTGCTGAACGTCACGGGGCATCGTGCTCCGCCATCGTTCTTGGCGACCAAATGGGACGATGACGGTGTCGAGTCGCGCCCTTTTCCGCTCGTCAATCAAGGACGACTGGTGGATTACAGTTCGACGCGACACACCGCAACGGCGTTGCAGTCGTATTACGCCGGTCACGGCCGGACGCCGTCCTCGAATGGGTGTGCGACGGCGTACCAGGCGGAGCTCCCGGTCAGCGTGGCGAGTCCGCATTTGACGATCGCTCCCGGGACGACGCGTGCATCGCTCGAGGATTTGTACAAGGATATGTCGCACGGTCTCTTGGTCCGCATGGGGAGTGACGTCGCTGTGGATCACCAGCTCGCCTCCGGTTTCTCGTCGGACGGCTGCGTCTTCGAAATCGTGAAAGGCAAAATCGTGCGGCAGATTTTCGGATCCGCATTCGAATTCAGTACCGCGCGCCACTGGAAATCGCTCGCCGCTTTGGGGGATGCGCGAACCACGCTGACGGCGGCATTCGATTCGGAGAAAGGACAACCATGGCATCGCATGATACAGAGCACGACGGCTCCCGCCGGACTCTTCAAGGATGTCAACGTGATGTCGACGCGGGTATCGCTCTCATGAGCCACAATCCACGTTCCTTGTACGATGTTGTAAGTGACGCGCCACGCCGTCCTGTTTTCACGAAGGATCAGCTGACCGCGCTGTCTCAACGCATCATCCACTTCACCACGGCCGACGTCGTCAGCGTTTCCGTGACGCACACGGCGCGCGTCGTGAGCCGCATGGCGAATGGTCGCGTGCTGACGAACGACGACGGTGACGAGCTCGACATCCTCGTGTGTACGATGTTCGGGGAAAAAGGAATGGTTCAGATCCGGGTGAACCAGTTGGACGACACGATGCTTCGTGCCGCCGTGACTCGCGCCGAAGCGATCGCACGGATGGTGACGGGATACTCGGAACCGGTGAAGCCGATCCAACGGACGGTTCAGGATTCGTATGTCCCCGTCCATCTCTGGCACGACGATACGATCGACGCGATGACGACGACGCGCGAGACGGTGATCCCCGAGCTACTCGAGACGGTATCACGAGCCGGCCTCAACGCCGCGGGATTCCTCGGCTTCATGGCGCGCTCGGAAGCGGCGTTGACCAAAGAAGGAATCTTTGCGTTCAACGAGGAAACCGATTGTGAATTGACAATCACCGCGCGCAGTGACGACAATCGGAGCTCGGGGTGGGGCGGACAGGCCGCGCGCAGTTGGTCACAGATCCAGCCCGCCGCGGTCGCGGCCCGGGCCATCGAGATGGCGCACCGAAGCGCGAATCCCGTCGCGGTCGAGCCTGGTCGCCGCACGGCGATCTTGAGCCCGGAAGCGGTAGTCCAGCTCCTCCGATTCTTATCAGGTGAGTTCAACGCGTTTCCAACGGATCAGGGCGGCACCGCATTCTCACGGCATCCACGAGGAAACAAGCTCGGCCAGCACGTGTTCGATTCGCGGTTGAAGATGGGGTCCGATCCGGCCGATCCCGATGGCGGATATCGTCCGTATTTCGGCTCGTACTCGCAACTCGGCCTTGGAAATCCCGCGATGACGTGGATCGAGGGAGGCGTCCTGAAGAATCTCGCGTATGATGTCGGCTGGGCGATGGTCAAAGGGAAGACGTACGCCGATATACCGTCGTCATTCCGGCTGTCGGGGGGAACGACCACGGTCGACGAGATGATCGCGCAGTGCCGCGAGGGAATCTACGTGAACCGATTCTCCGGGGTCGAGCTGTTGGATCTGAGCACGGGGCTCTCGACTGGTGTCACGCGCGATGGCTGTTTTCTCGTCAAGGATGGGAAAATTTCCAAGTCCGTGAAGAATTTCCGGTTCCTCGAATCGCCCTTCTTCTTTTTGAATCGTATCGAAGCGCTCGGTGTCCCGGTGCGCGCGACGTTTGGTTATACGCCGCCCGCGCCGACCAATGATGGTGCCGCGACGTGGCCACGTCCTCCGATTATTGTGCCGCCGATGATGGTGCGGGATTTCAACTTTTGTAGTTTGGCGGATGCTGTCTGATGCCGTGGAGGACGACGTCTCTACTCGTCACGGTCCGATTTACTGGGTGTCGAGCACGCCGGAACTGATGCGCTCTCCCGTAATGGTGAAATATCGCGTTCCTTGATCCTCGACGACTTGTTCATATCGGATCTGTCCCGCTGCGTTGCGGAGGAAGCGTCCGGGAAGAAACGTGTGACGTTCGAAATAAGATCCGCCGAACATGACCTCGCGAAGACGTTGCAACACCGCGCGATGATCCTGCGTGACCTGTTGTGAGAGGACGTCTTCGATGTCCGCGCTCCCCAACCATACGGTGCTGTCCGCGCTGCTGTCGATCGGCGCCGTGCTGGCGGCGAGGTAACCGAGTTGATCTCGCACGTCGTCGTAGGGACGTGTGAGATCACTGGACCGTTCCGTCACCTGGCACGTCAAATAATAGCCAACAGGCAAGCGGGATGACGGCGGCACTTCCGTGGTGCTCCCCGACAACGTCCGAAGCATACTGGACGGGTGCCGCGCCGTACGCACGAGCACGACAACACTGTCATCGGCCTTGAAGCGTACGGTGAGGCGATACGTTCCAGCCAGCGGGCTCACGATCGCGGCCGTTCTCGCCTCCATGTTGTCATACTCGAGCCTTGAAATGATCTCGACGGCCGGATACGATTTCGCGAGCCGCTCGTGTCGTGTTGCCCACACATGAAGTGGCTCGAGATCCTGTTCGGCAGTGCCCGGGATACCTTCGGGGAGCGACGAAATTAAATCCAGGAGCTCATCCGGGGTGATCGCTCCGTGTGCGCGAACGACGCGTCCACGATGCTCGATTGCGGTGGGATACGGCTCCGCGAACGGATCGAAGACGTCGAGTGTCGGCCGGCCGCCGATCCAATGTGCGCGATCTCGCAGAACTCCATGAAAGAATCCGACCTCGGACGATTGCACCCACCGCGCGGATGCAGAGTAGGGGAGCGTCCGGCACGCGGGATCATAGTCCCACGGCACGAGAATGACCTCGTGTCCGGCGGCGGCGATCGCGGTGGTGAGTGCGGAATCTGTGGTGCTCGCGACGCGGCCGACGTGAAACAGCTGTCCGTAAATCGTAATCCGCTGACCAGACCCTGCGTGCCCACCGCTCCAGGAGGATCCTGTAATGGTGACGGTGTCCGGCCCGGCCAAGACAGTATCCGGTCGCGCGACGCCCGAGAAATACAACGTGCGTGTACTACGATTGATCGGATACGGAACTTTCGAGCAGGCGAAGGCCCGAACGGGAATGCCGACGGCGACCATGAGCGCGATCGCGATCGGTGCGAGGGGTGGAAAGAGTCGCGGCATACCATAGATCATGGTGCAAGAACGGCGCAGAGCGCAAGATTCCGATCTCCCAAGGACGTATCGCTAGAGCCGCTTCAGGATGGCCGTCCAAGCTTGACCGCCAGCGCCGTTCGTGCCGCCTTGGCATATGCGGTGGATCTGGTGAGCGAACGAGTCGTTGCCGTGCCCGCTTAGCCCTGCCCTTGTACGACCTTCCACTCCGTCCCCAGATTATACTCATCAATCCGCCGCCGCAGCTCAGACCGATCGATCATGTCGTCGAGCACGAGAAGCATTGCTTCGATATCCGTCACGTGCTTGGATGAGCCTCCGTCACGAAAGTACTGTAATTTCCTGAGGATGACGTATTCTGGCGGAGCGATCCAAACTGGTGTCGTATCCACGACGATCTGCGTGCGTTGAGTGAACGCCCACGCATGAAGCGGGTCATCACCGACGAGATACACGTCGGCTTTGTATGCCGATTCGTTATGAATCACATTGAAATGCCCGTGTCGTGGACGGCGTCGTTCCGTCTCAATGACGTCCAGCGGTGGAACATAAAACGCGGGGGTATCGAACATCTCGTGCAGTCTGGGCACGTCCTCCGCAGACAGCATAATGACGAGATCGACGTCATTCGTGAGCCGGGCCTCGCCGTACATTCCCGCCGCCAGTGACCCGGTGACCATGTACTGGATGCCGAGCTGATTCAGCGGCGCAACAAACAGCGAGATCAGATCCGGCGATTCAGGATACAGCACGGAGAAAAATTTGTCTAACCCGCTCCTGAACTTCAGGTTCCGACAGCTGCGGCTCACGGTGACGGATCCACGCGGCCTTCATCGCCCATGCCGTCCGACGTAACTGATGGATCGCCGCCATCTTCTGCGTCGGAGTCTGCTGGCGAAGAATGGCCAGATAGGCAGAAGATCGCTCAGACATATACATAATATCGCCAGAGCGTCGCGAGAGAGCTATTCCCGCACCTCAACCCTCATCCGCCCAATAGTCCCCCGCAACCGATACCGCACCCGAATCACCAACACCACCGACACCGCCCCCAACCCCACCACCAGCCCCCACCACAACCCCTTCGCCCCCAACGGCGTATACATCCCCAAGTACACACTCGTCGGCAACCCCACCCCCCAAAACCCAATCAGATTCGCGATCAACGGCCACCGCATATCCCCCGTCCCACGCAACACCCCACTTGCCACCGCCTGGCACCCATCGAACGCCTGAAACACCCCGGCGATCGGAATCAACGCCGCCGCAATCGCGATCACCGCGGGGTCCGGCGTATAGGCCCGCGCGATCAACACTGGAACGGACAAAAACACGATCGCACTCACCAACATGAACCCAACCCCGAGCACGAACGCCGCTCCAGCCGCGCGCCGCGTTTCCTGCATGTCGCCGCGTCCCACCCCATGTCCCACCAACACCGCCGCCCCAGCCGACACGCCGAGTGGCACCATGAACGTCAATGCCGCCGTACTCAACGCCGCCTGATGTCCCGCCATCGCCACCGCATCGATGCGCCCCATCAACAACGCGACCACGACGAAGATCCCACCCTCGAGTTGATGATGTAATCCCAACGGCACTCCGAGCTTCAACATCCGCCACAACGCCGTCATCGACCACGTCTCGTGCCGCCACGGTCGCACGTGTGGCCGAATCGATCGCCACGCGACCGCGCACAACAAGATCGTCATGATCCACCGGCTGATCGCCGTCGCCAACGCTGAGCCGCGCACGCCAAGCGCCGGCATCCCACAGTGGCCGAAGATGAAGATCCAATTCAAGACGATGTTGGCCACGTTCCCCGCAACTACCGTCCAGACAATCGGCGCGATCCGATGCATCGCCTGCAACGTCTGACGCAATACGATGAACACAAAGAACGGCACGAACACCGGCACCGACGTTATTGCGTAGGCTCGCGCGCCGGGAATGATCGCCGGCGGTTGTCCCACGAGCGTGAACGCCCACCCCGCCGGCAACATCACGATCGACAACACCACACCGAGCGCCACCGCGAGCACCAATCCGCGCTGCACCCCCAACGCAACCGTCTCCGGATCCTTCGCCCCCACCGCCTGCGCGATGATCGGATCCAGCACCATCAACACCCCCATCCCGAACGCCGCCGTGATGAAGAAGTACAAATTCCCGAGTGCCACCGCCGCGAGCGCCGTCGCCGAGAGCCGTCCGACCATCATCGTGTCGATCGTCCCCATCGCCATTAATCCGACCTCCACTACCACGATCGGCAACGCGATCCGCAGCATCGCCCGCACCTCGCCGGCGAACGAACGCGCGGCCGGGCGGTCTGGAACGAGATCGGTCGTGGGATCGGTTGTGAGATCGGTGTGGCGGTCCGTCGAAACGTCGGCGTCAGTCATTCTCGGAACGTAATGCCGCTAATGATGTACCGTATCGATGCCGCCGTAAGAGCGAGTGCCGTCGCTCCAACCGGCATTGTCCGATCCCCGCCTCTATATTTCGGACGACCACCCCTTCCCGCGTCCGGCCCATGTTTCGTCTTCCCGCCGCTTTCGTTCTCCCTGCGACAATCGCGCTCGCCGCGTCATTCACGCAGTCGCTTTCCGCGCAAAACGCCCCAGCACCCACAGCACAAGTCCCAGCATCCCCGTCCGGATGTGTGACCCACGTCATTGCCTTCGCGAACGACGCCTGGTCCAAGCAGAAGACGACTGGCATGAGCGCCACTCAGATTCGCGCCGCCACCGCCGCCGAAGCACGGGCGTGCCGCGCGAAGCTCGATACCGCGTCGATCCCGACGCTCGAATTACCAAGCCTCGCGCGTCTCCACGCGATCTCCGGCGATACCGCGGCTGCGGTCGCGACGATTCGTCGGTACGTCGCGCTCGATGCGCCTAACGCATCCGTGCGTGCCGAACGCGCCGTCGCCGCGCTTCCGACGCTGATTGCGCTCCGTTCGGATGACATGCTGTCGATCGCCGAACAACTCACGGCGACGATCGACACACTGCACGATGCACCACTCACGCGCGTCGTCGCCGCACACACGGCGCTCCTCGATTACTACCGCGCGGTCGACGTCGACGATCGCATGGACCTGCATGCGCGCCGGATCATCGCACTCGCCCCATCGCTGACCCCTGCTGACCGTAAAGTATCGGCCTCCGGACTTCGTCTCGCATATACGTCACTCGCTGAAGTGTACGGCGATCGCGCACAGGCTGATAGTGCGGTTGGGATCCTCACACGCGGTGAGCACGACCTCGCCGATCTCCCAGCCGTCGTACAAACATTACGCCCCGTCCGTGACCGCTACGCGCTCGTCGGCACACACGCGAAAGCCATCGTTGCACCAGCATGGCTCGATTCCGCAGGCGTTACGACTCCATCCGCCGCCGGAACGAAATACGATCCCACCGGCCACGTCACCATCGTCGAGTTCACCGCGCATTGGTGCGGCCCATGCCGCAAAAGTTATCCGACGATGGCGCGTCTCCAACAACGATACGCGTCGCGCGGCGTCCAAACCGTCTTCGTCACGAGTTTGTTCGGCTTCTTCAAAGACCGGCAAAATCTCACGCCCGATGACGAGCTCAAAGCCGATCACGAGTACTATTTCAAAGAGCACGAGCTCCCGATTCGTGTCGCCGTCACACCCGCCGAATCCGACGACGCGGCCAACGCCGTCGCGCCGGATCTCTATCCGAACACCGCCAACTATCACGTTGCCGGCATTCCACACATCGTCGTCATCGATCGTACGGGAACGATTCGCATGATCGTCATCGGTTGGGACCCAGCCTCCGAAGCTCGGCTCGCTTCGATGCTCGATGCGCTCACCGCGACGCCCGTCGCGACACGATAAGGTCGCTCGCGGGCTCTCGGTATGACTGACGATGCACCAAGGCGGCAGATTGACGGCCGCCCTGGTGCATTTGCCGTTCAGACGGTATCATACCGAGGCGGAGTGCACTGTGTTTGCATGAATACGCGCCAATAACGCATACATATTCATCATTCCCACGCACATGAGCACGATCCGCATCATCGGTGTCCCCATGGACCTCGGCGCCAGCCGCCGCGGTGTCGACATGGGTCCGTCTGCCCTTCGCCTCGCCAACATCGCCGACCGTCTCCGCGACCTTGGACATGAGGTCGAAGACATCGGGAACATCACCGTCCCCGATCGGGCCATGCTCCCCCTCGATGCGCGGACGAACGCGGGACTCGATTTTCTCCCCGCCATCGCGGATGTGTGCGCACAACTCGCCCAAGTCACCGCGACCGCCATTCGCGAGGGACGTGAGCCGCTGGTGTTGGGCGGCGATCATTCACTCTCGGCCGGTTCCATTGCCGGCGTCTCCACCGCGCTCGCCGAACGTAGTGAAAAGCTCGGCGTGATTTGGCTCGACGCGCATGGCGACGTCAACACACCGGAGACGAGCACCACCGGCAACGTACACGGGATGCCCGTCGCGCATTTGTTGGGCGTCGGCGATCCGCGACTTGCCTCATTGGCACACCCATCGCCCGCGATCAGCGCGGAGCACATTGTCTTCGTCGGATTGCGCGATCTCGATCCACCGGAACGCAAATTCATTCGCGAACACGGCATCACCGCCTTCACGATGCGTGACATCGATGAGCGTGGACTCAAAGCGGTCATGAGCGAAGCGATCGAAATTGCGGGACGCGGCACCGGCGGCATTCACTTGTCCTGCGACGCCGATTGGGTCGATCCCGGCGAAGCCCCCGGTGTCGGAACGCCGGTGCGCGGCGGCGCGACGCTGCGCGAAGCACATCTCGCCATGGAGCTCATCGACGATTGCGACAAAATGGTGTCGATGGACCTGGTGGAAATCAATCCGATCCTGGATCAACACAACAGCACCGCGGAGCTGGCGGTCCAATTGATCGCGAGCGCGTTCGGCCGGCAAATTTTGTAGCGTCGCTACGGGGCGTTCCGGGCGTCGCGAGGAGCGTGGCTGCTCGCCCAGCGGCCGGCGCGCCGCAGGGGATTGCGCGGGGAGTTGTCCCAATTGTCTGCGGCGGCGCGAAGAGGTATACTTGCCCATGAGTTTCTCGGGCTTTGGTTTACATCCCGACATCGTTCGCGGCATCGACGATCTCGGCTTCACGCGTGCCACATCGGTGCAGCAAGATGCCATCCCGCCGGCCATGCAGGGGCGCGACGTCCTCGCCTGCGCGCAGACCGGAAGTGGAAAAACCGCCGCGTTCCTCCTCCCGATCGTGCATCGGATCATGCACAAATCGCGCGGCGTCACCCGCGCGCTTGTCCTCACGCCGACGCGTGAGCTCGCGGCACAAGTCGCCGCCGATCTGGCTGATCTCGCCGCCCATACGCCGGTGACTGGCGCCGCGGTCTTCGGCGGTGTCGGGATGGCGGCGCAGGAGCATGCGTTCCGCGCAGGGACCGACATCATCGTCGCGACACCGGGACGGTTGCTCGATCATTTCAAGCAACCATACGCCAAGCTCAGCGGGCTCGAGATTCTCGTCTTCGACGAAGCGGACCGGATGCTCGACATGGGCTTCCTCCCCGACATCAAGCGCGTACTACGCCATCTGCCGCCAAAACGGCAAACGCTCTTTTTCTCCGCGACCATGCCCGCGCCGATCGCGCAGCTCTCCAAAGAGCTCCTCGTCAAACCGGTCGCGATCAACCTGGATCGTCAAGGGACGCCAGCCTCGGGAATCACACAGGCGGTCTATCCGGTCCCGCAGGAGCTGAAATCGGCGCTTCTCGTCAATTTGCTGCGTCGTGGTGACATCAAGAGCGTGCTCGTCTTCACGCGCACCAAACACCGCGCCAATCGCCTCGCGGAATATCTCGCCAAGCAGAACGTCGCGGCAGAGCGCATTCACGGGCGTCGCTCGCAGGGACAGCGCACGCAGGCACTCGACGGCTTCAAGACCGGCGCCTATCAAGTGCTCGTCGCGACCGACATCGCGGCGCGTGGAATTGACGTGAGCGAGTTGGGACACGTCATCAACTTCGACGTTCCGATGCAATCCGAAGATTACGTGCACCGCATCGGCCGCACCGCGCGTGCCGAAGCGACGGGGCACGCGTTCACCTTTGTCTCACCTGACGAGGAGAACGAGCTCCGCGCGATCGAACGGGCCATCGGGAAACGACTCCCGCGCATCACGGTCCCGGATTTCGACTACGCCAAGAAGCCCACGGAACAGTTCGAAGTGCCCCTCGCCGAACGGATCGCCGCCATCCGGGCGCGCAAAGCGGTCGAACGGGCGCGGGCGAAGGAAAAAGCCGAGCGAGCCTCACAACGCTCGGCGCATCCGCAGCATTCGGGCGGGCGGCCGGCGTCGCAGAAATCGGGATCGGCGCGGCCAGGGGCATCCAAACCAGGGGCATCCAAACCAGGGCCCTCTAAACCAGGGGCACAACGCCCCGGGAAGTCGGCTCTCGCGTCCCCCGCGAGCAGCGGGGCCGGACCCTCAAAGCCGCCGCGTGACTCGTCCCGCGGCAACGAGGCCAGCCCCTACGCCGACGGACCGTCCGAGGCTCAGAAGCGGCGACGCCGTCCTCGGGGGCGGCGCCCCGCGGGTGCCGGACTACCGGAAGCGGATAATCGCCGCAATCACGGCCAGCAACACGGCCGCTAAGACCACCCACACTATCACCGGGCTCTTCGGACGATTGTTCGAAGAGCCCGCCACTTTAAAGGTCAGCGTCGGACGCCGGTCGTCCACGCCGGTCAAAATGTTTCGGGCCGGTTCGGCGACGGCCATCGCGACCGGGAGCCGGTCTCGGGTAAAGCCGAATTTCATCGTCCCAATCGTGAAGACGTCCCCCTCACGGAGCTGATGGGGGGCCTCGATCGGAAGATCGTTCACCACCGTCGGGGTCGATCCGACCGGAAACAAGGTGTACCCATCCCCGTCCCGCCGCAGCTCGGCGTGGTGGCGAGAGACAAACACCTCATTTACCATGATATCACACGCGGCGTCGCGTCCGATCGTCAACGGCCGATCATCCGGAATTGCGTACGCCCGGTGTTCGAAGTTGTGGAGCAGGTAAGCGGGTCCCGCCGCAAACCCGTCGGTCGTGTCGTTGGCCATGGGTAATGAAGACGATTCGAGCATTGAGTATGGCACACGCTGGCGAGGCGCCACCCTCACCAACCCCTCCGGACAATACGCATCCGCCGCGTCGCATCTTACTCGCGGACGCCGACGCCTTTTTCGTCGCCGTTGCGCGGATGGTCGACCCGGAAGGGGCGGGACGTGCGTCCCTATTAATAGTGGGTGGCTCCCGGGAAAGTCGAGGGGTCGTCTGTTCCGCGTCGTACGAGACGCGGGCGTACGGCGTCAGAAGTGCCATGCCGATCAGAACGGCGCTCCGCCTTTGCCCAGAAGCCACGTGCGTTCCGGTGCCCCGCAAGGCGTGTTCCATCAAAAGCCGGGAAATTCGTGCCGTCCTGGATCGCTTCGCCCCCATCGTCCAAGCCGCCAGCATCGACGAATGGTATCTCGACCTCGGCGGCACGGAACGATTGTATGGGAATGAGCCACTCGCGATGACTGGCGAGCGAATTCGCCGTGCCGTGTTTGATGAGACGGGGCTCACAATTTCGATTGGCGGAGGGACCAACAAGTTGATCGCCAAGCTCGCGGTCGAACACGCGAAGCCCAAACGCCGTCCGCCCAATGAAGCGTACGATCCGGCGCGATATCGCGGCGTGTACGTCGTCCCGCATGGCGAAGAAGCCACCTTCATGGCCGGCGTGTCACTCGCCGAAATTCCGATGATCGGTCCCAAGTTTCAGGAACGACTCGCCAAATTCGGGATGCGCACGGTGACCGACGTGCTGCAATACAATCTCGCCACGCTCGAGCAATGGATCGGCACGCGCGAAGCGGCGTGGCTGTACGATCGCGTGCGTGGTCGAAGCGAGGCGCCGGTCGAAGAACGCGCCGAAGCGAAAAGTATCAGCCGAGATGAAACATTCGGTGTCGACATCGACGATGATGCAGAGCTCGAACAAGAGCTCTTGCGTCTCGTCGTCCGTGCGGCCTCGGATCTTCGTCGCGACGAGGTCGTTGCGCGCACGATCACCGTCCGCATCCGCGATCACGATTTCAAAAATCGGTCGGCGTCACACACGCTCACCGAGCCGGTGATGACGGATCGCGTCATCTATGCGGAAGCGAAGCAGCTTTTGCAGAAGTTGCGCGCCGCTCGGCACGTTCCCGCGCGACTCCTGAGCGTTGCGCTGTCGTCACTCGCAACCGATCCATCGGCGGATCAATTTCTATTGTTTCAGGACGAGCGCACCGAAACACAAGAAACCGAACGCGATCGTGCTGTCGCGCGTACGGTCGATCGGTTGCGCGAGAAATTTGGTCCGAATGCGGTGATGCCGTTGCGCTTGAAATAGCGCGTCAAAAAGATACGGAGCGACGTACTACGACGCGTACGGATTGTCCGACAGATGCTCTTGCACGATCACCCACTTTCCGTCGCGAAACACGAACACCGCCGTCCACGCGCCGCCGATCACGTGCGGTAGTCCATTGGGCTGCTTGTGGGGGATCCGATACACCGCCGTCATCACCGCCGCGTTCGGCGCGACGACGTCGATGTCCATCTGCACCCATTCCACGTGCGGCGATCGCATGTTCTTTCCGACGTTGTCCCAGAACGCTTGGATCCCCATGCGAAGCGAATCGCGATTCGTGATGAGACGCCCGCCGCTTGCCGACACGATGGGCCCGGTCGGCGCGTAGAGCGCCATCAGCCGGTCGACGACGTTCGGCTGTCTCAGGTCGTAAGCCGCCTCTACCTCGTTGGTGATCGCGTGTTGGGCGGCCAGCCGAGTGGCGAGGGGGACGGATTGTGGGGTAGGGGAACACCCTCCGATAAGGGAGAAGACGAGGAGATGCCCCAATAAGGAAACTTGATGACCGCGCACTGGTACTAATATGCGGGATAAACCGGGGAGTCCGTATGCGTGTCGTATCGGTTCGGATCGGGGTGGGAGCCATGGCGCTCGTGGCGCTCGCCGCATGTCAGAAAAAACAGCAAGGGCGCTCCGACGATCTTGCGGCTGATTTGAGCCGAGCGGCTGGGGACCAGATGGAGGGCGATCTCGCCCTCGCGGCGCGCGGTGGCCCTGGGACGGCGGTCGTATCGGCCCAGGAGCAGATCGCTCCGCACTATCACGTGGCCCGGTCGCGCCGAAGTACGCCACATCTCGCGATGCACCGGAGTCCAAAATCGCCCGACAAAGCGGTCGTCGCGACGACTGTGGCAACCACGATGGTTCCCACGGCCGGTCCGCCCGAAACGCCAACGCCAGTTGCCGAGACACCTCGTCCGACGCCGGTCGCGGTCAGCTACCCTGATCCCGCGAACGCGGGGAACGGTGGGAGCGGCGATATGGGGCGTGGCGGATCGGGGAACGGCGATGGAGGTGGCATCGGTATTGTCATCATTCGGGGCGGCGTAGGCCGAGGGGATCACTGCGACCCCCGCACTGATCGTGGAGCGGGGGTACATATTTCAATAGGCCGTAACTTCCCGGTCATTCGGTTCTAAACCGATCTCATTCGGTTCAACCGACGTCTCTCACCGATATCGCCGTCCTTTCGATGCGTTTTCTGCACACGACCGCGTTGGTCGCCTCTCTCTGCGCTGTGGCCGCCTGCGGCAAGAGCAACGATCAGAAGAACGATCCGCTCGCCCAGGATCCGTCGCTCGCGCACGATCTCGACCTCGCCAACCACGACACGACGGCGCAGCCGCAGTTGAAAGACGTGGCTACGACACCGCCACCGGCTCCACGCGTCACGCAGCCGTCGGCGCCGGCTCCCGCGCCACGTCCTCGGACTACACGTCCGTCGACGGTCGCGCAAACACCGCCACCGCCGCCGCCTCCTGCCGCTGCGCCAACACCGGCAACTACGCCGTCTGGCAACACCGTCGAGCATCGCGCCGCCGGGAATGGCAGCTCTGAAGGGCGCGTCGGAACCGTCTCGGCGGGCACGTCGCTCTCGGTGACCGCCGGCCAGAAAGTGTGCACCAACACCAACAATGTCGGCGATCGTTTCACCGCGACCCTTGCCGATCCGATCATCGCGTCCAACGGCGTCACGATCCCCGCCGGCGCGACTGCGGTGTTCGAGATCACCTCGCTCAAGCGGAGCGAGAGCTCGGGCGACAAATCGCAGATCGGCGCCGTCCTCCGCTCCATCGCGTACGCGGGAAAGACGTATCCCGTGAACGGCGAGATCACGAGCGCCGCGACGGAAACGATGCGCGCCGCCGACAACAACGACGCGACCAAGGTGCTTGGTGGTGCCGCGGTCGGTGCGGTGCTCGGACGCATCTTCTCGGGGAAGAGCAAGACGAAGGGGACGGTGATCGGCGCGGCTGGCGGTGCGGCCGCCGGTGCGGTTCTCGCCGCGAAGACGGGGAAATACGACGCATGCATCCCGAGCGGTGGACGGATCACGGTCCGGCTCAACTCCGCGATGCAGATCCAATCGGTCGGCTCGGACAACACGCCCAGTAACTCGAGCGACAACGGATCCAACGGTCCAATCTGATCGCTGGTTGGTGGACGGATGAGCGCCCCGCGGAGCATCGCTCCCGGGGCGCTCGTCCGTTCCCCCTCACGCGTTAGATTACCACGTTACGACAGGGGTGCCCGCCGCACGTCCGCGGCTGGCTGAGAGAGTCCCTTACCACCTGATCCGGTTCGTACCGGCGTAGGGAGTTCGATCATGGAAGCACGTACACAGATGCACTACGCGCGTCGCGGTGAGATCACCGACGCGATGCAATTTGTCGCGCAACGCGAAGCGTTGCCCCCCGAAGAGATTCGCGACGAGATCGCACGAGGCCGGCTCGTCATCCCCGCCAACGTGCACCACCTCGCCGGCTCGCTGGAGCCGATGGCGATCGGAAAAGTCGCGAAGGTCAAGATCAACGCGAACATCGGCAACTCCGCCGTCTCGTCCGACATCAACGGCGAGATCGAAAAGTTGATGATGGCGGTAAAGTACGGCGCCGACACGGTGATGGATCTCTCCACCGGCGGCAACATCGACGCGATTCGCGGCGCGATCATCGAAAAGTCGCCAGTGCCGATCGGCACGGTTCCGATCTATCAAGCGGTCAAGAACAAAGAAGTCACCGAGCTCACGGCCAACGATCTTCTCGACATGATCGAGCATCAGGCCAAGCAAGGGGTCGACTACATGACGTTGCACGCGGGGATTTTGTTCGAACACCTGCCGCTCGTGCACGGACGCATCACCGGCATCGTCAGCCGCGGCGGATCGTTGCACGCGGTGTGGATGATGGCGCACCGCAAGCAAAACCCGCTCTACGAACGGTACGACGACGTTCTCGACATTCTCCGCTACTACGACGTCACGATTTCACTCGGCGATTCACTCCGCCCGGGCTGTTTGCACGACGCCAGCGATCGCGCACAATTCGCCGAGCTGGATACGCTGGGTGAATTGACCAAGCGGGCATGGGAGCGCGACGTGCAAGTCATGGTCGAAGGGCCGGGGCACATCCCGATGGACCAGATCGAGATGAACGTCCGCCGCATGAAAGAGGTCTGTCACGAAGCGCCGTTCTACACGCTCGGACCGCTCGTCACCGACATCTCGCCGGGCTACGATCACATCTCGAGCGCGATCGGCGCCGCGATGATCGGGTGGTACGGCTCGGACATGTTGTGCTATGTCACGCCCAAGGAACATCTCGGTCTCCCCAACGCGGAAGATGTGCGGCAAGGGGTGATCGCGTACAAGATCGCGGCGCACGCCGCCGACGTGGCGCGCGGTCGCAAAGGGGCGCGCGATCGTGACGATGCGTTGTCGCGCGCGCGGTACAATTTCGATTGGAACGAGCAATTCCGGTTGTCGCTCGATCCGGAGCGCGCCCGCGAGTATCACGATGAAACGCTCCCGGCGGAATATTTCAAGAGCGCCGAGTTCTGCGGGATGTGCGGACCGAAGTTCTGCTCGATGCATCACTCCAAAGCGATCGAAGAAGGGATCGCGCAATTGGCCCGCGAGATGGAGCTCGTGGGTGCTGCGTAGGTGGATCGTCGTACGTCCGACGCTCGCGCTGACAATGGCGCTGAGCGTCGCGGCGTGCGGCGCTCACATCACTCCGATGCATCCAACGCCGGATGAAAGTGCACATCCGGTCACCGAAGCACCGCCGCCCGACGCGACGGACGCGGAATATTTCTCCACGCACGGACTGATGGTCCCCGTCGTCGGTGTCGCGCCGGATCAGGTGCACGATACGTTCAACGAATCGCGCGACAACGGTGGGCGAATCCACCGCGCCACCGACATCATGGCGCCACGCGGCACGCCGATCGTCTCGACCTCCGACGGGCGCATCTTACGGATGAGCAAGAGTAACCTGGGTGGGATCACGATGTACGTGCTCGATACCCATGAGCGGTTCTTGTTCTACTATGCGCACCTGGATGCCTACGCGGAGCGGCTCGCGCCGGGCCAGCGCGTGCAACAAGGTGATCTGTTGGGCTTCGTCGGCAGTACCGGCAACGCGGATTCATTGGCGCCGCATCTGCATTTCCAGGCGATGCGATGGGATCCACACCGGCGCGACTACTGGAACTGCACACCGGTGGACGTTCGGCTATTTTTCCGGCTTATCGGACAGGAGCGGGAGACATGAAAGGAAAAGAACGCGCGAATCTACGCGCCGAGGCGCATCATTTGAGCCCGATGGTGCACGTGGGGCATCAGGGGGTGACGGACAATCTGGTCCGCACCATGAACGACGCGCTCCGAACGTACGAGCTGGTCAAGGTCGACATCAGCCGGAACCTCGACGTCGCCCCAAAAGCCGCCGCCAACGCGCTCGCCGCCGCGACGGGGGCGGAAGTCGTTCAAGTGATCGGCCGCAAGGCGACGCTCTATCGTGACAACCCCGACGTCGAATGGAAGGACGGAATTCCCCCCTGGCGTTAGGGGTACTATTTTTCTCAGACTATGCCATACGTCATCACTGAAGCTTGCATCGATACGAAGGACCGTGCGTGTGTGGACGTCTGCCCCGTCGATTGTATTTACGAAGGGCCGCAGCAGCTGTATATCCACCCGGACGAGTGTATCGACTGTGGGGCGTGTGAACCGGAATGCCCCGTCACGGCGATTTTCCCCGAGGAAGATGTGCCGCAACAATATCGCCAATACGTCGCCATAAATCGCGACGTCTTCAAGGGCGAAAATCCCCCCGGAAAACCGCAAAAATAACGGCGGGCGGGACGGGGTTAATGTAGGGGCGCACTGCTGTGCGCCCTTTTTGTTTTATCCCGATGCGCGTCGACGCGCACGGATGTGGGGCGACCAACGTCGGGGAACGTCATCGACGTCGGATGCCGGGGCGTTTCCACCGTTAATTGGTGTACGGCAAGAGGGGCGCACAGCAGTGCGCCCCTACGAGGGTTTGGGTGCGGCAACGGGTTGTGGTGCGCGTCCCGGATATCGCGCGATGGGTGCGGGCGCGACGGGATATGGTGCGCGTCCCGGATATGGCGCGGCGGGTTCCGCCCCGCCCAATTACGGCGCGACGTTCCCCCCAAACGCGTACTGGCTCTTGATCACGAACGCCACGATCAACGCCGCATACTGCAAAAACGTGCTCACCTCACTCTTCCACGCTTGCGGCCAATCGTACTCCCCCGCGCTGGCGACCGCCGGAGGCCTCGGAATCCACCGCGGAGTCCGGCGTTTATACGCCAGATACTCGTCGCCGAAGATGCTCTCCAGTACCCCCTCCTCATACCGGACGATCAGCGAATACTCGATCGCGAAAATCACGATCGCGATCGGGAGGAACCAGAGCACTCCGGAGATCACCACAAACCCCATCCAAATCAAGAAATTCCCGTTGTACAACGGGTTCCGGCTCCAGGCGAACGCCCCGTAGGAGACCAACCGCTGCACGTTCCGCGACCGGCGCCGAGTCGTCGTCCCGGCCGCGGCTACGCCGGCCATGCGGAACGCCTCGCCCAGGACGATCAGGAGCCCTCCGATGATCCACAGTCGGGGGGACATCATCCCCGGTACGACCAGGGGGACACCCAGGAAGAGGATGGGGAGCCACCCACGGTGCTTGAAGAGGACGGCCCCAATTTGGGCGGGACGGCTTTGCTCGGCGGCGGAGATCTGTGTCATCGCCCGCAATTTCGCACATCCTGTCGTTCCCCTCAACGGAGGGGGGGGAACGCGTATATTCTAGGAATATGACTCCTTCGCTGTCGATTCGGCGTTTCTTCGCCACGCTCGCGGTGACGTTCCCACTCGCTCTCCTGTCAGCTGGCGCGCAGTCTACCGAGTATCCACTCGGCCAGGTTCCACCACCCAAGCCCGGGACGGGTTCCGTCACCGGGATCGTCACCGATTCGGCGGGCAATCCGCTGGCGGGCGTGCTCATCACCATCGATGACCCGAAAGGGCACAAGCACGGTGAGCTCACGACCCAGGGGAGTGGCCTCTATCGCTTCAACGATCTCGATCCCACGGCGTCGTTCAGCATGGCGTTCGGCCGGCGCGGATACGCGGTCGAAGTTCGCTACGGCGTGTCCGTCGACTCCAACGACGAACGACGCGTCGACGTCGCCATGCACAAGCAAATCAATACACTCGAAGCCATGAAGATCATCGCCGCGCCGCCCAAAGGGTCGTCGCTCGCGAAGAAATTTTTGGGCTCCGAAGAGATCGCCGCGGCGAACGTCAACTCCGCGTTCGACGCCATTCAACGGTTGCGCCCGGTCATGCTCGCGCGGCATGCGGGTGAGATGTGCATGCCGCCGGATACGGTGTTGACGTTGTACGTCAACGGTATTCGTCGTCCACTGTTCGATCCACCCGACCTGAGCAGCTTGAACAACATCGGTGGCGGTAACAACAGTAACAATAACAACAACAACTCTGCACAGTCGCAGTCGCATTTCGCCACACAAGATTCGGCGATGCATCGCGTGCAGGACGAATTGAGCTTGATCCGCGCGGAAGACGTCTTGCAGGTCCGCTACGTGAGTTGTGAAGATTTCCAGTCCGACATCGGACATCGGAACGTGATCTGGGTCGTCCTCAAGCCGTGGGCCAAGTAGTGACGTTGTGATGCGGCGCGGCGCCGCTGGATTCCGCGCCGCCGGAGCCGGGATGATCGGAGTGATCGCGGGAGTCTGCACGTTGTTGGCGGCGGCTCCCGCTTCGTGGTCCACGCCTCGCGCACCAGAAGCGAAGGCGCCAAAAGGGGCGACGGCACACAATCACGGACGCCCTCCAGTCGATTCCGCGGCGGCTACGCGCGTACGCACCTGGCTCGGCGCGACGCTCGACTCGTTGGATACATCACTCGCGACACTCGGCGCGACGCCCGCGACACGGAGCGCCGACGCGCGTGCGGCATTTCGCCAAGGGCGCACGTACTACAAACACGTCGAAGCGCTCCTCCAATATTACGCCGCCCAAACCGATGCGGCGCTCAACAGTCCGTCGTCCGCCGAGCTCGTCACCGACGGCCATCCGACCGGGCGGAACGATGCCAAGGGCTTTCAGCGGATCGAGCCTGCGCTGTTCCCAACGGTAGATTCTGCGCAGTGGCGCATCATCGCTGACGAAGTGCCACGCATGCGCGCCGAGCTTCGCCGCTTTCGCGCTGTTCTTGCGTATGTCACCACCGACGAAGCGACACTGCTCGATCTCACGCGCCTCGAGCTCGGTCGCGTCAGCACGCTCGGTATCGCCGGTCTCGACGCGCCACTGTCGCGCGATGGCATCCGCGAATCGGCGGACGCGTTGCGCGGGATCTGCGAGGCATTGGATCGTGGCGCACCGTCGACGAACACGCAGGTCACGCTAACTGTTCGTCGTGCCGCCGCGTATCTCGCCGCGCACCCAGACTTCGAGACGTTCGATCGTTTCGCCTTCATTACGCAATACGCCAACCCCGCATTCGACACCGTGGGCCGTGCCCGTCGCGCCATTCACTGGCCGCCGCCAGCACTTCGCCGCGTCTGGCCGCTCACTGTCGACCGGATTTACGATGTCCGTCAGTTCGACGCGTCGGCATTCGCCCCGGACGAAGCTCCGACGCCGACGCCCGCGGTACTCGCGCTCGGTCGAACGCTCTTCTTCGATCCTAAACTCTCCGGCAACGGAACGCGTTCGTGCGCATCGTGCCACAGTCCGCTGATCGCCTTCACCGACGGACGTCGCCGCGCGAGCGCACTGTCGGGCGGATCGGTGGCGCGGAACACGCCGACGTTGATCAACGCGGCATTCCAATCCGCGCAATTTGTCGACGCGCGCAGCGCCACGTTGGAATCGCAGCTCGAAGTCGTGCTCGCCAGCGAACGGGAAATGGGCAGCTCGCTCGCGCATGCCCTCACCAACATTCGCGCCGACCAAAAATATCAACCCGCATTCGCCGTCGCGTTCCCCACACTGGCACACGGCGGGACGTCGCCCGTCACCGCTTCGGCGCTCCGCCTCGCGCTCGCGGCATACGTACGGTCACTGACCGCCTTCAAGTCCCGCTTCGATCGTGCGATGCGTGGCGACGCGCACGCGCTTCATCCTGGCGAAGTGCGTGGCTTCAACGTGTTCATGGGGAAAGGTGGTTGCGGCACCTGTCACTTCGCGCCACTCTTCAATGGCACCTCCCCGCCAAATTTCCTGACCTCCGAGCTCGAGGTCATTGGCGTTCCCGCCTCCCCGGCGACGCACGGGGCACATCTCGACCCCGATTCCGGGCGAGCGGCCGTAGATCATCTCCCTGACAACGTCCACGCGTTCAAAGTCCCGACCGTGCGCAACGTCCAGTATACCGCCCCCTACATGCACAACGGCGTCTTCAGGACCCTTGACGACGTTGTAGACTTCTATGATCGGGGTGGCGGTATCGGGATTGGCGCGGTCGTCCCCAATCAGACACTGTCGTCTCGTCCACTTCATCTGACTCCCCGTGAGAAGCGCGATCTCATCGCGTTCCTACGCGCGCTGTCGGATACGGTCATTGTGGCGCCAGTCCCTATCACCCCTCACCGTTGAGCTCTCATGCGCTTTCGTTTTGTCTCCCCTTATTTTCCGGTTGCCGCGCTGACAGCCGCCGTCATTGGCGCGCTGGCGTGTACGACCGCGACGACACATGGGGGTGCCAATCCATCCGAGGCGCCAGCCGCCGCGACGAACGGAGGACAGATCAAGCACCTCGTGGTGATTTATCTGGAGAATCGCTCGTTCGACAATCTCTACGGCGAATTCCCCGGTGCTGATGGACTCGACTCTCCAGCCGCACGCGCGGTCAAGCAAGTCGACGCGGATGGAACGCCCTATACCACGCTTCCGCAAGCGAATGGCTCACCGTTTCCAGTCACGCTCCCGAACGCGCCGTTCGACATGACGCCGTACGCGCCGCCCACCGCGGCGACGCGCGATCTGGTGCATCGGTACTATCAGGAGCAAATGCAGATCGACGGTGACCGCATGGACAAATTTGTGTCCGTGAGCGACGCCAAAGGACAAGTGCTCGGTCACTATCGCACCGCGGATCTTCCGGTCGCGCAAGAAGCAGAACAGTACACGCTCTGTGATCGGTTCTTCCACTCGGCGTTCGGCGGATCGTTCTTCAATCACTTCTGGCTCGTCGCCGCGGCACCACCGGTGTTTCCGAATGCCCCAGCCGGCGGCGTGGCGCAGCTCGATAGCGCCGGACACATGATCCACGACGGGTTCGTCACACCGGACGGCTACGTGATCAATACCGCGTTCACCGTCAACGCCCCGCACCCCGCGAACGTTCCGCAGGAGATCCTCGTCCCCAGCCAGACGATCCCGAACATCGGTGATCGGATGACCGAGGGCGGTGTGTCGTGGGCGTGGTATTCCGAAGGGTGGGACGACGCACTCGCCGGACATCCGGATTCCTCGTTCCAATTCCATCATCAACCCTTCGCCTACTTCGCGAAGTACGCCGATGGGACCGCCGCGAAGAAGGAACATCTCAAAGACGAGAAAGAATTCTTAGCGGCCGCGGCGGCTGGAACACTCCCGACGGTGTCGTTCGTCAAGCCGATGGATGGTCATAACGAGCACGCCGGCGAAGTCGACATCATGAGCGGCGAAATCCACGTCATGCAGCTCGTGAACGCCGTACGCAACGGCCCCAACTGAAAGACGCCGCGATCATCATCACGTACGACGAAAACGGCGGCTGGTGGGATCACGTCGCCCCGCCACACATCGATCGATGGGGGCCGGGGACGCGCATCCCTGCGATCGTGATTTCGCCATTCGCGAAACGCGGCTACATCGATCACACGCAATACGAAACGTCGTCGATCCTCGCCACGATCGAGAAGTGGTGGAACGTTCGTCCAGTCAGTACCCGCGATGCGCACGCCGCGAGTATGGACAATGCGTTCGACTTTTCCCAGAACGCGCGCTGATCGAGCGGCATGAGACCTGCCTGATTCTGCATCGTGGGTGACCTTAACGGTGAGGAAACGATGACAGACAGAGATCTCCACGATCAAGGAATCGAAGACTCCGCACGCGGCAAGATGAACGACCTCAAGGGAAAGGTAAAAGACGCCGCCGGCGGCCTCACAGGTGATACGAGCTTGCAGGCCCGCGGAAAGATGGATCAAGCCAAAGGGAAGCTCCAAGACACGATGGGGAAGGTCGAGCGGAAAGTCGGCCGCGATGAGGAGCCCTAGGCACCGTCACGATCCCGGTATCAATGACGACGGGGACCGATCGATACGATCGGTCCCCGTCGTGTTTCGATGACGATGTGAGCTGAGAATGCTTACGAGCGTCTGCGTGCCGTCTTGCTGCTTTTCCGCCCGGTCCGCTTGCGCGGCACTTTCCCCCCTTTCGCACGCGCCTCGCTCAATGCGATCGCGATCGCCTGTTTGCGGCTCGTCACCTTCCGCCCGCCGCGCGTCTTCAACGTGCCGCTCTTCTTTCGATGGAGCGCGCTCTTGACGCGCTTCGACGCGGACTTCCCGTATTTCCGGCCGGACGATTTCCGCCCTGATGATTTCCGACCTGATTTCCGCGCCGAGCTTTTTCGAGCGGTCTTCCGCGACGTTTTCCTCGTCGTCTTCCGTGCTGTCTTTTTTCTCGCGGACGATTTGCGCGCCGATTTCCGTCCCGACTTCCGTCCCGACTTGCGAGATGTCTTGCGTGCAGCCATGTGAACCTCCCCGGAAAGGTTGGTGGTTGCTGGTGCGTGCATCGCGCAGGCGCGATGACCTGGCATGGCGCGCAAGATGTGCGCCTATATCGTCTCCAGGAAACGGACAATCGCGTCGTTGAACTGTGTTGGTTGCTCCACGTTGCTCAAATGCCCCGCTCCGGTGATGACACGAAACGTACTTCCCGGGAGCGCCTCGCTCAGCGCCCGCGTCGTCTTGAGCGGCGTAATCACGTCTTCGTCACCGCCAATGACGAGTGTGGGAACGGTGATGGTGCCGAGCGTGGCGGTCGAATCCGGGCGCTCGAGCATCGCCGTCAACGCGCCGACAATCCCATCGACGGGCGCCTCCGCCATCATCGCATGGAGTTGTTCGACGAGCTCGGGGCGCTGTCGCCGCGTCTGTGCACCGACGGCACCGATGATTTGCGTATTGGCGACCGCGTCCGCACTCTCCGTCCGCGCCAATTCGATCAATTCCCGGCGGCGCGAGCGTATCGCATCATCGTCGGCCGTCGCTTTCGTATCCACGAAGACGAGTCCCGCGACTCGTTCGGCGTGCCGTCGCCACAGCGCGAACGCGATGTATCCGCCCATCGACAATCCACACACGGTCGCACGATCGACGGTGGCCGCCGAGAGCACCGCGGCGACGTCGTCCGCATAACGATCCATCGAATACGGGCCATTGGTGCTCGACGCACCAAAGCCGCGGAGATCGGTCGTGATCACGCGATAGCGTCGCGCGAGCGCGTCGCGTTGCGCTTCCCACAGCCGGTGATCGTGTGGGAACCCGTGGAGAAAAATGATCGCCGGCGCGTCGGATGGACCGGCGACGTCGTACCACAAGTGCGCGTCGATGACATCGATGATCATGTGTGGGTCAGGCGCAAATCATGGACGTAAGATTCGTCCGTCGAATGTATTCCAGAAGAGAATAGGTCGTTGATTGTGTGTCGCATGCGCATGCGTATCTGCACCTGCCTCCGCACCTGCCTCCGCACGTGCCATCGCGAGCGCCGCGCCAAACGCTTTCGCAGTGTACGTTTGGTCCAACATTATGCCACCGACGTCCGCGGCCCATCGCGCCGCGTCGACCGCCGCGGGGGTGATTTTTCCATACGCGCCGCCGTACATGTCGCGGCGAATCCGTAATCGCTCTCGCGCGGGGCGTCGAACGCGTGTTCCTGTGACACGTTCGATGAGCTCCGCCGCGTCGTCGACGAGCCGCATCACGTTCCACCGATTCGAGACGATCCACGGTGTCACCTGCACGCCCACGACGGTGATGTCCAGCTTCGCGATCGCGAGCCCGAGCAACAACCCCGCCGTCGTCCCACCACTCCCGAGCGGAACGACGAGCGATGCTGGATTTGGCAGCACCCCATCGCGAATCTGTTGCGCCAACTCCAGTGCCGCGTTCACATGCGCCAACACGCCGGCCGCGACACTTCCGCCCAATGGGACATATCGCACCCGATGTCTGAAACGGTATGATGTCGCGCGCACCATGGCACCCAGCGACGTGCGTACCACGGGTGCCTCCACGCACGCCGCGGCCGAGAGCGCGGCGATCCGTTCCGCCGTGGGATTCATGTCGTGACGCCAACGCCACGCCCGTGTTGTACCTCCAAGCCGAGCCGTGTGGAGGGCGGTGGCCAGGACGTGGGTCGACCCCTCTCCGCCCAGGGTGATCACCTCATCGCCCGGCCCAACCCCTGCCAGAAGCCACTCTAAAGTCCGTGCCTTGTTCCCACTAAACGTCTCCGAATTGAGATCGTCTCGTTTTACCCACACCGTCGCTTGTTGATCGAACAGTCGTTCTACAGGCGACGGGAAGGTGCACAACGATACATGTGGAATCTTCCGCAATTTTGGCAGGTCCGAATAGATAGGAAGGTCCAATTTTGTCCCTTTTTGACCGTTTTTGTCTTAACTGTCGCTATTCTATATAGATTAAAGTATGTCAGATCCGTACCTCCCCGCGTATCTCGATACGCCCGAATCAGCCGAACGCTTCCTTGGGTCGATCCGAGCGGTGCGGGAGCTGGCACTCGATACTGAAGGGGCGAGCTTCCATCGCTTTGTCGATCGGATTTATCTCTTGCAGCTCTCCGCACGGACGGAAAGCGCGATCATCGATCCACTCACTGCCGGAAATCTCCCGACACTCGGCGCGCTGATCGAAGATCGTGACGTCGAAGTCGTGTTTCATGACGCGGATTATGATCTGCGATTGCTGCGCCAGGATTATGGGTGGCACGTCACGAATGTTTTCGACACGCGCATCGCGGCACAACTGCTCGGCATTCGGGCGTTCGGGCTGGCCGCCTTGCTCGAACAATTTTTCGGCGTCAAGCTCGACAAAAAACATCAGCGGGCCGATTGGTCGATGCGTCCGTTGACCCCTGACATGCTCGACTATGCCGCGCAGGATACGCGCTACTTGTTGGCGCTGCGCGACGAATTGCGCGACCGCCTCGAACGGCTCGGACGGATGGAATGGGCGCGCGAAGAATTCGCGCGGCTCGAGTCGGTGCAGTTTGCCGCGGATGATCCGGAGGCGGCATTCTTGCGCGTCAAAGGAGCGCGCGATTTGACGCGCCGTGAATTGGCGCGACTCTGTCACTTGGTGCAATGGCGCGACGAGTTGGCGCGCCATCTCGATCGGTCGACGTTTCGTGTGATGGGCAATGAAACGCTGCTCGAAATTGCGCGCTGCGCACCATCGACCAAAAGTGATCTCGCGGGAATCAAAGGGGTGAGTCGCGGCATCCTCGATCGCAGTGTGCACGATGTGTTGGGTGCGGTGCAACGTGGTCAAGCCGTTCCGGAAGCGGATCTTCCAAAGTTCCCGCGTGCCCCGCGATGGGCGCGCGATCCCGAGTTCGACACCAACGTCGCGAAGCTCAAGACCGTGCGCGACACGACCGCGGCGCGGCTCGAGCTCGACCCTGGCGTCATCTGTTCACGCGAGCGTCTGGAAATGATCGCGCGTAAGCGTCCGCGCGCGATTGAAGAGCTGTCGGACATTCCGGATCTCCGCCGCTGGCAGATCGGCCTTCTGGGCCGCGACTTCATCGGGGCGCTGAACGAGTGACCGAAATCCGCGTCGTGCCGCGTGGCAATGAGGGGATTGCAGGCTAGTGCGGCACATGGGATGCTTGTTGAGTCAGTGATGATGCACGCTGAACAGTATCTCGACAGGCACACGCTCATTTTGGTCTCGAATCGCGAGCCCTACGAGCACGTCGCGGCACCCCAAGGAACAGACGTCCGATCACCGGCAGGAGGGTTGGTCTCCGCGCTCGATCCGATCATGCAACGCACCGACGGAACGTGGGTCGCGTGGGGCTCCGGATCGCGAGATCGCGCGACGACTGACAGGGAGGGGCACGTCCGCGTTCCTCCCGAAGCGCCAGCATACACGCTCCGCCGCGTGTGGCTCGATGCGGCGGACGTCGACGGCTATTATCTCGGCTTCGCGAACAGCGTCTTGTGGCCGATGTGTCACTTGTTGGTGCAACATCTCGACTTCCACGTCGAACATTGGGAACGCTACAAAGCGGTCAATGACAACTTCGCGAAGGCGGTCTGCGAAGAAGTCGAACGGGTCGAGCGCGATACGGAGAAGACGCCGAGCATTTGGTTTCACGATTATCAGCTGGCGTTGGCGCCGGGACGGGTGCGAGCCGTCTGTCCCGGCATCTTCATGCACCATTTCTGGCACATTCCATTTCCGCCACCGGACATCTTCGGGTTGATTCCAGTCGGTGCGCCCGAGCTATTGTTGCGCGGCGTGCTCGGCAACGATCTCGTCGAGTTTCAAACGGAGCGTGCGGCCCGCAACTTTCTCGATTGCGTCGACCAATTCGTCCCCGATGCGTTGGTCGATCGCGATGGGCGAACGATCCGATACGATCAACGCACGATTTCAGTCGGCGTCTTTCCCATCAGCATCGACGTCGCGGAATACGCGCGCCTCGCCGATCTCCCGGAGGCACGAGCCCAGGCTGACGCACTCCGGAGCCGGTACGCGTGCAACGGACGGCAACTCGGCGTGAGCGTCGACCGCGTCGATTACACCAAGGGCATTCCGGAGCGGCTGCGGGCGCTCGAGCACCTCTGGGAGCAACACCCGGATCTGCGGGAACGCTTCACGATGTTATTCATCGCGACCCCATCCCGCCGCGAGCTCGACGCATATCGTGCACTCGAAGACGAGGTGTTGCGGCGCATCATGGAACTCAACGAACGGTTCCGGACCGACGATTGGACACCGATCGTATTGATTCACGAAAATGTCGACGCCAATTTATTGGCGGCAGTCTATCGGGCCGCCGACTTTTGCGTCGTTTCATCTTTGCAAGACGGCATGAACTTGGTCGCGAAAGAATTTCTCGCCTGTCAACTCGATGAGCGTGGCGTGCTCGTACTGAGCCGGTTCGCCGGCGCCGCCACGGAGATCGACGAAGCGCTCTTCATCAATCCCTTCAACACGGGCGGTGTCGCCGACGCGATCTGCCATGCGCTCCAAATGCCACTCGACGAGCGGCGCGAGCGGATGCAATCGATGCGGAAGCAGTTGTCACACGCGACCGTCGTCGATTGGCTCGATGCGATTCTCTGTCACGCCGGTGCTTTGCAAACGTCGCTTGCCGGAGAACACGCATGACCGCGACGATCTCCGATACGCCGTCCGCCGCATCCACGCCTGACGGTGCCGATCCCGCCGCGATCGCGCGCCGGGTGCGCGGAGCGCCGTTGGTGGTGATGCTCGACGTCGATGGAACGTTGTGCGACATCACGCCGACCCCCGACGAGGCCGCGGTCCCGCAGGAAACGCGCGACATCCTCGACGCGTTGGTCCACGAACCGAACGTCTACGTCGCCATTCTCACGGGGCGCAGCCTCTCCGACGCGAACCGGCTCGCCCCCGTGCCTGGCATTCACGTCTACGCCAATCATGGTGTCGAGCTCGTGCGCGCGGATGGGACGAAAGATGTCGATCGCGCCGCGGACGAAGCCTCGCTCGCGGTGCGGAGCGCCGCCGCGACGCTCACCCGTGTCGTCGCGACCACGGCGGGCGCATTGTTGGAAGACAAGGGGTACACGCTGAGCGTGCACTATCGGAATACGCCGCCGGAGGACGTCGCACGCTTGTGCGACACCGTGCGCGACGTCGGGGCGCGCACGGGACTCGAGGTCACGACGGGACATCACGTCATCGAGCTTCGTCCACCAGGCGCGCGCCACAAGGGAGGCGCCGTCCAGCACTTGCTCGATGACCTCGGCCACGACCTCTCGAACGCGGCGCTCTTTTTTGCGGGCGACGATCTCTCCGACGAAGATGCGTTCCGTGTACTGCGCGACATGCCCAACGCGACGACCGTGGCGGTCGGAGGACGTGTTCCAACGTCGGCGGCGCAGTTCCGACTTCCGAATCCCGCGGCGACGCGTGCACTGTTGCGCACGCTGCTCGAGCAGGCGCGCGCGGGCGCCTACCTCCCTGCCAAGGCAATTCAGTCCGACGATCTCCACGAGATAGGCTATCGCCAATGATGAACGAGACGGAGCCGGCGACCTGGTTTACCGCGGCGCATCCGTGGCAGCACGACACGGTTCGCCGCTACGTCCCGATCGCCGACTACGCCATTATTGGCGACATGCGCTCCGCCGCGCTCGTCGGTCTCAATGGCTCCATCGATTGGTGTTGCCTTCCGGATTTCGATTCGGCGTCGGTCTTCGCGGCCATCGTCGACGCCGACCGCGGTGGACGGTTCCGCATCGCCCCCGCGGCGGAGCATACGGTCGAACAACGGTACATCGCCGCAACGAACGTCGTCGTCACTACGTTCCAAGGTGACACGGGGACGATCGAGCTGTGCGATTTCATGCCGGTGACGTCCGAGGGACGACGACACCGGTTCGCCGAGATCCACCGGCACGTCCGCGCCGTGCGTGGGTCGATGGACATCGTCGTCTGCTTTACGCCCAGGCTCAATTACGGAGCGACACGGACACGCCTCGTACCGCGCCGCAATGGCGTCTTCGCGACCGATGATGAAGACGAAGTCGTCACCTTGTCCGCGCCGCCCGATCTCTGGTGGCAAATCGCCGACGACGTCGCGACAGTTCGGTTGACCCTTCGCGAAGGCGAAGATGCCTGGTTCGTTCTTCGCTACGACGACGACGAAATTCTCCCCGTCGAGCGGTGCGACTCTCCGCGAAAATTGGATGAAACGATTGCCTTTTGGAACGCGTGGGTCTCCAAGATCCAATACAAAGGGAAATATCGCAGACACGTCGAGCGTTCCGCGTTGGCGCTCAAGCTGATGTGCTTCGAGCCATCGGGAGCGATCATTGCTGCGCCCACGACCTCGCTCCCCGAGGAATTGGGCGGCGTTCGCAATTGGGATTATCGCTTCACCTGGCTCCGCGACTCCGCGTTCGTGCTCGACGCGTTGCACGTCTTGGGACAGCTCGACGAAGCCGATCGCTTCATGGGATTTCTCCGCCGTATTACTCGCAAAGCGACGACGTCGCATTTGCAGATCATGTACGGCATCGACGGCGAACGCGAGTTGACCGAACGGACATTGACGCATCTCGAAGGGTATGCGGGATCCACCCCCGTTCGCGTCGGGAATGGTGCGTACGACCAATTACAGCTCGACGTGTACGGCGAAGTCCTCGACACCGCGTACCGCTGGAGTCGCACGCATACCGTTGGCGAAGCGACGTGGAATTCGCTCCGCGCGCTCGTCGATTGGGTGTCGGAGCATTGGAGACGCCCGGACAGTGGCATCTGGGAAGTCCGCGCCGGCCAACAGCACTACGTGATGAGCAAAGTGATGTGCTGGGTCGCGCTCGATCGCGGCGTTCGGATGGCGGAAGAATTCGAGCTTCCCGCCGATCTCACGCAGTGGCGCGCCGCGCGCGACGAAGTAAAGCGCGACATCCTCGTTCGTGGATGGAGCGAGCAGAAGCAAAGCTTCGTGCAGTACTACGGGAGCGAGGCGCTCGACGCCGCCAACCTCGTCATTCCGATGGTCCGCTTTCTCCCCCCCGACGATCCGCGCGTCCGGTCGACGGTGATGGCGACGCTCCGCGAGCTCACCAGCGACGATCAGGAGCTCGTCTACCGCTACCGGAACGACGACGGCCTCCCCGGCGAAGAAGGGGTCTTTTCGATCTGCACCTTTTGGCTCGCCCACGCGCTCGTCCTCTGCGGTGAGCGCGAGCAAGGGGAACGCATCTTTCAGCGGATGCTCAAGCACGCCAACCACGTCCTCTTATACAGCGAGGAGCTCAACGCCGCGACCGGCGAGTTCCTGGGAAACTTTCCGCAAGCATTCACTCACATTGCGCTGATCAACTGCGCGAGCGTGCTGGCGGAGGATGACGGGCCGCGGGACAGCGAACCAACGAGCGTTCGACCGGACCCGGAACGCGAGGAAACAGTCGCGTAATTCGCCCTGTTTTCGCGGGGTTTGTGCGGTTTTTGTCAGGAGAATACCAGATTTTCGAGATGGTGTTAGGGCCGCTGGGTTGTTGTGTCTCTGCTACGAACCCCTCGATCACCCCAGCGCACGATATGGCACCTCTCGCTTCAACCGCTGCGTATTCATTCCACGACAACGACCTCCTCATGGCGGTTCGTGCCGGTGACCCTCGGGCGTTCGGCGCCCTGCATGCGCAGTATGCGCCTGCGTTGGTCTCGCTGGCGGCTCGGCGGATCGATGACGTCTCGGCGGCGGAAGATCTGGTGCAGGATGTCTTTCTGAACGTGTGGACGAACCGCCAGGAGCTGGCCCTCCGCGCCTCCCCTGGGACGTATCTCTACCGGGCCGTCCAGAATCGGGTCTCCAACTATCATCGCCGCCGGAAGATCGAGCGGGCCGCCCAGGAACTGGTCGCCCAAGACGTCGACGTCACCGAAGCGCTCTTCGACAGCCACGCCGAGGTCGACGCCCGGCTCGACGAGCGGTGGATGACGACCACCATGGAAATGGCGATCGCCTCGCTCCCACCCAAGGCCCGCGAGACGTACCGGCTCGTCCGCCAGGAAAAACGGAGCTACGCCGACGCCGCCCGCGTCCTCGGGATCTCGGTCAAGACGGTCGAGATGCACATGACCCGCGCCCTCCGGCACCTCCGCTCCCGGATGTCGATCGCGGCGTAACGCCGCACTCGTATTGCTGGACGCGCGAGAATCCACGATGATTCTGCGCGTGAGAGTCCTGCTCTGCGCGTTCCTCGGCGCGACGCGCCTGTTCGCGCAATCGCCACCAGACATTTCATACACCATCCGCGCGACACCGCCGACGGACTCGCTCGGCTACCATGTCACGATGGTGATCACGCACGCGCCACGACGACTCCGCGTCGCGATGCCGGTGTGGGCGCCAGGCGCCTATCGCATCGCCAATTTCGCCCGCTTCGTCACCCATCTCACCGCCAAGGATGACGTCCAATCCCTCGCTGTCGTGCGCAACACACCGTCCGAATGGCGTGTGGATGTGCCCAATGGCAGCGTCACGCTGAATTACGACGTCTACTACCCGAACATCGAAGCGGCTCGCGGACTCGGCAACTACGTCTTCTATCGTCCGGACGGAGCACTCCTCGGCGGTCCCATGACGTATCTGTACATTGTTGGCGCCACGCATCTCCCCGCACGCGTGACACTCGAAACGCCTCCGGGATGGAACGTTGCGACCGGGCTCACAGCCGCGTCTGACGCGTCTGCGCCACATACGTTCGTCGCCCCGTCATACGACGTCTTGATCGACTGTCCGATCCTGATCGGCAAACAACTCCACATCTGGTTCTTCGACGTCGATAAGATCCCGCATCGGGTCGTCTACTATTCGCCGCTGCGGGACATCGGTTTCGATTCTGTCCGGTTCGTCGACATCCACAGACAGATCGTCCGCGCGGCGCGTGCGCTCATGGGACCGCTCCCGTATCGCGATTATTCCTTCTTGTACGAAGATGGTCCCGGCGGCGGCCTCGAGCATCTCAACAGTGCGACGATGTCCGCGCCCAGCGATCGGTTGCGAACCGATGCCGGCGCGATCCAATCGTTGACCGCGCACGAATACTTTCACGCATGGAACGTCAAGCGCATCCGCCCCGTCGAGCTCGGACCATTTCACTACGATCGCGAAACACGTACGTCGCTGCTGTGGTGGGCTGAGGGAGTCACCGACTTCTTCGCCGATGAGCTCCTTCGCCGCACCGGACTCCGCGACAGCGCAGAAGCGCGTCGCATCCTCGCGCAAACGATCGAATCGTATCTCAACAACCCCGGCCGCGACAAACTCTCTCCCGCGCGCGCCAGTTGGACGACGTGGGATCCGCACACGGTGACTCACGGATATTGGGTGTCGTACTATACGAGCGGCGCATTGATCGGTGAGCTGCTCGATTTGCGCATCCGCGATCACACGCATGGCGCTCGTGGGATGGACGACGTCGAGCGCTTCTTGTTCACACGATACGCCGGTGCACACGGTTATACGCAACGCGATCTCCGTATCGCGCTCGAAACCATATGTGGCTGTTCCGTCGCGTCGTTGTTCGATCGATCCATCGCGGGGACGCCGCCAATCCCGCTCGACCGTGCACTCCACGATGCGCTCCGCTTGGCGGGATGGCGGATCGTGATTCGCCGCGATACGGTCGACTCACTCGGTCACCGCCTCGCCGACACCCACGCCACGATCACGTCGATGAATGGCATTGGGAGCCTCGGTGGTCCCGCGGGAAGCGTGCCGCGGTTGTCGCTCAGTCTGCCACACGGCAGCTTCGGCAAAGCCGGATTGGTCGACGGCGACTTCATCATCACGGTGAACAAACACGCGATTACCACCGCGGCCGATTTCACCGACGCGCTCGCCAACGCCAGCGTCGGCGAGCGGTACACGATCGACTACCTCCGCGCCGGACGTCGCCGCGAGACGACGGTCACGATCCTCCCCGACGAGCATCTCACGGTCGAGATCGTCGACCTCCCCAATATTACCGCACGACAACGTGCCGTTCGCGCGGCGTGGCTCCACGGCGTGCAGTAACTTTCAGTATGCCACTCGTTGTTCGCGCCGCCGTTCCTGCGGACGTCCCGATCATCCTCACCCTCGTTCGCGAGCTCGCCAAGTACGAGCGCGAGCCCAATGCCGTCGTTGCAACCGAAGCGTTGGTACACGACGCACTCTTCGGTGACTCGAACGTCGCCTATGGGCTCATCGCCGAAGACGATGGTGCTCCAGTCGGTTTCGCGATCTACTTCTTCAACTTCTCCACCTGGCTCGGACGACGCGGACTGTATCTCGAAGATCTGTACGTTCGCCCCGAGGTGCGCGGACGCGGGGTCGGGAAGCTCCTCCTTCGCCGGCTCGCGGCCATTGCCATACAGCACGGTTGTGGGCGAATGGAATGGGCCGTGCTGGATTGGAACCAACCGGCGATCGGTTTTTACAAAACGCTGGGCGCGGTCCCGATGGACGACTGGACAACCTTTCGTCTGACCGGACCAGCGCTGCAGGACTTGGCGGCTACGACCCCCTGACCGCGTCCCGAGGCGCGCCCGAATGCCTGAGTATCGTTCGCTCCATATCACGACCGCCGACCACGTCACGGAGGTGGTCTTACAAGGGCCGGGAAAAGGAAACGCGCTCGGCCCCGACTTCTGGCGCGAGATGCCCGAGCTGTTCGCCGCGCTCGATCGCGACGGCGGCACGCGCGCCATCATCATCTCCGGCTCGAACGACACCTTCACCTACGGGCTCGACATCCCGGGGATGCGCGGACAGCTCAAATACGCGCTCGAAGGACATAACCTCGCCGCCGAGCGCACCGAATTTCTCGATCAGCTCAGCACGCTACAGCGCGCGATGATCAGCGTCTTGCACTGTCGAAAGCCGATCATCGCCGCGGTCGCCGGATGGTGCGTCGGCGCCGGTGTCGATCTCGTCTGTGCCGCGGACGTCCGGCTCTGTTCGTCCGACGCAAAGTTTTCTGTACGCGCCGTCCGCGTCGGAATCGTCGAAGACGTCGGCAGTCTCCAACTCCTTCCGCAGATCGTCGGTGAAGGGATGGCGCGCGAGCTCGCGCTCACGGGGAAAGACATCGACGCCTCGACCGCGCACGCGATCCACCTCGTCAATCACATCTACCAAACCCCAGCCGCGCTTCTCGACGAAGCCCGAACGATGGCGCGGCAGATGGCGGCGAATCCCCCGCTCGTCGTCCAAGGCGTCAAACGCGTCATGAACGAGCGCGCCCATCGCGGCCTCGACGACAGTCTGCACTACACGGCGCTCTGGAACGCCGCCTTCATGCAGTCGCACGACTTCGCCGAGGCGATTCGCGCCTTTGCCGAGAAACGGACTCCTCACTTCGAAGGACGATGACAGCGCCCACCACTCAGTCCCTCCACGGAAAGGTCGCCGTCGTCACGGGCGGTGGCTCAGGGATCAATCAACGCATCGCCGAACGATTGGCGGAGGCGGGCGCCTCCGTCGCGGTGATCGGCCGCACCCAAGCCAAGCTCGACGCCGTCGTCGAGGGGATTCGTGCCCGAGGGGGAACGGCGTCCGGCTTCGCCGCCGACGTCCGCGACTACGAAGCGCTTAGCGCCGCGATCAACGCCGCGGCGCAATCGGGTCCGATCGACATTCTCGTCTGCGGTGCCGCGGGCAATTTTCCCGCTCCTGCCGCAAAGATGTCTGCCAACGCCTTCAAGTCGGTGGTCGACATCGATCTCCTTGGCACCTACAACAGCTGCCGGGCGGCGTATGAACATCTTACCAAGCCCGGCGCCTCGATCGTCAACATCTCGGCGCCGCAAGCCTTTCAGGCGATGGCGTTCCAGGCCCATGTATGCGCCGCCAAGGCCGGTGTCGACATGCTTACCCGTACGCTCGCGATCGAATGGGGACCACAGGGAATTCGCGTCAACGCGGTTGCCCCGGGGCCAGTCGATCAGACGGAGGGGATGGACCGGCTCGCTCCCGTCGGCCCCGCGCGCGATGCCCTCGTTCGGCAGCTCCCACTCCGCCGCCTGGCCCAGAAAGATGACATCGCCAACCTCGTCCTTTTCCTGTGTAGCGACCAGGCGAGCTACGTCACGGGAGCCATCATGGTGTGTGATGGGGGGATGTCCATCGCCGGCGTCACACTCGGTCCTTCATGACCGTGTCCGGCAAAAAGCGACCATGGCCCCAGTTTTGAGATGATTGGGACCATCCCAAACTCACCTCTCCCATGACCGGTTCCTCGTCGTTCGATAACTCCATCCGCCAGGAAGAGCGAAGTTCCCTCCATACGGAGCTGCTCCGCCGGTTACAGCAACACGGCGTGACGCTGGCGGTCCGAAATGCGGATGATGCCGCACTCGCCGATCTCTTGTCGGCGATCGATGCCTTCGAAGCCGCGGTCGATGCCGCGGGGGGCGATCTCTTCGTCGATTCACTGGATTCGTCCGAGCCCGAGCGCCCAGACTTCGTGCTCCCGCATCCGGCCGACGATGAGCGGATCGAGGGGTACATGCGGCGCGTCACCGATGCGACGCGCCGGCTCCAAAATCGTGGGTGAGACTCGTGGGTGAGACTCGTGGGTGAGTGCCTCAGGATCGAAGCACTCACCCACCATGATCACGCCAACGTCGGTCCAGTCTTTCGACGACTCATGATGTAGTCGAAGGAGAGGGCGCCAGCACCCGTCGCCGCGAAATAGAGGAAGGTGAAGCAGAGAATGACGGCAAGCTCGCCTTTGTTCATGATCGGCCAGAAGCCGTTGGGGAAATGCGACTTGAAGTAGGCGACCGCCAATTCTCCGGAGACGATGAACGCCGCCACCCGCGTGAACAACCCGAGGAAGACCAGAAGCCCCCCAACGGTTTCGATGATCCCCGCGAACCAGAAGAGGCTTCCAACGGGTGGAACCATGGTGGCGCCGAGCAAGCCGAACAACTTCTGCACTCCATGCTGCATCAAGAGAGCGCTGGCAACGAGCCGCAGGAGGACGTGTGCCCAACGGGCGTACGGGAGATGATGGGATGTTTCGGTCATGAGTTTGGTAGGTGTAGGCTGGCCGGCAGCATATTCGATACCACGTAATTATAGGCCGGGTGTAAAGATTTGCGACAGCATGGCTAGAGCAGGCAGTAAGAGATTGTCATAACGGTCCTCTCGTTTCGGAATTATCTTACCTGTCTCAATGCACAACAGTACTAGGGCTGTACAGCTTCGGCGCAGACTGACGGTCGCGATTGTTCCCGGCCTGGTCACACTGCTCGTGGTGACGATAGCCTTTCTGTCGATCCTACGGCTACGGGAAAGCCGGCGTTGGATCGAGCATACACACCGCGTGCACGACACGCTGGCGTTGGTGCTGGCGCAAGTCGTCAACGCCGAGACGTCCGTGCGCGCCTACGTGATTTCTGGCGATAGCGGCTTTCTCGAAACGAGCCAGGGCGCCGAATCGCTTGCGCTGACGGGACTGCGTCAGCTCCGCAGTTTGACGGCCGACAACCCGCTTCAGCGGCAGCGTCTTCCGTTGTTGGAACGTCTCGTCGACGAGCGGTTCACGGCGTTCGAGCTCGGTGTCCGGATGCGGCGTGAACAGGGGCCCAGCTTTGCCCCGATGCCGGACCGGATACGACTCGCGAGGCTGAAGATGGATTCGCTGCGTGCGGTCGTTGCCACCATGGATGCCCAAGAGCAGCAGCTCTTGGTCAAGCGGGACAAAGTCGACCGCGACAACCTCTACGCCGCCGGTTTCATCATCAGCGTCGGAGGACTCATCGCCGTCATCGTCTCCGCGCTGGCGAACACGATGTTGTCGCAAACAATCGGCCGTCTCGGTCAAGCCAACGCCGATCTGTTCGTCCAGGCACAACGTTTGGAAGAGCAGGCGACCGAGCTCGAATCACAAGCCGCCGAGTTGGAAGCGACCGCCGTCGAATTGGAGGCGTCGAACGTCGAGCTGGAAGAACAGGCGACCGAGCTCCATGAACAGCGCGATCTCGCGTTCGGGGCCCGTGCCGAGGCGGAGCAGGCGAACGCGGCGAAGTCGCGCTTCTTGAGCGTCATGAGCCACGAGCTCCGCACCCCGCTCAACGCCATCGTCGGCTACGTCGACATCATCGACGCCGAAGTCCACGGCGCCGTGAGCGACGATCAGCGCGAAGATTTGCGCCGCATCCGTCGTGCGGTCTCGCAACTGACGAGCGTCATCAACGACATCCTCAATTTCGCCAAACTCGAAGCCGGCGAGGTCCGGTTCGACATCGGCCCCGTCGAAATGCGTGACGCGCTCGCGATCGCGAGCTCATTGATGGAGCCGCAAGCAGCGGCCAAAGGGGTGCACTTCAATTATCTCCCGTGCCCGCCCGGTGTCATCGCGTGGGCCGATCGGGAGCGAGTGCAACAGATCATTCTCAATCTGTTGTCGAATGGTGTGAAGTACACCAACCCCGGCGGCTCCGTGCAGCTCGCTTGTTCCTACGACGACGTGCACGTCCGTGTGCGCGTCTCCGACACCGGACGCGGAATCGCCGCGCGCGATGTCAAGCGCATCTTCGATCCGTTCGTGCAATTGTTGGGTGGCGCTCATGCGCCAAGCGAAGGGGTCGGATTGGGACTCGCGATCAGCCGCGACCTCGCGCGCGGAATGGGCGGCGATATCACCGTCACGAGCATGGTCGGCCAAGGATCGACCTTCGAATTACTCCTTCCAGCCGCGGTGTATGCGTCCGATCAGGTCACGGACGGTCCTTCGGGGCATACGCACACGATGAGCGAGAACGGAGATTCGCCGACGACGGTGTAGCGTCTGCTCACCGTCGCCATACCTGCAATGCACTAGAGCCCGAGATAGGCTCTGACGCGCGGCTCGATCCGGTCCGGACTCCAGAATGGGGTCCACACCAAATTCACCTGGACAGCGCTCACGCCGGGGAGTGTTTTCACTTCCTGCTCGATCCCGCCAATGATTTCCGGTCCTGACGGACATCCGGGTGACGTCAACGTCATGTCGACGTTCACGACGTCGCCGTCGACCCGAACGCCATAAATCAGTCCGAGGTCGACAATGTTGAGATTGAGATCCGGATCTTTCACTCGGCGCAGCGCGAGCGTGACTTGATCCTGGCTCACCACAGGAGGCGCGCCTGACGGCGCGGCAGCAACGGCGTCGCCCGGAAGCTCCGCCGCCGTGGTGCTACCTGTATTAGTGGTGCCTTCGGGAGGACTTGCTCTTTCCGGCGTGATGAGCGCTGGTTCCGCTGCTCCCGTGGCTGCGCTTTGCTCCATGAGCGGAAGATAACGACTTGTGATGCCCCTTCGCGCCCTTCGCGTGTGCGCGGCTCCGGCGTGACCGAGACGGACGGTCGTTCCAGCCGATCTCTTTATCGGCGCGGAACTCTCCGGGCATCGCTATGGGGCCGCCCGGATTGTCCATCATCGCGAGGACCGCCGCGTCACTCAAGTCGGCGCGGACGTCGGAGATGACTCGCAGCGGACGCATCGCGCGCGCGGCGTGTACCCGGTTCGTCAACAGAATGACGAACATGTCGTGATCGGGGTCGATCCACATCGAGGTGCCAGTATACCCGGTGTGCCCATACGCCCGATCGCTGAGATACTGTCCGGAGCCGTACTCCCCGGTGGCCGTGTCCCAGCCGAGGGCGCGGTGTCCGGCGGCTTTGCGGGTGAAGAGCGTCACCGTCGATTCGGCGACGACGCGAACCCCGTTGTAGGTGCCACCGTTCAGCATCATCTGGGCGAAAATCGCCAGATCAGACGCTGTGCTGAACAGTCCGGCGTGGCCGGCAATCCCGCCCATGGCGTAGGCGTTCTCGTCATGGACCTCGCCGCGGATGGGATAGCCACGTGGTGGGGCGATTTCGGTTGGGGCGATCCGGTCTCGCAACGAGGCGCTGGGACGGAAGAACGTATCGTACATCCCCAGTTTCTCGAACACGTGTTCGGAAAGGAACTGGTCGAGCCGCTCGCCGGAGACCGACTCGACGATCATCCCGAGGACGTCGGCGCCGAGGTCGGAGTATTCGTAGTACTGGCCTGGGTGGTAGGCCAGAGGGGTCGAGAGGACCAACCGCCGAGCTTCGGCCGGGTCGTGCGTGACGCGCCAGAGGTCGCGTCCCGGGGGGAGCCCCGAGCGGTGGGTCAGAAGGAGGCGAACCGTCACTTGCCCCTTTTCGCCCCCGGAAAATTCCGGGAGATAGCGCGAGACGGGAGCGTCCAGGGTGATCTTCCCCTGGTCGTAGAGGACCATGATCGCGGTCGTCGTCCCGACGACTTTGGTCAGCGACGCGATATCGTAGATGCTGTTGTCTGGGGTGACGTACGGGGAATTATCCGACCAGGTCAGGTGGCCGTACCCCCGTTTCACGACGGCGGACCCCTTCCGGCCGACGACGACCGCGGCGCCCGGGAATCCCCCGGCAGCCATCCCCCGTTGGATCACTCGATCGATGGCCGCGAGCCGAGTCGCCGACATTCCCACGGTATTGGGTTCGGCGACTGGCAGCCCGATGCCGGCAGGCATGGGCGTGGCCATTGAAGCCGCGGTAGCAAGCGCGGCGGCGAGGAGAGTCGAAGGGAGTGCTGCGAACATCATTTTACGTCAATGCGACAATCTGTCATATTAGACGACTGTGGCAACCCTAACGTTACGGTCTGAGACTAATTTTGTAGCCTCTGTATGACGACGGATCAACTGATCGTGCGCCGCGCCATGGACGGTGACGAACGAGCCCTTCGCCAGTTATGGATGCAACACGCGCCGCACATCGACGCGGTGGTGCTCCGTCTCTGTGGGGACCGTGATCTGGCGGCCGACGTCGCACAGGAGGTATGGATTCAGATCTTCCGCGCGCTGCCGGGATATCGGGGCGAATCCCAGTTCAGTACCTGGGCGCACCGGATCGCGGTGAATCGAACGCTCAATGCGCTCCGGAAAGTCCGGCGTCTCGCACGTGTCGAGCTCGACATCGACGAAGGGGCTGCCGTCACCGGGGATGCCGAGCGCGACAGCGAGCGGACGTTTCTGGCCGAGTCGATCGATCAAGCGGTCCAACGACTCGCGCCGGGGGCGCGCACGGTCTTCACGTTGCATGACGTGGAAGGGTATACGCACGAGGAGATCGCTCAAGAGTTGGGGATCACCACGGGCGGCTCCAAGTCTCAGTTGGCCAAAGCGCGCGCCAAGTTACGGCGCCTACTGGGACATCTGACCGACGTTTCAACTTCAGGTGTACAACAGACGCATGTCACTCCCGCCTAAAGAACTGTCCGAATCCGCACTCGACGCGCTGATCGCGCGCGAACGGACGCGGGTGGTCGCGCCGCTCACCGAGTGGCACACCCTCGCGCCGCAGTTGCGCGCCGAAGGGTTGATCCATGGCGCGACGCAATCCGAGTATACTGACTATACGGAGCGCTCGTTCGAGACGGCGTCGGTTCCCGCCGTTCCGCGCGACACGATCGGACGGCAAGTGTGGCGTTGGAGTGCACGGTTCGCCGGAGGCGCCGCGCTCGTCGGACTCGGCGTCGTAATTGGGCGCGGCGTTTCGATCGGACACGAAATCGCCCCGGCCGTCAAGCAAGTGATCGCCGAAGGAATGGCCGACAGCGCCTCGTTCAAGTCGGAGGAGCAGGCGCGCAAGACGTTGGCGCGCGCGCAGGGGCAATATCAACGTGCGGCGGCGTATTTGGCGGCGCACGATACGTCGCCGCAAATCGTTGGCGGGCCCGAGATGTATCAAGCGCGGCTCGCCGCGCTCGACGAAGTCTTGGAGGCGACACGGACCAAGCTGCGGACGTCGCCGGCCGATCCAGTGTTGAATCAGTATTACCAGTCAGCCGTTGGCGCGCGCGAGGCGACCATTCAGCAGTTGGGGAAGACGCTTCCAGCGGGTGCTCGGATCGAGCACTACTAGGTGATGATGGGTGCGATGACTCGAATTTCCGACGCACGGTTGCACGGCGCTACGCGATCGCTGATCGCGGTGGGCGCGTGTGTGTGCATGGCGAACGCAACTCCGTTGTTGGCGCAGCGGACACGCGTCGAAACGCATACGACCGAGAGTGGACAGGCTGCGCCAGCGGGGTGGCTCGGAGTGCTCGTGCACGTGATGGATGATTCCAGCAGCCAAGTGCTCGGGTATCCCGTCGTGCTGTCGGTCGAGCCGGGCTCTCCCGCGCAAAAAGCCGGGCTCACGGCTGGCGATACGTTGATTGCGTACGACGACGTCGATTTGCACGGGGATCCGATGGCCGGGCGGCATCTCATGGTCCCGAACAAGAAGATCGTCGTGCACTATCGCCGGAATGGTGAGCATCAAACGCCGCTCACGGTCGGGAAACGCCGTGACACGGGACACACGTTCATCTCGCTGTCGTTCAATTCGGACGATCAGACGATCTCCATGCCAGCGCCGCCGATTTCCGCCTGTGTGGGACCGATGGCGATTCTCTCGCCTGACGGGCAACATGGAGAAATGCCGATCGCCGGCGCCATCGTGACCGCGATGAATGCCGGACTCGCCGACGCGCTCGGCGTGCAAAACCGTGGATTGTTGGTGACCGACGTCGACCCGGAGACCCCCGCCGCGGCGGCTGGGGTGCGAAGTGGCGACGTCATTTTGACCGCCGACGGAAACAATGTGTCGTCGGCGAATGCGGTGATGCAGGCGATCTATGAGAAAGCGACGCGCAAGGAGCGGAGTCTTCCGATCACGTTGCGGCGCAAAGGGAAGGTGCAGAAAGTCAATTTGCGCTGGTAGTCGTTTCGCGCTCTGGCGCGGCCTCGGGATCTTCCAACCGGCGCACCGCGGGAACGAGCGAATGATGAATCGCCATCGCGGCAATCGCGCCGCTGGCCGCCGCGCCGATCGCGAGCTGTGGCCCGCGAACAATGTCTCCCGCCGCATATACGTTGCGGACCGACGTATGATAGTGTTCGTCGGTGATCACGCGTCCGATCGAATCGCGGGTACAGCCGAGTTTGGTGCCGAGATCATCCGCGGCGGCTTGGCCGAGTGCGAAGAACAGATGCGCGCAATCGAGCGACATGCCGCCGTCGAAGTCGAGCGTGTGCAGTTCGCCATGGTCTGAACGAAGGCATCGGATCCGCGCGTCGAGAACCGGGATGTTCAGCGTCGTCAACTGCTGAAGCGATCGTTCAGTCAAGTCGGGGGGCTCGCCGTTCGTGCAGATCACGATGTCGTTCGTCCACGTCGTGAGTGCGAGCGCCATCCCCATCGCTTTTCGTCCCGCGCCGATGACGACAACTTTACTGTCGCGCGCCTCGTACCCATCACAATCGGGACAGACGTGCGCGGTCTTGCCGTAGCAGCGATCGAGCCCGGGAATGTCGGGCCACACGTCTTGAATCCCGATGGCGAGGAGGAGCCGCGCCGTGATGATGGTCATCCCGCGCTCGAGCGTGATCGAGAAATAGTCGTCGTCGATCCGCGTCACCGTGTCGACGCTCGCGTGGATGAAATGTGCGCCGACACGTTCCGCTTCGGCGCGTCCGCGTTGCCGGAGCTCCGGCGAGGTGATCCCGTCGAGCCCGAGATAGCCGTGGATACCACGCGTCTCCCAATTGCGCGGATCACCGGCGTCGATGACGACGGTCGAATGGAGGTAGCGCGCCGACCAGAGAGCGGCACTCATGCCAGCCGGCCCTCCGCCGACGATTGCGAGATCGAATTTCTGCGTCACCGGGGGTAGGGGAGCAAGTCAGATGCCTGACGCGCCGGCCCGTGCCGTCGCCAAACTAATGCTAACCGGCGGCCGCTCGTGTCTGCAGCGCGACTCGCAGCGCTTCGCCGACATCGGCGTCCTCCTCTACCGCGACCCGTCCTTCGAGAGCGGCCCAGGCATCGGCGGTATCGATTCGCGCGAGCGCCCAGGCCGCATGACTGCGAACGAGAGGCTCTTCATCGGCGAGTGCGGCAACGAGCGCGGGGACGGCGTCGGTGGCGCGACGATTCCCGAGCGCCACAGCGACGTTGCGCAGCAAGCCGCGCCGCTTGGTCCGTTTGATGGGCGACTTTCGCGCAAACGTCTGCCACTCGTCGCGAGACATGCGCATGAGATCGAGCAACGACGGATCGATGCGGTCGGGACGTGGTTGCAGCGCGGAATGCGCGACGTCACGCGCGAACTTGACGTTCCACGGACAGACGTCCTGACAGACGTCGCATCCGTAGACATGTTCGCCGATGCCGGCGCGCAACGATTCCGGAATCGCTCCGCGCAACTCGATCGTAAGATACGAGATGCATCGCGTCGCGTCGAGTCGATGCGCATCCACGAACGCATCGGTTGGGCACGCGTCGAGACAGCGCGTGCACGTGCCGCACCGGTCGCTGTCGAATGGCGCGTCACTTTGCAACGCCAGATCGACGAGCAACGATCCGATGAAGAAGAACGAGCCGAGTCCCGGATTGATCAGGTTCGTATTCTTGCCGAACCACCCGAGCCCGGCACGGCGCGCCAGATCGCGTTCGAGAATGGGTCCGGTGTCGACATACGCCTTGCCGCGCACCGGATGCCCGACCGCCTCCGGCAACCATCGATGCAGCGCGTTCAGCATGTCGAGCATGGCGTCGTGGTAGTCGTCGCCGCGGGCGTAGCGGGCAACGGGCCCCGCGGGCTGCGTTCCCCCGTAGTTCAGCGCGACGACGATCGCGCTCGAGCCCCCCTCAAACGGGAGACGGGTATCCTGGCGCTTGGCGCCGCCGGTTTCCAGATACCCCATCGTCCCGGCAAATCCAGCCTCGACCCACGCGTCGAAGTGCGGCGCGGTCTCGGCGGGGCCGAGTGAGGTGATGCCGACCAGATCGAAACCAATGGTTCGGGTCTGCGTTTTGATACGAGACTCGAGCGATTCGACTGCCGGGACTGCGGATGGCGGAATGTCCGCTATTTCGCCCATCGGGCGTACCGTTCGACGTCGTCCGCGGGCGGGACGACGTCGGCGCTGCCGTAGGCGGTATACATACGCCAGCGCACGTAGTCCCGATCAGGGAGCGGAAGGAATGGGGGACGCCGATACCAGTGCCGATGCCGGAACCGCCATCCGGTCCGGAGGAGGTCGCCGGCGAGCGACGGATGCCGGAGCGATCGGCCGGCGAGGACGAGAGACAATTTCACCCACGACATACATTACAATTTATCCATGGCGCATCGTATCGGACTGATCTCGGACACGCATGGGCTCGTTCGCCCGTCCGTCCACACGGCCTTGGCCGGAGTGGAGTGCATCCTCCACGCGGGCGACGTCGGGGGAGATGACATCATGCGGGAGCTGGCGCTCATCGCGCCGATCGAGGCGGTCTACGGGAACACCGATGCACCAGGCCAGCCCGCCCTCCGCCAACGGATCCAACGCACCTTCGACGACGTGCGCGTCCTCGTGACGCACGGGCACGAGTTGGGGCGCCCCAAGCCGGAGCAATTGTTCGCGACGTACGACGCGGACGTGATCGTCTACGGCCACACGCATCGGCAGGTCATCGCCCACGAAGGGACACGCCTCGTCGTCAATCCCGGCGCCGCCGGTCCTCGGCGGTTCGACCTCCAGCCGTGCGTCGCCATTCTGACCATTGACGGCAATGTCGCGAGCGCCGAGTTGGTACCGTTGGAATGACCGCCGAACGGACTTCGATGGAGCCACTCGCTGATGGCGAAGTCCGTATCTACACCCTCGACGGCGGGCGCGACATCGAGCGCCCGCTCCGGCCCCGCATCCTCGCGGCCTCGCTGGGCATCGACGTCTCGGCGCTCGAAATCGTGACTGGGCCGCAAGGGAAGCCGTTGTTGATGAACGATCCCACGTTGTACTTCTCGGTATCGCATAGCGATGCGGTATCGATGATCGCGCTCACCCGCGTCGCTCCTGTTGGCGTCGACGTCGAGCGCATTCGCTCCGTTCCGGCGGCGGAGCGAATTTTGATGCGGTTTTTTCCGTCAGAAGATGTCGCGGCGATTTGGTCGAGCGGCGATCGGGAGTCGCGCTTCGTGCGCGCGTGGACGCGCGCCGAAGCGATCGTCAAAGTGCGTGGCGCGAGCATGTGGGAAGCGGCGACGCCGGATCCGTCGGTGACGGTGAAAGAGGTGGTGGCGCCGGATGGATATGCCGCGTCAGTGGCGGTGCGAAGCGCGGAGTGGTATGTACGTCAGGTGCAGTACGATTTGGCGATGCTCGTTTGATCGACATCAATCGTCGTTGAGCCAGCCGAACGTATTCGCGACGGGATTTCCACCGCCCGCGAATTCCGCCCACCGTGTGACGGCTCGAACGTGCGCACCAATGTCTCCGTGCCGGATAGAAGTGGGCAGAAATAGGACTCCAGGAAATGCTTGACCCGCGGCGGCCGCTTGTGCTACCAGCGGAGCAAAGTCCTGATAGTTCCGTGTTACGAGAATACAATCATGTTCTTGCGCGTATCGGAAAACGACTGGATCTGGCGTTCGTGCCATTCCCAGCTCGAGAATGTGGCACGCATCGATACCTTTCGCCCGAATGGCGCGAAACGCAGGGACGTTGACGAGCTCGTCAAAGAGGAGACGGATGGGCACGAGCTGACGAAGATTGGTACGACTGGCCTATCGACGAGTTGGTTTCTGTAATAGCTGCTCGACCCGAGCGTTGTTGCGCAGACGCTGCGCAATGTCTTGCGGAAAACGCTCGGCATACTCGAATGCTTGTATCAACGCCTCGTGTGAAATGAATCCACCAAAGTGTTCCGTAAGAGCGTCCAGTTTCGCATGTTGCTCCCCAGTAAAGTCCGTCGCGATCAACATCACTTCCCATACGTCAGGACCGCCGCGGATTCCGGCACGTCGTCCCGTGACCCCGTCGCGAAACTCCAACAGTGGAAAATGTTCAAGCGTCCACCACTCTTCGACGACGCGACGTAGAGTCGCGGATGGTCCCTCACCCAGTACTTCACTCAGGGATCGGATATCCTGTTCCAGCCAAGGTTCTAGACGAGCCGTTAGCGTAGCCATAGAAGTGCCTCAAAATTGTACACATTGTGTACATGGTGTACACTGGGAATATCCGAAGGTTCCGGCGTTGGATCAAGGGGCATCTTTCACTAACTTCAGCGCCTCTCGATCGAAATATCACAAAGTTGATATTGCTGGAATCTGATCAACGCGCGCTTTCCCATCAAAGACCGGCTACGTCATGGCGTGCCCCTGACGATAGGGGAATCGGTAAAGACATCTCCAACAGCACCGTGCGCGCGGCATCCTAATAGCGCCGCCGCCGATGGCATCACGTCGATGGTGCGGCGTGGCGTGTGTTGTACAGGATGATTCGTGAGAAACGGCACCAACATATGCTCACGATGCAGCGCTCCATGCGACGACGCGTGCGGAATCGGCTCGTACCGGGCGCGATAATCCCACCCTCGTGCCGCTGACACGATGATGTCTCCGGTGCGTGGCGCGCTACACAGCGCCGCAAGCTGCACCGGAGCATCGGGATAATCTGTGTCGAGACTTAGCCGATACATCTCATCGGCCGACACATCGCGGAGCGTCCCGAGCCCGAGCGGATCGCCGTGCATCGGGTCGTACGTGAACGAATCGCCGCGCCACATCAGCACGGCGCTGCCACGGTCGCGGGTGTGAATCTCACACGCACCGCGCGCGGACGTATCGTTTGCGCCATTGGGAAGGATCATCAAATCGACCGAGGGTCGCGCCAGAAGCGTTTTTGCAATGCCGTCGTTGGTCATTGCGCCAGTCATGTGATTTTTCAACGCGTCCCATCCCAACGGTGTGCGCGACGACAATCCGAGATAGATATGCGCCATCGCGTTCCCACTCACCATCACCGCGACCTGTGGGGCTCGCGTCAACACGCGCGGATGCGCGAGCACGCGAAGCCCGAGCCCGCGCATCACATCGGCAAGATCGTCATGCTGTGTAACGGGGGAATGCCCATGATCGCTGACGATCCACAAATGCGTGCGCTCCCACGTCCCGCGTGCTTCCGCATCGGCGCGAAGTCGCGCGACGACGTCGTCGACGATCCGCAGTGCGTCGAGCACGATCGGCGCGCCGTGCCCCGCGGCATGCGACGTTTTGTCGACACCGGTGAACGCCGCAAACGTCAATGCGGGACGCTCCTCGCGAACGCGCCGAACGATCTGATCTCCGACGTCGCGATCGATCGCGAGCCATCCACGGACGTCGCCGCGCAGATGTGTCCATGCCGCGCGCGCGGCGAATCGCACCCCACCTTCCACGCGTTGCGCTTTCGGTAAGCCGCGCGTAATGACGCTGAGCGCGCCAAGGCTCGACGGTGCGAGCTCGAACAGCGTCGGCATGGCCGGTGTGAGATCGCGATCGACCTGTCCCATCTCCCACCCGACATAGCTTCGCGCGTGTGCAGGCGCGCCACAATGCTCGCGCGAGCGATCGTACCAACGAAGCCCGGGCATTCCCGCCGCGCCCGGAAAGTGTCCCATCAGAAATGGGACGTACGCCGGTCCGGTCACCGACGGAAAAACGGTCGTGATCGTATGATATCCCCCCTCATCCGCGAGGCGTGCCAATGCGGGAAGCGCCCCGCCTGCGAGTGCGGCACGGAGTGTATCGACTCGCGCCCCATCGGCGACGAGTAGGATGACGGAGGAAGCAGGGTCCACTAGATTCGTGTATGGCGAAATCCAAGCCTTCACAAACTACGCCTCGGCGGCGCGGCGCACGCAAGGCTGCCGCGCGCGAGACGGCGGCGCGAGACATCGCGGAGCGCAGCCCCGCGGAGCGGAACGTTGCGGACCGTGGCGCGGCGGCGCGCGCGGCCGCGGCGCCAAGGACCGCGTCGAAACCGCCGCGGACCGCGTCCGGGAAAAAGGCGAATCCTGCGCTGCTCAAGTCGGCCGGTGAAGCCGCCGTCGCTGGCAGTAAGGCGCGCGCTGAAGAAGGGCACCGCAAAGCCGGACGTACGCCGCCGTCGCAGCAGACGCCGGCACGTCAGTCTGGCGCCATGCGTAAAGTCGACGAGTCGATTCGCTCCGTGTCGCACGAGATCGTGGTCACCGAGGACGAAAAGCTGCTTCAGGCTCCCTCGGGTGACGAGTACACACGCAGCGATCCGTGGCGCGTGATGCGCATTACCGCCGAGTTCGTCGAAGGGATGGACGCGCTGGCCGGCGTCGAGCGCGGTGTTTCATTGTTCGGCTCGGCACGCACCGGACCCGACGACCCGATGTACCGTGCGGCAGAAGAGACGGCGCGCTTGCTCGCCGAGTCGGGATTCAGCGTGATTACTGGTGCGGGACCGGGGATCATGGAAGCGGGGAATAAAGGGGCGAAAGCGGCAGGTGGCCGGTCGATCGGGTGCAACATCGAATTGCCGTTCGAACAGGGAGCCAACCCGTACGTCGACACCCTCGTCAATTTTCGCTACTTCTTCGTGCGCAAGACGATGTTCGTGAAGTACTCGAACGCGTTCATCATCTTTCCGGGTGGGTTCGGGACGCTCGACGAGATGTTCGAGGCGATCACGCTCATCCAGACCGGCAAGATCTATCAATTCCCGGTCATCTTGTTCGGACGCGCGTACTGGGCCGGGCTCGTCCGCTGGCTCCAATCTCGCGTGCTGCTCGAGCGAAAGATCTCGCCAGGCGATCTCGATCTCCTGATCTTGACCGACGATCCGCGCGAAGCCGTCGACGCGGTCGTGCAAGCGTATGCCGCGCAAACGGAGACCGCCGCACGACGCGGTGAGCCGGCAAAGACGGCCAACGGATCGTAACGCGCGGTTCGTTCTTTATTGTTCGTCGCTTTTTCTGTTGCTTCCAATTCTCATTGTTACAGGGTACACACCGTGACGTCGCACACGCAACTGTCTTCCTCGTCGACTGGCGCGCCGATTTCGTCGTTCATTCGCGAGCATTTCCGTCACTTCAACGCCGCCGCACTCGTTGATGCCGCCGAAGCGTATCGCGCGCATCTCGACAACGGTGGGAAGATGCTCGTCACGCTCGCCGGGGCGATGAGCACCGCCGAGTTGGGACGGTCGCTGGCGGAGATGATCCGGCAGGATAAAGTGCATGCCATCTGCTGCACCGGTGCGAATCTCGAAGAGGACATCTTCAATCTCGTCGCGCACGACTATTACGAGCGCGTCCCGCACTATCGGGATCTGACCCCCGCCGATGAACAGGCGTTGCTCGACCGGCACATGAACCGCGTCACCGATACCTGCATCCCCGAGATGGAAGCGATGCGCCGGATCGAGTCGGTGGTGCTCGAAGAGTGGGTGGCGGCCGATCGAGCCAACGAACGGTATTTTCCGCACGAGTTCATGTACAAGATCTTGCGGAGCGGGAAGCTCGCCTCGTCCTATCAGATCGATCCAAAAAATTCGTGGATGCTCGCGGCGAGCGAGAAGAATCTTCCGATGTTCGTCCCCGGCTGGGAAGACGCGACGTTGGGGAACATGTACGCCGGCCACGTCATCTCGGGCGATGTCAAGAATGTGCACACTGTTCGCACCGGCATCGAGTACATGATGGAGTTGGCTGAGTTCTACACGCAGCTCACCACGTCGACGTCGCTCGGCTTTTTCCAGATCGGCGGCGGGATCGCAGGCGACTTCCCGATCTGCGTGGTCCCAATGCTGCATCAAGATCTGCAGCGGGAGCATGTGCCGCTGTGGGGCTATTTCTGCCAGATCAGCGACTCGACCACCAGCTACGGCTCGTACTCGGGTGCGGTGCCGAACGAAAAAATCACGTGGGGGAAGCTCGGCATCGATACGCCCAAGTTCATCGTGGAGAGCGACGCGTCGATCGTTGCCCCCCTCATGTTCGCTTTAGTGTTAGGTTGGTAACCGTATGATCGAAGAACTCAAAATCAAACTCGGCGCCGAAGTCGAGAAGTTGCAGCATGAGCTGAACGTCGTACTGCCGAACGAGATTCGGAAAGCCGTCGAGTTGGGCGACCTGCGCGAAAATTCAGAGTACAAAGCGGCCCTCGAACGCCAACAGTTCGTGCAGGCCCGTCTCGGGCAGCTCCGCCAGCGGCTGAGCAAGCTCTCGCAGATCGACGTTGCCCAGATTCCGACGGACAAGGTCGGGCTCGGCTCCGAAGTCATCGTCGAAGACGAAAAATCGGGGGGCCGGGAGAAATATTCACTCGTTTTCGGTGACGCGGATAACTTCGACGAAGGGTACGTCACCATGGCGTCGCCAATCGGACGCGCGCTCGTCGGGAAAGGAATCGGCGAAACCGCGGTTCTCCGGCTCCCCACCCTCGTCCGGCACCTCAAAGTCGTCGAGCTCAAGACGATCCACGAGCAATAGACCACGAAATGCGCTCCGAACAGTCATCGGGGCCTTTTCGGTTGCCGATATTTCCTTGGACAAATAGCTTCCTCGGACATGTCGAATTCCGGCGTTAGACGACACATCACAAAAATGATGGTCGCTGGCTTATGTGCTAGCGGCTTTTTTGTCGCGTCCGTCTATGGTCAGAACGGTCGTTCGACAATGACGCCGGTGCCAGCGCGACCGCTTCCAACGCTGGCCAAGCCGTTCGCCAAGTTCAGCGAGTCGGTCCACGCGTTGCGCGATTCGGTCGTCGACCTGGCCAAACAGCAGATCGGCATCAAGTACCGCCGAGGCGCCAGCTCGCCGGAACACGGGTTCGACTGCAGTGGGTTGGCCAAGTACGTCATGGCCCATTTCAACGTCTCCCTCCCGCGCACGTCGCGGGAACAGGCGAAGGTCGGCACGCCGCTCCGAAAAGATGTGGCCGCGCTCAAGCCGGGTGACCTGCTCACCTTTGGCAAGGGGAGACGGATCTCCCACGTCGGGATCTACATCGGCAACGGCAAGTTCGTCCACGCCCCGAGCCCTGGCTCGCCGGTGCGTGAAGGGTCGCTCCTGAGCGATCGAATTTCCCGGTGGTGGAAAGGGGCGCGGCGCGTCATCGCCTTCTCCGATACGTCGACGGCTCCGGCGGCCAACTAGCCGTCATTCACAGGGCACGCGTGTCAGTGCCCGCGGACACATTGTTGCATGATGGTGGGGCGTCCCTAACTTCATAGGTATGCCCAGCTTCGGAAATGGCCGTCGCGTGGCGATCGTGGCTGGCGTTCGGACGCCATTCGCCAGAGCCGGCACGGTGCTCCGATCGCTCTCCGCGATCGATCTCGGCAAATTGTGTGTCGCCGAATTGATCCAGCGTACGAATTTGCGTGGAACGGAAGTCGAAGCGTTGGTCTTCGGCACGGTCGTTCCCAATGTCGTCGCTCCCAACATCGCGCGCGAAGTCGCGTTGATGCCGCTCCTCCCCAAAGGGGTGCAAGCGTTTTCGGTGAGCCGAGCTTGCGCCTCGGCGAATCAAGCGATCACTGATGCGGCCGATCAAATCGCGCTCGGCCATTGCGACGTCGCAATCGCCGGCGGCGCCGAATCGCTCTCCAACATTCCAGTGCTGCACTCCAAAGGGTTCGCCGAGGCGCTCGTGCAGGCGTCGCGCGCCAAGAGCCTGCAGGGACGGATCAAAGCGCTCACCAAGATTCGGCCGAAAGATTTCGTCCCCATCACTCCCGCGATCGCCGAGCCGACGACTGGTGAGACGATGGGACAGAGCGCCGAGAAGATGGCGAAGTTGAACGACATCGCGCGCGTGGATCAGGACGAGTTTGCGCTCCGCTCGCATCGGCTCGCCGCCGCCGGAACGCACGACGGGCGATTGACCGCCGAGATCATGCCGGTGTGGGTGCCACCCAAATTCGATACGGTCGCGACGAGCGACAACGGTATTCGCGAAGATTCGACGTTGGAGAAATTGGCGACGCTGCCGCCTGTATTCGATCGGAAATATGGCAGCGTCACCGCCGGCAACTCGTCGCCACTCACCGACGGTGGCGCGGCGGTGTTGCTCATGAGTGAAGAGCGCGCCAAGTCGCTCGGCTACACGCCGCTCGGGTTCATTAAATCGTACGCGTATGCGGCGCTCGATCCGGGCGAGCAGCTGTTGCAAGCGCCGGTGCTGGCCGCACCAGTCGCCTTACAGCGCGCGGGGTTGACGCTCGACGATCTCGATCTCGTCGAAATGCATGAAGCGTTCGCGGCGCAGGTGTTGTCGAACTTGCAAGGATTCGAATCGCTCGCGTGGGCGAAGCGTGCTGGCTTCGATCGTCCGGTCGGGAAAGTCGATCGCGCCAAGTTGAACGTGATGGGTGGATCGATCGCCATCGGTCACCCCTTCGGCGCGACCGGAGCACGTATCACGACCACGCTGCTCAACGAGCTCGGACGACGCAGCGGACGGTATGGGATGATGACAGTGTGTGCGGCCGGCGGACTCGGGTTCGCCATGATCGTGGAGCGTGACGTATGACGGCCGCCCCATCACCGGCGACGGAGCGCTCGTTGGCGCTCCAGATCGAAGACGGGATTGCCATCGTCACGATCGATCTCCCCAACGAGCCGGTCAACAAGCTCACGCGAGGGTTGCAGCGAGAATTCGGCGAGCTGTTCGCGCAGATCGAGCACGATACGAGTGTGATCGGCGCGGTGCTCATCAGTGGGAAGAGCGATACCTTCATCGCCGGTGCCGACATCGAGGAATTTACGCGTGTTCGCCGCGCGGAAGATGCGGAGCAGCTGAGCCGCGATGGACAAGCGCTCATCGAGCGATTCGAACAGTCGCGCATCCCGTTCGTCGCCGCGATCAACGGCGCGTGTCTGGGCGGTGGACTCGAGGCCACGCTCGGATGCCGGTGGCGCATCGCGAGCGAACATCCCAAAACGGTGCTCGCGCTGCCGGAAATCCAGTTGGGATTGATTCCCGGTGCGGGTGGCACGCAACGGCTTCCGCAGTTGATCGGATTACGCGCCGCGCTCGACATGATCCTGACGGGGAAGAACATTCGCCCCAAGAAGGCGCTGCAGTTGGGGCTCGTCGACGAAGTCGTGCATCCGGCCATTCTCCGGCGCATCGCGGTGCAGCGCGCACGTGAGTTGGGAACCGGCGCGCTCAAGCGCGGCAAGCACGACGGTGGCGCCGCGGCATTGTTGCTCGAAGACAATTCGCTCGGACGTTCGGTGGTGTTCCGCCGAGCGCGCGAGTCGGTGCTGTCGAAGACGCATGGGAATTATCCGGCGCCGCTCGCCGCGCTCGACGTCGTCGCGGCCGGTTATGAGCGAGGGATGGACGCGGGATTGCGCGAAGAGGCTCGGCGGTTCGGCGAGCTCGCGGTCACGAACGTTTCGCGTGAATTGGTGTCGTTGTTCTTTGCGACGACTGCGCTCAAGAAAGACAACGGTCTCGCCCCCGGGCGCACGGCGACACCACTCCCCATCACCAAAGTTGGAGTTCTCGGTGCGGGGTTCATGGGGGCTGGCATTGCGTCCATCGCCGTGCAACAAGGGACGCTGGTTCGTCTCAAGGATGCCGACCATACGCGCGTCGGTCGTGGCATCGCCGCGATTGCGGGAGTCTTGACGGAACGACTCAAGCGGAAGCAGATCACCCGGCAGCAATTCAGCGACATGATGTCGCTCGTCGGTGGAACCATCGACTACAGTGGCTTCGCGAGTACCGATCTCGTGATCGAAGCGGTCTTCGAAGACGTCAACGTCAAACACGCCGTCCTCAAAGAGGTCGAGGCGATCGTGCGCCCGCGGGCGATCTTCGCGACCAACACGAGCACGATTCCCATTCACGAGATCGCCGAAGCCTCGGTGCGGCCGGAGCGAGTGCTGGGGATGCACTTCTTCTCCCCCGTGCACAAGATGCCGTTGCTCGAAGTCATCGTCACGCCGCGCACCACCGACGAGGCGATCGCGACCGTGGTGAGTTACGGGAAGAAACTCGGGAAAACCGTCATCGTCGTGAACGATGGGCCGGGGTTCTATGCCAATCGTGTCTTGACTCCATACATCAACGAAGCGGGACGCTTGTTGGATGAGGGAGTGCCGATCGAGGCGATCGACGATGCATTGGTGCAGTTCGGCTTCCCGGTCGGACCGATCACCCTCGTCGACGAGGTCGGGTTGGACGTCGCGGGGAAAGCGGGCGAGATCATGTACAAGGCGTTCGGCGAGCGGTTCGCGCCGTCGGCGGCGATCCGGGCCGTGATCGAATCGGGGCGGCTCGGACGAAAGTCGAAGAAAGGATTCTATTTGTACGACGACGCCGGGAAAAAAGGGGCGGTCGACCCTAGCGTCTACGAAATCTTCGCGGCCGGGCGCCAGCACGGCGGCCAGGCGGCTCCGGCGGTGTCCGCGGAAGAAATCCAGCAGCGTACCGTCTACGCGATGTTGAACGAGGCGGCGCGGTGTCTTCAGGATTCGGTGCTCCGCTCCGCGCGGGACGGGGACGTGGGGGCGGTCTACGGGATCGGCTTCCCGCCATTCCGGGGCGGCCCGTTCCGCTACATGGATACGCTGGGCATCCCCAGGCTGGTCCAAGAGCTTGAGGAGCTCAACGGACGATTCCCCGGGCGGTTCGAGCCGGCACAGATCCTGGTTGACATGGCGCGGTCCGCCATGCGTTTTTTCCCAGACGACGCGCGAGGTAGCGCGGCGCGGAGCAACGACGCGGGCGACGGAACGCCCCACGAGGGCTCGGCGCCGGCGTCATGAGCTTGTAGCCTCCGGGTCTTCACCCTCACTCAGGTCCCACCATGGCTGTACTCCCCTCTCGGGGGCAAACCCGGGGTACTCCCGTTCGCCCTATTCTTCGGCGCATTCCCTTTGGCGCCTCGTCAGGGCGCAGCGCCGCGGCATGGGCGCTGGTGGGGACGCTCTTCGGTGCCGCCGCGATGGCGCCGAATCTGGGGAGCACACAGGGGGCGTCAGGAGGGACCAGCGCGGCCAGCACGGAGCCGGCACCGTCCGAGCTCACGGTCGACCGGATCTTCCGAACGGGAGAATTTCGGTCGGCGCCCCTCCCTGACACGCATTGGTTGCGCGACGGCGTCTCGTTCATCGACGTGCGAGCCGGGGAAGGAGGTGTCGACATCGTCCGAACCGACGCGGTCACCGGAAAAGCCACCGTCCTCGTTCCCGCCTCGGCGCTGACGCTCAAGGGGCAGCGGATCGACGTCGAGGATATAGTGCTCTCGGACAACGAGCAGCGCGCGCTACTCTTCCATAGCTCGCAGCGCGTGTGGCGACAGAACACCAAAGGGCAGTACGCGGTCGTCGACTTCGCGACGAAGAAAATTTCCGCCGTCGCCCCGACGACTGGCGTGAAGATGTTCGCCAAGTTTTCGCCCGACGCGCGGCAAGTCGCGTACGTGCGCGACAACGATCTCTACGTCTGGGACATCGCGTCGAAGACCGAACGCCGGCTCACGCGCGACGGGAGCGCGAACATCATCAATGGCACCACCGATTGGGTGTACGAAGAAGAGTTCGATCTGCGCGACGGGTTCCGCTGGAGCCCGGACGGGACGCACATCGCGTTCTGGCGTTTCGATCAGAGCGCCGAGCCGGAGATGACGCTCGAGAATCTCACCGACTCGTTGTATCCAAAGTTATTCCAGTACAAATACCCCAAAGCCGGACAGCCGAACGCGACCGTGCGCGTCGGCGTCGTGACCGTCGCAAACGGTGCGACGCGGTGGATCAACACCGGAACCGACAATAGCGTCTATCTCCCGCGCATGGGGTGGGCGGGACGCGATTCCGTCTGGGTGATGCGCATGCCGCGCAAGCAGAATCGCGCGGAGCTGTTCATGGCGAGCATCGCGAGCGGCGCAGTGCGCCCCATCGCGACGGATGTGGACTCCGCCTATGTCGACGTGCTCGATCCGCAGTGGATCAACGACGGAAAGCAGTTCTTGTGGACGTCGGACCGGAGCGGATGGCGCCAAGTCTATCTCTACAATCGCAACGGGACGCTCGTCCGTCAAATCACGAAGAACGGCTACGACGTTCTCGACATCGTCGGTATCGATGAGCGGCGTGGAACGGTGTACGTCAAGGCCGCCGCGCCCACGCCGACGCAAGGGCAGATTTATCAGTACGCGCTGAATGGTTCCGGCGGCGGTCAATTGACGCAAGGGACCGGCACGTTCGAGTTCAGCATGGCGCCAGGCGGACAATACGCCGCGATCACGCGGTCGTCGCTCGACGTCCCGCCAACCATGACGCTGTATACGTTGCCGGCGATGCATCCCGTGCGCCTCATGGGAGACAATCTCGCGCTCAAGCAGCGCATCGATCCGCTCAATCTCGCGCCACCGACGTTCTTGCGCATTCCATCGGCCGATCGGTCGGTGATGCTCGACGCGTATCGGATCGTCCCGGCCAATTTCGATAGCACCAAGAAGTATCCGGTGCTGATGTACACGTATGGTGGTCCGGCCGCCCCGCAGGCGCTCGATACGTGGATGGGAGCGCGGTATCTCTTCCATCAAATGTTGGCGCAACACGGCTATGTCGTGATCGTCGCCGATAATCGCGGCTCCGCCTGGCGCGGCACGCATTTCCGCAAGCTCACGCAACACACCCTCGGCATCGCCGAATCGGACGACCAGATTGCCGTGGCGAAGTGGATCGGCGCGCAGTCGTGGGGCGATCCGGCGCGTATCGGGCTCTGGGGATGGAGCTTCGGCGGCTACAATACCGCGATGAGCGCCTTCCGTGGCGGTCAAACATTTAAGATGGCGATCTCGGTCGCGCCGGTCAGTGATTGGCGCTTCTACGATTCGATCTATACCGAACGATTCATGTGGCTCCCGTCGGACAATGCGCAGGGGTACCAGAAGTCCTCCGCGCTCAATTACGTGAGCGGGTTGACAGCAAAGTACCTGCTCGTGTTTGGGACGGGCGACGACAACGTCCATCCGCAGAACGCGATGACCATCGCGCAACGGCTGCAGTACGCGCGAAAGCCGTTCACGACGATGTTCTTCCCCAACAAGACGCACTCGATCTCCGGCCCGGGCGGGACGCTCCCGGTGTACGACTTGATCGAGCGATTCGTGATGGAAAACTTATAATTGCGGCGGCTCGGATACACGAGCAGATGCGTCAACAGACGCCAACATCGAACGTCCATGGCGACACCCTTCCCGAGCCGCTAAATTGCAGAGTCAATGATGGTCCGTTTTCCTATGAGTAGCGATGCTGCGTAACGCGCTGTTGTACCTGTCCAACCAGCCCAAGGTGTTCAAGTTCGTTCGGACGAACCGAGTCGCCAAAGGCTTTGCCTCGCGGTTCGTCGCGGGAGAAACCCTCGATACCGCGGTGGCGGCTGTGCGGGCACTGAACGCCAGCGGCATCACGGCATCGCTCGACTTGCTGGGCGAGAGTGTCCACAACGAGCGTGACGCGCGTGACGCGGGCGCCGAATATTTACGCATTCTCGACCGGATCGCGCAGGAAAAGCTCGACGCGAACGTGAGCCTCAAGCTCACCGCGATGGGGTTGGACATCTCCGAAGAGTTGTGCGTCTCGATCATGCACGACGTGCTCGATCGGGCGCAACGGTACAACACCTTCGTGCGGCTCGACATGGAGTCGAGCGAGTACACGCAGAAGACGCTCGATCTCTTCGAGCACCGACTCTATCCGCAATACAAGGAAAACGTCGGCGTCGTGCTCCAGAGTTATTTGTACCGCACCTTCGACGACGTGCAGCACATGAATCGGTTGGGGGCGCGGGTGCGTCTGTGCAAAGGGGCGTACAAAGAGCCGGCCTCCGTGGCGTTTCCGGAGAAGAAGGACGTCGACGCCAACTACATCAAGTGCATGCACGAGCTCATGCAACACGGGAATTACCCCGGGCTCGCCACGCACGACGAAGCGATCCTCGCCGAAGCCAAACGATTCGCGCGCGAGCAGAACATCGCGAGCGATCGATACGAGTTCCAGATGTTGTACGGCGTCCGCCGCGATTTGCAGGACAAGCTGGTGCGCGATCAATACCGGATGCGCTGTTACGTCCCCTTCGGGACGCAATGGTACCCGTATCTGATGCGCCGCCTCGCCGAACGTCCCGCGAACGTCGCGTTCATGACCGGCAACATCATCAAGGAGATGATCCACCGGTAAGAGAGATGTTCTCTCTATCGGGGGGTGTCTCGTCACGCGTGACGCGTAAATCGCATGGGACAGTTTCTCCCGCCTAACCACGACGCCGGCGACGCCAACACGATTGGCGGGTATCGTGCCGTCCACGGCAGACCAGCGGCGTTCGAAGGGAAAGACGGCGCGTCGTACAGCGTGGAGATCGTGGTGGATGATGACGCCGCCGGCGCAGCACCGTATGCCGCGTATCTCCTCTTCGTTCGATGGAGCGATGGTGGTGGAGTCGCGCAGGGACACGTCGAAACCGACTATTTGATGCACGCCGCGACCGAAGCCGACGTGCTTGCGCACGTCGGCGCACTTCCGTTGTCCGACGCCAAACGACTCCTCGACGAGGCGATCGATCGTCACACTCCTCCGAGCCGTCCATGGTACGAGGCGATGCATGACGAGTAAGCGGGATCGGTCGGAGGGGATCGTCGTGTCGGGGACGGGTGGAACGTGGACCGTGCGCACCACGGACGGTGAGAGTGTCGACGTCTCCTTACGAGGACGACTCAAACAAACCCGTGGCGACGGCAAGCCACAACCGCTCAAGCTCGCGGTTGGCGATCGTGTCGCGATCGAAGATGATGTTCGTGGCGGCGCGCGCGCGATCGCGGAAATCTTTCCGCGCACGTCACAATTGGCGCGGCGCGAGCCCGGTAAACGTCATGGCGAGCGGATCGTCGTCGCCAACATCGATCAAGTCGTGATCGTCTTTGCGGCGGCAAATCCCGAGCCACATCTCCGCATGCTCGATCGATTCCTCGTGATCGCGGAAGGGAACGATCTGCGCGCGCGGATCGTGATCAACAAAGTCGAGCTTACTGGCGAAGACAGTGATCGTGCACGTTTTGCCGACTACGCGATTGCGGGATATCCGGTGCACTTCACGAGTGTCAAACAGAGGATTGGACTTGCCGAACTGCACGACGCACTCGTCGGACAGACGAGCGCGCTGAGTGGCCCATCGGGCGTCGGGAAATCCTCTTTGCTCAACGCCCTGTACCCCGGTGCCAATCTTCGGGTCGGCGAGATCAGCCACTCGGTCAACAAAGGGCGGCATACGACCGTCGGTGCGGTGCTCCATCCACTGCCAGATGGTGGATTCGTCGCCGATACCCCGGGGCTCCGCGAAGTCGGAATGTGGGGGTTGCCGTCGAAGCATCTCGATCAATGCTTTCCCGAGTTCCAACCCTACCTCGGCGAATGCCGATTCGGCGACTGCTCGCATGATCACGAACCCGGCTGTGCAGTGCGTGATGCGGTGGATCAGGGAATCGTGAGTGCCGTGCGATACGACAGCTATCGCAAGCTACGCGAAGAGCTCGAGATTACGGAACGACAATGGATGACGCAGGGGCGATCGTCGTAACTATGACTGCGGCACCGGATCGCGCACGAACAATACCCCGATGATACACGTCATCGTCGCAATCCCAATCGGATACCACAGCCCGGCATAAATATTCCCAGTTCGCGCCACGAGCGCCGTGGCGATCAACGGCAGAAACCCACCGAACCAGCCGGTACCGGAATGGTGCACGAACGACACCGACGTGTACCGCACCGTCGTTGGAAACGCTTCGACGAGTAGTGCGCCGAGCGGGCCGGTATTGATCGCCGCGAACAACACTTGGAGAAAGACGAGCGCCGTCAAGAGCGGAACGTTGGCAGGTGCTGCCGCCGCCGCGGTCATCGCGTGATAGATCGGATAATATCCCAACGCACCGAGCGCGAGTCCCGTGAAGATGATCGGCGTTCGGCCGACGCGATCAGAGAGCCATCCAAAGAAGACGAAACATGGCGCTCCGAGGACGAGCGCGATCGTGACGCACGTGTATGCGACGTCGAGCGGAAGCTTGAGTACTGTCTGGAGGAAGAACAGCGCGTAAAATTGCCCGGTGTACCACACGACCGCGTGACCGGCGAGCAATCCGAACAGCAGTACCGCAATGCTTTTCCAGCGCGAGCCACCAAAGGTGTCGCGTATCGGTGCCTCCGACGTCTTTCCTTCCGCTTTCAGCGCCGCGAACATCGGAGACTCGCTCAAGCGCAGGCGGATGTAATATGAAATGACGACGAGCGCCGCCGACAGCAGGAACGGGATCCGCCACCCCCACTCGAGAAATGCGCGCTCCCCAACCGCGCGCCGGGTCACGAGAATGACGACGAGTGAGAGCAGTAGCCCCGCGGTCCCCGTCGTATAAATGAACCCGGTGTAGTAACCGCGTTGCCCCGGCGGCGAGTGTTCTCCGACGTAGACCGCCGCTCCACCGTATTCGCCGCCGAGCGCGAGCCCTTGCAGCAGGCGAAGCGCGACGACAAGGAGGGGCGCCGCAACGCCGATCGTTCCGTATCCGGGAAGAAGTCCGATGCACGCGGTCGCGCCCCCCATGATGAGGAGCGTCGTCAGAAATGCGGTCTTCCGTCCAAGCCGGTCGCCGATCCGTCCAAAGACGAGCGCGCCGAGCGGCCGGATGGCGAACCCGACGGCGAAGGTGGCGAAGGTTTGGAGTAACCCGAGCGTCGGGTTGTTGGGCGGATAAAATTGCGCGGCGAGAATGGCCGCGAGCGAGCCGAAAATGAAGAAGTCGTACCACTCGATCATCGTCCCGGCACACGACGCGGCGACGATCGTTCGCATGGAAGATCGCATGCGAAAAGTTGCGTTCACGCGGGAGAGAGCGCAACTTTGACTTCTGTGGCCTCCGCGATCGATCTGAACGTGGACCTTGGCGCACCCTCGGCCCGAGACCACCCCGATGATGTCGGGGCGCTCGATGTTGCCACGTCGGTCAACATCGTGTGTAGCGTGTCTCCCGGCGCGCCGTCGGCGATTCGCAAAGCGGTACGAAATGCCGTCGCCAAAGGGATCGCGATTGGTGCGCGTCCGGAGTACCCTGACGCCTCCGCCGCCGAGAGACATGGCGGACACTCACCGGCTGACGATCTGTTCGCATACGTCGTGTACCACGTTGGCGCCCTGCGTGCGATCTGTGCGGCTGAAGGGGGACGTCTCCGGTACGTCAAGCCCGGTGGATCGCTCTCTCGGTGGACCATGCGGGACACCAACGCCGCCGACGCGGTCGCTCACGCGGTCTACTCGGTCGATCCTTCAATCGCGCTCGTTGGTCTCGCCGGAAGTGAGCTCCTGCAGGGGGCCAAACGCGCCGGGTTGCGTGTCGTGCGTGAAGCATTCATCGATCGGGGCTACCGCGCCGACGGAACGTTGGTCGCGCGCGAGCAACCGCACGCGACGCTGCACGATGACGCCGTAATCGCCGAGCGAGCGTTGCGCATGGTGCGAGATCATCATGTCGAAGCGGTCGATGGAACGTTGATCCACGTGTACCCGGATACGTTGTCCATCGATGCAGGCTCCGCCACCGCTGCGCCCATTCTTCGAACCGTGCGGACTCGGTTGGAGCAAGCGGGGATTCGCATCGCCCCTTGGGCGACGGCGTAAGACAGTAGCGCCGCGAGCGCTTACGAGCGCTTACGAGCGCCTATGAGCGTCGTGGCCGCCGCTACGCCGCGAGCGGCGCCGCGGTGTCTCTCCGCGTCACGCGAACGATCAACACGAGCGTCACGAGCGCCGCCAGCGTGAAGGTGATCACACCGCTGACCAGTTGCGCCATGACCGGCGCGGTTCGATACGCCGCGATGAGTTGCCGCACAAAAACACGCCCGAGCGCACTCTCCGCGACCCCGCCGAGTGCCCCGGCCGCGATCATCCGTCCCACGAGGAGCTCCGCGTCGAGCCGTTGCACGCGGAGCCGTCCAGTCCCGGCGAGCGCCGCGAGGGTGCCCAGGGCGGCAAAGAGGAAGGTCCGGAGGAGGGTGATCGTCGACGTCACCAAAATGACGTGGCTCCGGTCGGGAAAAAATCGGAGAATCGTCAGAGCGCTCGGGATGCTGATCGCCGCCCCAGCCAGGGCGTACGTCAGGGCAACCCCGACAACGACGGCGCGAGGCGAGAGCGACTGAGGGCGCATGGACTAAGGAGGCGGAAAGGGGAGAGTTGACAGCCGTTCAGGGTTTTGCTAAGCTTAATCCAGCATCATACGCGCACAAGGCACGTATTTTACCAGTACATCATCAGGTTCTGGCGGCAGTTGCAGCTAGAACCTTTTTTTGTCCCGGTGGATAGATGCAAACAGTTTTCAGTTGAGTTTAGGACAAATGCGTACAACGGGCACGGTCAAGTGGTTCAACGACAGCAAAGGCTTCGGCTTCATCACCCCAGCCAACGGCCAGAAAGATTGCTTCGTGCATCACTCGGCCATCCAAGGTTCTGGCTTCAAAACGTTGGCAGAGGGTGAGCAGGTCGAGTTCGACATCGTTCAGGGACAGAAAGGTCCCGCGGCGGAGAACGTTTCGAAGTTGGGACGGTAACACTAGCCCGCAGGGTTAATGAAAAAGAGGGTGCCGGCGTGAGTCGGCACCCTCTTTTTTTGTCGGTGATCGTGCTTAGCCCGCTACAGCGGCGTAGCCGACCGCTGGAAGTTGCTCCAAGTACGTTTCGAGCCCAGCCAATGGGTCGCCGGCCAAGGGAGTCCCGTCAGGTGCTTCGAGGATGAACCCGGCATCGCGGATCATCTCCAAATCCGCCTTCGCCTCCTGTCCCGCCGTCGTGAGATAATCGCCGATGAAGAGCGAGTTGGCGGGATACAATCCCAGTGGTTGCAACGACCGCAGATGCACCTCGCGCCCACCGGCGATCCGCAACTTCTGGCTCGGCAAAATGAACCGATAGAGACAGAGCACCCGGAGACATTTCCGCGGATTCAACGCGTCGATCCCCGCCATGGGCGTTCCATCGATCGGAATCAAGAAGTTCACCGGCACAGAATCGACGTTCATCTCACGCAATGAGATCGCCAGATCGATGATGTCGTCGTCGCTCTCCCCCATCCCGATGATCCCGCCCGAACAGCTCGACAATCCCGCGGCGTGCACGTTGCGCACCGTCTGACGGCGGTCCTCGAACGTGTGCGTCGTGCAGATGTCGCCGTGGAAATTCTCGCTGGTGTTCAGATTGTGGTTCACCGTATCGGCGCCCGCCGCCTTGAGCCGCGACGTCTGCTCCTCGTTGAGCAACCCGAGGCACGCACAGACGCGCAACCCGTACGTCGTTTTGACTTCATCGATCGCGTCGAGCACCTTCCCGAAGACGCGCTCCCCCGGCGAGCGTCCGCTGATGACGAGACAGAACGTCCCCGCCTTCAGTGCCGCCGCACGTCCCGCCGCGTCGAGAATCTTCTCGCGCGCGAGGAGTGGATATTTCTCGATCTCCGCCTCGGAGATTTTTGACTGGGAACAGTAGTGACAATCCTCCGGGCACAGGCCGCTCTGCGCATTGAGCAGGAAGTGTAACCGGACCTTGTTCCCCCAATAATGACGGCGAACACGATAGGCGGCCGCGAGCTGCTCGAGCAACTCCTCGTCAGGCGCCGCGAGAACCGCGCGTGCATCCTCGCGCGAAATGAGCGTGCCGGCCAGTGCTTGGTCGGCAAGGGCGTTCCAATTGGGCATAGGGGAATTTAACTCCGCCGGAGTGTCGAGGTCGATAAGTCGCGCGCGAGCGCGGCCAATTGCAGAAAGTCGCGCGGGGTAGACGTTTGGGGAAATTTGACGACCGGAATCGATACCAGCAGCTCTTTCAACAATGCCTCGTTGGTCCGCTGGGATGGATCCGATCGGTCGTTCGAAATGGTGTTCAGCACCACGGCACGGATGCGCAACCCATGCGCCTGTGCACATTCGACGGTGAGCCTGGCATGATTGACGACGCCAAGCTTGTTGGCAGCGACGACAATCACGTCGAGATCGAGCTCGCGGAACAGGGTGGCACACGAATGCGACTCCGTGTACGGAACCAAGAGCCCGCCAGCACCTTCGACCAGCACGACATCGCTGTCGCTCGCCAACGTATCGAAATTGCGATGAATCGTCTCGATATCGATCCGTGCACGCATCCGTCGCGCCGCGACGAGCGGCGCGACGGGATCGGGAAAGACGTACGGGCGCACGATCTCCAATGGATGACGATCTCCCGCGGCCTTTCGGAGAAACATCGCGTCATCACCGTCGCCTGTTTCGACGGGCTTCATGGCGCCGACACGTGCGCCACTCCGGCGCAATGTGGAAATGATCGCCGCGGAGACAACCGTTTTCCCGACGCCGGTATCCGTCCCCGTAATGCCGATGCGCGTTAGAAACGGGAGACGAATTGGTCGAGTACCGAATAAACGTGGTCGAGATCGTCCGCGGTGCTGCAATACGGCGGGAGAACGTACACGACATTCCCCAGCGGCCGGATCAGGACGTCCTGCGCGAGCGCGAACGCGGCGAGCTCCGGCCCGACGGGACTCAGATATCCATCCCCGAGCGAAAGATCGAACGCCGCAATGGTCCCGAGCACGCGTGGACGCTGCACGACCCTATTACACGCGAGCGTCGCCATTCGTGCGGTATGGATCGCGTGAATGCGGTCACGCTGCGCCTGCGATTCAGCGTTCATGAGCCGAAGCGACGCTCGCGCGGCCGCGCACGCGATCGGGTTGGCCGTATACGAATGCCCGTGAAACAGTGTCCGGCGGCGGTCGTCGCTCAAAAAACTGCGGAAGATGACGTCGGTCGCGACGGTCGCGCCGAGTGGGAGGAAGCCGCCGGTGATCCCTTTGCTCAGACAGAGAATGTCGGGGGATACGCCAGCGTGCCCACACGCGAACATCGGCCCGGTTCGCCCGAATCCCGTCAACACTTCGTCCGCGATGAAGACGATGTCCTGCGCCGCCGCGCGCGTCCGCAACGCATGCACGATCGACGCATCGTACATCCGCATCCCGCCCGAGCCAAGAACCATCGGCTCGATGATGATCGCGGCGATGTCGTCGCGATGATTCGCGATCGCCTCGTCGAATGCCGTCACCGGATCGCCGTCCATTGGATCCGGGAGCCGAATGACGTGGAAGAGATAGGACGCGAACGGATCGGTGAAGACACTTCGTGCGCTCACACTCATCGCGCCAAAGGTGTCACCGTGATAGGCGTTCTCGAGCGCGACGATCGTGCGGCGTGCGAATCCCCGATTCGCGTGATACTGCAACGCCATCTTGACCGCCGCTTCGACCGCTGTCGATCCGTCGTCGGAAAAGAAGACGCGCGACAATCCGTCCGGAACGACCGCGAGTAACTCGTCCGCGAGGCGAGCCGCGGGCTCGTGCGTGAACGTCGTGAAGATGGCTTGGTCGAGTGTTGCCGCTTGCTGGGCGATGGCGGCGGCGATCGTCGGGTGACAGTGCCCGTGCGTCGTCACCCACCACGACGAGATGCCGTCGAAGATGCGCCGGCCGTCGTGTGTATGGAGATATGCTCCCTCCGCGCGCACGACCTCCAGCGGCGTCGGCATGATCGCGTGCTGCGTGTACGGATGCCAAACAGCGCGTACGTCCGCCGCGACGACGTCAGTCATGCTCGACGTAGATGTATCTGTCATGGTTGCGGTGACGTCGCCACGAGCTCCGGAACTTCTTCGCGCAGGACCATCTCCAACGCCGTGACCAACCCGTCGATCTGCTCCGGTGTGTGCGCCGAGCTCATGGTGATTCGAAGACGAGACGTGCCGAGTGGAACCGTTGGAGGGCGAATGGCGCCGATGACGTATCCGGCGTCGCGGAGTCGTTGTCCGACGCGCATCGTCGCGTCCGTATCACCGATAAGCACAGGGACGACATAACTATCCGACAATCCGTTCGCCGGCCGTCCAATGTCTGCTAATTTGCGGCGAATGTGGCGTGCATTGTCGTGCAGCTTTTCCCTGCGCCACGGTTCGTCGCGAACGATGTCGAGCGCGCGTAACGTCGCCGCCGCGAGTGCCGGTGGCGTTCCGGTCGTGAAGATGAACGACCGTGCCCGGTGCAACAAAAACTCGATCAACGTCGCCGATCCCGCGACGAATGCCCCCGACGTTCCGAGCGCTTTTCCAAGTGTTCCCATGAGGACGTCGATCTCACGCTCAACACCAAAATGTGCCGCCGTGCCGCGCCCGTCCGGACCGATCACGCCAGTCCCGTGCGCGTCGTCGACATACGTCCATGCGTCGAATTCGCGCGCGAGCGGAACCAACTCGTCCAGCGGAAAGAGATCCCCATCCATCGAGAACATCCCATCCACCACGATCAAGCGCCGGCGAAACTTCCCCGCGTCGTCGCGGAGCATCGTTCGGAGCGCGGAGAGATCGCAATGTGGAAACGTCCGCACTTCCGCGCGCGAAAGACGCGCCGCGTCGATCAGCGACGCATGATTGAGCGTGTCGGCATACATCACGTCACGTCGTCCGATGAGCGCCGGGATCGCACCGATGTTCGCCATGTACCCGCTGGAGAACATCAACGCCGCTTCCGTCCCTTTGAACTCCGCCAGTGCGCGCTCCAACGTCGTGTGCAGCGGATGATTCCCCGAGAGGAGCCGCGCCGCGGCCGCCCCCGTTGCGTCTTCGTGCAGATACGCGGTCGCGGCCTCCGCCAATCGCGGATCGCCGGCGAGCCCGAGATAGTCGTTGGACGAGAAATCGACCGCCGGCACGCCATCCACCACGATGCGCGCTTCTGCACGATGCGCCGTTCCCCGAAGGGTGCGGCGCATCCGCGCATGTGTGAGAACGTCGAGATCTTTGGTGAGCGCCGAGTCGAGCGACTGGCTCATGAAACACTCACAGAAAGTTCACGCGCGCGGCTCACGAGTGCAACACGAGCACCCAGTCGACGCTGATGTCGTCGCGGAGCGAGTCGCGCACTGAACAATACTTCGTGATGGACAGGTCGATGGCGCGCTCGACCTGGGCACGCTCCAACCCTTCACCGGCGACGGTGAACGTGAGCGTAATTTGGGTGAGCCGCCGCGGCATTGCCGCTGTGCGTTGCCCAACGACGTCGACGGTGAGCGACGTCACTGGTGTGCGGCGCTTCGCCAAAATGTCGACGACGTCGGCGGAGGCACAGGACGCCAACGCGCTCAGCACGGCATCGACCGGACTTTGTCCAGATTCTCCACTTCCATCGAGGCGGAGCGTCGCCCCGTGTGGCCGTCCCGCGTCGAAGCGATGCCCACCGGCCCAGGCGACGTGTACGGTCGCCTGGGCCGACGGCGCGATGGGCTCCGCGGTGCTCACAGCCCCTTCTCGATGGGTGCGCGCACGGAGTTCCCCCACTCGGTCCACGATCCGTCGTAGTTCCGCACCGTGTCGTAGCCGAGCAGATACTTCAAGACGAACCAGGTGTGCGACGACCGCTCGCCGATGCGGCAGTACGCGATCACGTCGTCCGACGACTTCAATCCTTGCTCCCGCTCATAGATCGCGCGCAGCTCATCCGCCGGTTTGAACGAGCCGTCTTCATTCGCCGCGCGCGCCCACGGGACCGATCGCGCGCCCGGAATGTGTCCGCCGCGCAACGTCCCTTCTTGCGGATAATCGGGCATGTGTGTCCGCTCGCCGGTGAACTCTTGCGGGCTGCGCACGTCGACCAACGGCTTCTTCTTCGCCGCATGCTCGCGCACTTGGTCGGCGAACGCCCGAATCGGCGCGTCGTTCCGTTCCGGCGCGACGTACGACGACGCGGGAAACGACGGCACGTCGGTCGTGAACTCGCGCCCTTCCTTCTCCCATTTGATCCGTCCACCATCGAGCAACTTCGTATTCGTGAAGCCGAAGAGATGAAAGACCCACAGCGCGTATGCCGCCCACCAGTTGTTCTTGTCGCCGTAGAAGATCACCGTCGTCGACGCATCGATCCCGAGCCGGCGCAGTAGTGCCTGAAATGCTTCGCGATCGACGTAATCGCGTTGGACAGGATCGTTCAGATCGGCGTGCCAGTCGACTTTCTGGGCGCCGCGAATGTGACCGGTGTCGTACAACAGCACATCTTCGTCGCTCTCGATGATGCGAATGTTCGCGTCATTCACATGCTCGGCGAGCCAGTCGGTGCTCACGAGCATGTCGGGGTGCGCATATTTTTTGGCGGCGATGGCGGGATCGAGGTCGGTCATGTGCCTTGTGGGAAACGAAAGTTTATACTGTATACCGCATGTCTCTGAATATGCCACTGTTGCCTCGTCCGATGGAACCGTACGCGCGGCACGTGCTGGTGTGCACGGGCGGCTACTGTTCGCCGGACCGGCGCGGACGCGCGCTCTACAGTGAGCTTGCTCGCCTCCTGCAGCGCGAAGGGCTGCTCTTTGGACCGACGCGCGTGAAGCGCGGTGAGACGCCCTGCTTGGGCGTCTGCGAAGGGGGCCCGATCGTGGTCGTGTATCCAGAAGGCGTCTGGTATGCGGGCGTCACGCCCGCGCTCCTCGAACGCATCGTCGTCGAGCATCTCAAACAGGGCCGCGTCGTCGAAGAAGCGGTCTTTCACCGGATGACCCCACCATGAGCCAGGACTCCAACCAGTTTCCGAACCAGCTCGCTCGCCAACTTGCCGACCGGCTCTCTCGCATCAAGCCGACCGTCAGTCTCGTCACCCTCAACGTGACCGACCTCGCCCGCGCGACGGCGTTCTACCGCGACGTCATGGGGTTCCCCGTATGGGGGAAAGCACACCCCGAGGTCGCGTTCTTTCAGCTGAACGGATTGGTCCTGTCGCTCTATCTCCGGCCGTTGCTCGCCGAAGATGCCGGATTTCCAAAGGATGAGCCAGTGAGTCGCTTTAGTGGCGTGACGCTGGCGCAGAACGTCGAGCACAAAGACGACGTCGATGCGATCCTGGCGGCCGTCGAGCTGGGTGGCGCGACAATCCTTCGCCCCGGTTTCGACACCGATTGGGGGGGACGCGTCGGCTACTTCGCCGATCCGGAAGGGAACGCCTGGGAGATTGCTTGGAACCCCGGATTCCCGATGGACGAGCGCGGCGTACTCCAACTGCCACCGAACGGATAGCGACGAAACGACTCCCTGGATTATGTTCCTGGATGCGCTCACTCATTCCATGGCTGGCCGCGTCGTTTGTGCCGGCCATCACACTGACCGGCCGCCCGACGGCCCCGGTGGCCCCGACAGCGGCCGCCAATGATACCACCATCACGGTAGGGGCGGCGACCGCCCGGGTTGGCACCACGTCGGATGGACGCGTCGTGTTGACCGTCACCTCGTCCGCCCCAACCGGCAAAGCGAGCATCGCCGACACTGCGTCGCGCGACTCGGCCGGCCTCTGGGCTGACGTGACCAGCGCCTTCATGGCCCTTCCGCCGACGGAACAGGCGGGTGGAGTAACCTTGTCGCATCGCGGCGAGTGGAAAGGGCCGGTCTTCGGCCATCGCATTCGGATCATCCGGCTCGGGTTGGTCCCCCCGCCGGCCGCGACGCCGCAAGGCGATAGCACGCCAAGTGTTCCGCGTCTCAGCGATGGCTCCGCCGTCGTCGATCTCACGCCGGAGTTGGCGAGTGCCGTCGCCGGGGCGCTCTCGAAGACCGTGTCAACGCTCCCTGCGCCAGCCTCGAAGTGCAAGGCAATCAAAGATCACGTGGCCGGAACGGCGTACGACGAAGGCGAAGTCGATCGCAACGTCGCCCTTCTCCCTGATGGACCGCACCCGATCCCGCCGCAGAAATTCCTTGACCTGAAGACACAGGCGCAGGTGGGCGTGGAGTATGTCGTCGATGCGAAGGGAGTTGTGGACACGGCGTCAGTGTCGCCGTTCGGTGAAGTCATGCCGGAGCTCCTCACGTCCGTGAAGATGGCGCTCAGCAAGACGCGCTTCGTTCCCGCCCAGTGCGGCGGTGAAGCGGTCTCGGTCAACGTGCAGCAGTTGTTCCAGTTTCAGTAAGAATTCGAACGAATGTTCTAGAGCGCTCGGGGTCACATCGTGTGATCCCGAGCGCTTTTTTCGTTGTGAAGATCATCGCCGAAAACATTTGTATTAACACGGCTGCCATCATGACGTCTCATGTGGTACGCGGACACGGTGTCCGCCCCTTCCAACGGAGTTGATCCACATGCAATCCATTCGTTTCGCGCTCGTCGGCGCGCTCGTCATGGGTGCTGCTTCGATCGTTTCTGCGCAGCAAGCCACGCCAGCTCAAACCCCCGACGCGACGGCGCCACATCATCGTGGCGGTCACGGCGCTTTCCTCAAAGATCTCGGTTTGAGCGCCGATCAGCAGGCGAAAGTCGACGCCATTCACGCGAAGTACAAACCGAAGTTCGCAGCGGCACGGAAGTCGGCGAAACCCGACATGGACGCCGCTCGCGCGGCGCGTCAACGCGGAGACACCGCGGCGGCCCGTGCAGCGTTCGAGAAAGTGCGTGAGTCGATGAAAGCGACGAAGCCACTGCGTGACCAGGAGATGGCCGAAATTCGCGCCCTTCTCACGCCAGAACAGCAACAGAAGTTCGACGCCAAGCGTGCGGAGCTCAAGAATCACGCACACCAGGCTGGTAACGGTATGCATCGCCGTCATCAGTCCGCGACATCAGCGGCAAAAGCGTCGTAATTCGACGTCGCACATTTACACAGGATCTAGTCATAGCGCGCGTGACGCGGAGGGAATTCATCCCTTCGCGTCACGTGTCGCATAGAAACAAAAGTTTACGACTGGCGCAAAATCTTACAGATCCGACTAACATTACCGACACTTTCTCGTATATATGGCGAGCGCCTGGTACGAGATATGACTCGGGTGGCCAACCTTTGCGACACACGCACTCATGGCTTCTGGATCTGTATCACATAGCGGTTCCCCCACGGTCGGTGCCACCGACGGCCGGCCGACCGACGGACGTCCCGCGACACGATCGTCGTGGGCCGCGAACGTCATCATTGGCGCGAGCCGAGCGATTGGGGATTCTGTCGCACTGACCGAGCAAATTGGGGCGCGGGCTGGTGTCACTGTCTTGATCGTCGGCGAAACCGGAACCGGGAAAGAGCTCTTCGCCCGCGGCGTTCACGCCTGCAGCGCCAACCTCGGCGAACCCTTCGTCGCGATCAATTGCGCCGCGTTGCCCGACACGTTGTTGGAGAGCGAACTGTTCGGACACGAGGCCGGCGCCTTCACGGATGCACGGACACGCCGCAAAGGACTGCTCGAAGTCGCCGGACGGGGAACACTGTTCCTTGACGAGATCGGCGATTTGTCGCCCAAGCTCCAACCGAAATTGTTGCGCGTCCTTGAGCAGCGCACCTTTCGCCGGCTCGGTGGAACGGATGAGCTCCCGCTCAATGCACGCATCGTGGCGGGAACGAACGCGTCGCTCGAAGATGCGGTCGATGCCGGTGCGTTTCGCGCCGATCTCTTCTACCGTCTCAACATCGCGCGTCTCGATCTTCCGCCGCTCCGCGATCGTGGGAATGACGTGGAAGTGCTGGCGCGCTTCTTCGTGACGCAACACGCCACCGAACACAACCGTGCGTCGCTGCAACTGTCGTCCGAAGCGGTCGATGCGTTGAAGGGACATTCATGGCCCGGCAACGTGCGCGAGCTGAAGAACGTGATCGAGCGCGCGATCATCGTGTGCGAGGGCGACGTTATCACGGCGCGGCATCTCATGTTTCAACGCCGCCGAATGGTGCAGGGCGCCCAAGAGTTGCCGAACACGATTCACATTCCGGCCGATGGGAAGACGCTCGAAGCGATCGTGCACGAGGCGATTCAACTCACGTTGGGATTGACCCAGGGCAACCTCAGCGCGACCGCGCGGGTCCTTGGCATTTCCCGCCCGACGCTCGCGCGCAAGATGCGTGAAGCTGGGTTCGTGCGACGCAATACGTTGACGATTTCGTGAGTCGAAAATGCGTGAGCATCATACGTGGAGCATCACGTTCCAACTGATACGAATCGTTACAACATTTTGAACACAAAGCGCGCGTCGAAATTTGCAACTCGTTGTCATATAACGAGTTGCGTTGTGGCGCACGGATTGCTTTATGTGCGCGCCGAGGTCTGATGGGACTCTTGGAGCACAGCACGTGAAGACTCATGCGAGCGAGTGGCCGGCACAATGTCGGTCACTCGCTCGTTGAGCATTTGGGGAGATATCTCGGGAGATTCGTGCGCCACAGTCGCGGCGCCGTGCACGGCGAACCGTGTCGTCGTACGCTGCTTACAGCGCGGCTAATTCCTCGGGGAGGTACGCGTCGAGCAATGGCGTCACCGGTTCCATCGGCGTCGTCAACGCCCCTTCCGTCCACCATTGTTCGAGTTCCAACGCGCGCACCCCTTGCCGCGCGTGATCGGCGCGTTCGGCCACGAAGAGGAGCTCGCCCATGGGGTCCGGCTTTTCGGGCTGCGTCGTGCGATGATGCGACGCGATCGATGCGGCGACCGAGGCGCCGAGGCTCCATCGAATCGCGGCGAGACCGCCAAAGGGCTCATGGACCTGAGTCAAAATTTGGCGGACGACCGAGGGGTCGATTCGCACGTCGCGGCGCAATTGATGACGCAGACTGCCCAGGATGTCGAAGATCACGAGCTTCCCGACGTCGTGTAGAAGGCCGAGCGCATATGCCTCGTCTGGACTGACTTGGAAGGCACGCGCCAGCACGCGGGCGAGTGGCGCGGTTCGGACCATGTGCGCATGGACTTGATCAACCATGGGTTGATACGTACTCCCTGGCTTGCACAGCGCGCCGTTCACCATGCTCGACAGGACGACGTTGTGCACCCCCGAAATCCCGATGCGTTGCGCCGCTTGCTTGAGTGATACGATCGCGGGGCCGCCCGTGGCGTAGTACGCCGAGTTGGCGTAGCGGAGCAGCGCTTGTGTGAGCGAAGGGTCGTCTTCGATGATCGAGACGAGATCGGTCAGCGCCGCGTCGATCCGTTGCGTCGCGGCGAGTGCGCGCTGGGCGGCGGCGGGGGCTTGTTTGATGGAATTGGCGGTCGCGTTGCGGACGTTCGCCAGGAATTTGGCGGTGTCGTCCGTGCGAGCCGTTCTTGGGAGCGCGGCGCTGATCGCGTCGACACGTTCCGCAATGTGTGCCTCCAGAATGCCGGTCAGTTCACCGAGCGAGCGATAACTCTTCACGATAGGATGTGGTTAGTCTCGTCCAACGTGTCACCGGCGGATGAGGCTGACGCCGGGCACGGTACAGACGCCCGTCCGGGAAAGAATGCAACACGACGGGTTCGACCAACCGGCGTCGAACCGCCGTCGGGCCATACCTCTCGGCCACTCTCTCCAGGGAACACAACGGCTGGCCATGGAGGTATATCCTATGCATCTTAGGGACTGTAAGGGTTTCCTTCTCCTCCCGAGGCGATTCATGCGTGTAGTGCTCGCTGGCGTCGTAGCCTTGTCTCTGTGTGGTGCCTCCGTGGCCTGTCGTTCGACTGGCGGCGGGTTGGGGGCGGCCATCGAGCGGAGCAAGTCGACGAGCGACAGTACGCAGATCACGGTCAAAGTCGAAAATCACAGCTTCTGGGACGTCAACCTCTACGCCATCGAAGAGAATGGCAATCGCACGCGTCTCGGGACTGTGACCGGCAATTTGACCGCGTCGTTGGTCGTTCCGCCCAATCTGGTCGTTGGTGGTGCCGCGCTCCGGTTCGTGGCCGACCCGATCGGGGGGGGACGGCGATCGAGCACGGACCGTGTTTATCTCCAACCGGGCGATGAGGTCACTCTTACCGTTCCGGCGATGTAATAGGATGTAACCTGTCGGCGCCAGTAGCGCCGACACCCCCGTCTCTCGTAACTTTGGCAGGCTGATGATTCCCCCAGTGAACCCGCGGCGCCTGGCGTTCGGCGCCGCCCAAAAATTCTTGTTCGACGGGCGCGATCCCGAGACCGTGCTGGACAACATCGCGCGGATCGGGGATGACCCTTCTTCCCTTTCACGTTCTGAACCCATGTCCCGTTCCCGCGACCGTATCCTGGCCAACCTCGATGAGATGTACCGTGAAGCGTTCGAGCGCGCCAAGGCTTCCGGCGACCAGGCTCAGATGGCCACGCTCGATTTCGCCTACCGTCGCGAACAGCTCTACTTCGAGATCCTGCTCGACGTCCGCGACGCCATGGAGCGGCGCTAACTCGCTGGGTTCTCCGCGCCGGTGTTCGTGTCCGGCGCGGCGACTCTGTCGCGCAGCATGACAGTGGCCGGCGTGTGGCCGTGGATCGCGTTCCTCGCGGTCGTTCTGGCGATCCTGGCAATTGATCTCGGACTCCTAAACAAGAAGGCGCACGTGGTGTCGGTCAAAGAGGCCGGCATCTGGAGCATCGTTTGGGTCGCCGTCGCACTCGCATTCGCGGGGGCGATTTTCGTCATGCGCGGCACTCAGGCCGGCACCGAGTTCTTGACGGGATACTTGATCGAATATTCGCTGTCGGTCGACAACATCTTCGTCATCGTACTGATCTTCAGCTTCTTCGGCGTGCGCGACGAGTTTCAACATCGCGTGCTCTTCTGGGGGATCCTCGGCGCGCTCCTCATGCGCGGCGCGATGATCGCCGGTGGAACGCTGCTCATCAGCCGGTTTCATTGGATCACGTACGTCTTCGGCGCGTTTCTCGTCATCACCGGCGTTCGGATGGCGTTCCAGGATGACGAAGAGATTGATCCCGACGCGAATCCCGTCATCAAGTTGATTCGCCGGATCATTCCCGTGTCGCCGCATTACGACGGGCAGAAGTTCTTCGTGCAAGCAGCCGACGAGCGCGGCGTCGTGCGCCGCATGGCGACACCACTCTTCGTCGTTCTTGCCGTCATCGAGACGATGGATCTCGTTTTCGCGGTCGACAGCATTCCGGCCGTCTTCGCCGTGACGCGCGATCCATTCATCGTCTTCACGTCCAACATCTCGGCGGTGCTCGGACTCCGGTCGCTCTATTTCTTGTTGGCGGGCGTCATTCACAAATTCCGCTTCCTCAAATTCGGATTGGCGGTCGTCCTCGCGTTCGTCGGACTGAAGATGCTCGCCGCGGTGAAATACGAGATCCCGACGTTGGCGTCGTTGGGGGTGATCTTCGTCGTGCTCGGAGCGTCGGTTGCGGCCTCGCTTCTCATTCCCGTCGAGGAGTCGTCATCGCGGCATCCGTGATCGTCGCAAACGTCCACATCGCGACGGGGGATTTGCGCCGTCCGTGGGCGACGGGGATCGCGGTGCGCGACGGGGTGATCGTCGCGCTGGGGAGCGCGGCGGAAGTGGCCAAGTTGCGCACGGCGGAGACGGACATGATCGATGCCGGTGGAGCGGAAGTGCGGTTGCCAGCCGGCTGCACCGTTGGGAGCCAGGTCGTCATCGAGCCGGCGTCGGAGCACCATCCCCTGCGGATTGTCGCCGCCACGTCGTAATTTTCGGGGACGCCTTCGTGTACGCACCCAAGCGCAGTCAGACTGCTCCGCCAATGTCCTCCGCCGACGCTTCCTCTGATCTTCCACTCGACCACATCTTGGGGACCGCCGCAACGGTGCGGGTCCTCCGGGAGCTGAGCGATGAGATCGAGCATGCGCCGCCGCACATTGCCGCCCAGACGGGGATCAGCCGGCCAGCAGTCCGTGAAGCGCTTTTGCGCTTGGAAGACGCCGGAGTCATCGAGCGGGTCGGACAGGGGCGCAATGTGCTCTATCGTTTGGCGGACAAGCATCCGCTGACACGCCGTCTCATCAAACTGTTCAAAGCGGAAGCGAAGGTCGAAGCGAAAGCCGAGTCGAAGGCGGAGGCGAAAGCCGCCCGCGACGACTGAGTCCGAAAACAGCTAGTGCCCCATGCGTCCAGGGGTAGATTGGACGCATGCCTCTGGATCGCCAGCTTTGCTACCGGGCGCTTCGCGCGCGAGATGCGCGGTTCGACGGGCGGTTTTTCACCGCGGTGAGGACGACGGGGATCTACTGCCGCCCCATCTGCCCCGCGCAGACGCCGAAGCTCGAGCACATCGAATTTTTCGCGTCGGCCGCCGCCGCCCATGAAGCGGGATTCCGGCCATGCCTCCGATGCCGCCCCGAAGTGTCGCCTCGGTTTGCGGCGTGGCGTGGGACCTGGAATACCGTCGCGCGCGCCCTGCTCCTGATCGACCAGGGAGCGCTCGACACCGGCGACGTCGAGGCGCTCGCGACTCGGCTCGGCATGGGCGACCGTCACCTGCGTCGCCTCTTCGACAAACACTTGGGCGCTCCACCGGTCGCGGTCGCGCAAACGCGACGGCTCCAATTGGCCAAGCAACTGCTCGACGAGACGACGCTTCCGGTGTCGCACATCGCCTACTCGGCCGGCTTCGGAAGCGTTCGTCGGTTCAATGATGTCATTCGTCGCACGTACGACCGCTCGCCGAGCGACATTCGGAAGCTGAAGCGCGGCGCGATGGCCACTCGGCAGGAGCATGCCGCTCCCGATGCCGAAGTCACGATCAAGATGCCATTCGCGCCGCCATACTATTGGGAGGGGTTGCTCGCATTTCTTGCGGGGCGCGCCATTCCCGGTGTCGAAGTCGTCGATGGTGACACGTACCGGCGTTCCATCCAACATGATGGAGCAGCTGGCATCGTCGACGTGCGCCCGATGATCGCCGACGGGTATTTGCTCGCGACGATCCGGTTTCCGAGTATTCCTGCGCTCGGACTCATCGTCGAGCGGTTGCGACATCTGTTTGACGTCGGGGCGGATCCTGTCGCCATCACCAAAACGTTGCGCGCCGACCCACGATTAGCCGACATCGTCGCACAATATCCAGGAATCCGTGTCCCTGGAGCCTGGGACGGCTTCGAGCTCGCCGTCCGCGCCGTGCTCGGTCAACAAGTGAGCGTTCGCTCGGCAACTGGTCTCGCTGGGAAGCTCGTCGCGACATATGGAACAGCATTGCCAGACGCATATCGTGTTGGTGGAATCACTCATTTGTTTCCAACGGCAGCAACGTTGGCGAGCATTTCATCGAATGATTTAGCGAGCGCGATCGGCGTTCCTAAAACACGAGCAAATGCTATTGTTTCAATCGCTCGTGCAGTGCGTGAAAACGCGATGCTGTTGTCGCCAGGTGTATCACTTGATGACAGTGTATCCGTCCTCACCACGCTCCCAGGCATCGGTGATTGGACCGCGCAGTACATCGCGATGCGCGCGTTGCGAGAGCCAGACGCCTTCCCCGCATCCGATCTCGTGCTTCGGCAATCCATTGGTGGTGCGACCGCCGCATCACCGGCAGAAGCTGTCGCTGCAGCCAACGGGTGGCGGCCGTGGCGTGCCTATGCGGCAATGTTACTCTGGACCGCGCGGAGTCATGAGCCGGCGTGGCGTCTTTCTATAGAGGGAAATGTATGACAACCATTGCATTCGATCATCTCGAGACGCCCGTTGGGCGACTGTATCTCTTCGCGACAGAGCAGGCACTCTGTGGTCTCGGATTTCCAGGCGCTGAAATGCCGGCGCGACAGACGTTGGAGAAGTATGTCGGACATATCGAATGGCGCGCGGTGACAGATCCGTTGGGGCTAACCACGCGTTTACGCCACTACTTCGATGGAAAACTTGATGCAATCGAAGGCATTCCGGTCGTATTGTCCGGAACACCATTCCAACAACGTGTGTGGAATGCATTAAGAAATATCCCACTCGGCAAAACGGTGTCGTATCGACACATCGCCGAGCAGATTGGTGCACCGTCCGCGTGCAGAGCGGTCGGGTTAGCAAATGGACGCAATCCTGTGGCCATAGTCATTCCATGCCATCGAGTCATCGGTGCCAATGCGACGCTGACCGGATACGGGGGAGGCCTCCCACGCAAACAATGGTTGTTACAACATGAAGGTGCGGACGTCGCCGACGCGAAACAATTGCGGCTGGTGTGATTTGCTTCGCACATTCGGAAACCTTTTTTGGTATTTTTAGGGACTAAGGCAATGGTGTTGCAGCCAATGCCATTCCCGATTCCTATACCAGGAGGTTCCTGTGCGTGCACTTTGTTGCGCCGCGACCATGATGCTCGCGGCCATTCCCTGTTTTGCGCAAGCTGGTCCCAATTCGAGCACGATGTCGTCAGCGAGTGCCGCCGCGACGCTCATGACCGAGCAAGTGAGCATCAAGAGCGTCAACACCGCGCTTCCCGGCATCATCGAAAACGTTGCCGGTAACGACAAGCATGCTGCTGTGTTGATCGTTGCGGATGGCGATGCGAAATCTGTCGCGACGGCGCGCAAGATGGCGAAGTTGTTCGCCGCGCACGGCATCGTTGCGCTGACGTACGAAGCCGCCAATGCGACGACCGCCGATGCGTCGGCGGCGGCGGATGTGCTCCGTCACCGCGGCGACGTGATGAGCGACAAGATCGGGATCATGACGCTCGGAAGCGCGTCATCCGTCATTGCCGACGTCACCAAGTCGCAGTCGCTTCGCTATGCGATCGCCATCGACAAGAGCACCAACCCCGACATCTTCAGCGACATGTCGCAGAAGGTGTTGCTCGTCCGTCCGACGGACGATGCATTTTCGGATGCGTCGGAGAAGACCAGACGGACCGCGGAGAAGCACAACAAGAACTTGACGTTCTGGTTGTCGACGACGGACGATGCCAACGCGATCACGAACAGTGATTCCGCGTTGCTGGGCCGTGTCCTCGGGTGGGCGACGGATCGGTCGGCGTAAGGCTTCATGCTTGGCGGTGTACACTCGACGTTGGTGTACACCGCCGTTGAGGATCGACAAGTAAAATAGACAATTCCTGGTTGGCAACGTAAAAACCGGAGCTCGTGTGTAACAAACCCGCCCTCATCAGGCGGGTTTTTTTTGTGCCAACAAGTCACCTAAAATGATACCTGAACGTATCATTCCCCCCATTCACAGCTGGAAATCGGCGCGAGGCTCATTCTGGTCTTTTTCACTCTGAGAACGGGTGATTTCCTGGAAAATCATTGCCAGCCACGACCCGGTACTTCTCATACACGTATCATTCTGTCGTCACAGCAATCTGGTCTTGTCCTCTCTCGCACCTGAAAAGGGCTATTACTACGTTTTCCCGGCCGGCACACCACCTGGGCGTGCCCGTTTCCACGATGTAGTCAATTCAGCCAGAGAGTCGCCATGCGCGGAATCATTCGGACGATGGTCGTCGGTGCCTGTACTTTCGGCTTGTCGGGAGTTCTGCTTTCCTCGACCATTCGCGCACAACAGGTCGTTGCGCCGGTGGCGGACACGACCAGTGTCGAAGCCGGTACGGGAGTTGATTCCGTCTCAGCGGCTCTAACCGCTCTCCGCTCTCCTCCTCCGAATGTTGTTCCTACTGGGAATCCGCGCCCGGAGGACGATCCGATGGCGGGGATAGCGATAGATAGTACGGAGCAGACCCGCATTGATTCGGTCAATGCCGTTTACGTTCCGCAACTCCAGAGCTCAGCGAAGACATTGTCCGCTGCCAGTCCGAGCACTCTACCAGGACTGTTATCGGACGCCAAAGCGCTCTATTCGAAATACGTCGCCGCAATTCGCGGGGCACTTTCTTCCGCGAACCAAATCATCTTTGATCAAAATCAAGCCACGCTCAAAGCGAAGAGCCTGACCCTCCAGGCAAACCTGGCGGCTTGGGAGAACGGACAATGAGATCGCTCAAGAAATTGGTTCCGCTGCTGTGCCTGTTGTTCGGTTTTATCTTTGCTCGGCCCGCGATGGCTCAGACAGGGTGCAGCAGCTACTCGATTTCGGTCACGCCGTGCAATACACACCCCAACGTCGCGGCGAACTCATCGTTGAGCACCGTCTTTCTGATCCGGAATTTCGGATCCTCGATGGGGGTGTATCTGTCCGTTGCCGCGGTCTGTAATCATATCGGGATTCTGACGTGTACGCCGACCCAGACAAACGTCTTTGTTCCGCCAGGTGGGACTGTGCCTGTCACGCTGAACTATACGACGGGATCTGTCGGGCAATATGCCGAGGCGACGCTGCAGCTGAGGGATTTGTCGGGTGGGGGCAACATGTTGGATGTGCTGTACCAGCCGATTCTCACGCAACCTCTTTCGGTCAACCTGACGACATACAATCCGAATGACCAGGATATGCGGCGGTGTGCGGTGGGTTGTTTCACCGCCAGGTATTCACACAGCACCGTCCCATTCTACACTTTGGACCAACCCCGGACGGTGACGGTGATGTATCACGGAGATAGAGCGTGGCCGCGTCCCGTTATTCATGTGCTGGCCAGCATGCTTCCAGGAGCTCAAACTCCCACCGAGTTCCGCATGGCTGCCACAATCAATGGCGTGAACGTAACGTTCACGAACGGCGAACAGCTCCTGCATTTTCAAGGAGGAACGTCCGGACGTTTGTCTGGTCAATTCGACGCAAGCGCCTATAGCACGGGTACATACTCGTTGACCGTGACAGTGACTGCTGTTTACGCAAACGGATCAACGACCCCAATTTCGGCGAGTTCGAAGATCCCAATCGTCAATGAAGGTTCTTCCGCCATTGCGAATGGATGGACTTTGACCGGCATACAACGGATGTACTTCACATCCGGCGGATACCTGATTACAGACGGGGATGGCTCCGCGACCTGGTTCCAAGGGCTTGGACAAGGCGCAGATTTCACAACGCTTTCATTAAGTGGGTCAACCTATACGCGAACATATTTGGACGGGACGCGGACGACGTTCAACAGTGCTGGATTTATGAACGGGATTATCGACCGATTCGGCCGAACGACATCGATAGTATATGATGCATCAAATCGCGTTTCACAAATCATCGATCCTCGCCGAAATGCCGGAGCCAACGTACCGTATTACCAATTGGCGTACGGTGCCTATGGATTGGCGTCGATCAGCGAAACGGGTGGGCCTGGGATAGCTAGAACAACAACATTTAATGTCGGAAGTGCTCGGCGGCTATCGTCCATTACCGACCCCGACGGAATTTCGATCGCGCTCGGATATGATGGTTCCGGCCGTCTTTCGACAGTGACAAACCGTCGGGGGGCCGTGAAAACATTCGTTTATAATAGCGGATGGAAACTATCCCAACTTATCGAACCAGTGGTCAGTGTAGATGCTGGTGGCGGTACAACAACTACGGCCACACCAGTTATTTCACTAACTCCTTGGCAAACAAACGGTGTTCCACAGGGTACGACTGCCGGGAACCCCGCAGCTTTGTTAAGCACATCCGGATTCACCGCGATAGTCAAGGATCCTCTAAATCGAACAACCACGATAACGACAGATGCATGGGGGCAACCGACATCTGTTAATAATCTCGCGGGAACGACAACGATTGCTCGAAATGGACACGTCCCTACACAGATTGTCTATCCAGATGGCAGCGTAGATTCGTTGAAGTACGATTCGCAAGAGCGCATGATCATGCGCGGGACATCAGGAAATAGCCCAACATTTTATCACTATGCATCCGTTGGTCTTATCGATACAGTATCTGGCGCCAGTACGCAAAAGACTGTTCGGCAATTTGATGGACTTGGACATGTAACGCATATCGCCTACAACGGCGGTGCTTACATTAATTATTACTACGATGCAGTGACACAGCGTTTGCAAACCGCCGTGGACAACGCCGGCCACGCGATATCGTATTCTTACACGAATGACGGAAATGTGTATCAATATGTCGCGTCTGGTGGACGGGTCACGACTCGTACAGTCGATCCACATGGGCGTACTGCAACATTGCAGACTTCGTCGTCGAATGTCTTTACGACTCAATATGACTCGTTGAATCGTCCAGTTGCTGTTTACGATGGCACCGGAAACGCGCCAACACGTTTTACGTATGACGCGTCGTTTCAGACTGATATTCAAGATCCGAATGGCAACGTGACGCATACGGATTACAATGCTCTCGGTTGGCCAACCCAGCAACGAGATCCGCTATCTCAGTACACAACGTATCGGTATGACGCTAGTGGGCTTTTGACGAGTACGACGAATCGTCGTGGGCAGATCGTGAGTATGACCTATGATAATGCAGGTCGAATCACGTCAAAGACAGGAGCTAATACAACCTCCGACTATTTCAGCTATGGTGCCGGCAATCGGTCGATGGCGGCATGGAATGCTATCGAGAGCGACTCGATCTATGATTGGTCCGGAGCCACTGCGGTAGGGGACTCGACCGTCACGCGCGTTTCTGGCCAACGATACCGTATCCTTCACGGGTATACGCCATCATGGACTGGTCGCGATAGTACCGTGATTGTCGCCAATACGGGAGTGACGTTTCGAACACGGTACTTGACTATAGATCCTATAACCGGTCAAGTCGGAACGTACCCAGATGGCTTTAACACATTGACTTACGCATATAACGGGGAACAACTACGCTATCAAACGACGTCGGGTGTTACCGGCAGCCGTCTGGAAAATTACACATCTGTACATCAGATGTACGCGACAAGTTTTTCTGCGTCATCGCTGAATAATTTGTACGGCCGATCATACTCTTATGATGTCAATAGCCGGATCGGTGAAGTGGGAAAGACGGACAGTACCATGCGATATGCGTATAACGGGATTGGTCAACTCGTCGCCGCAAATGCGTATTCATGTCCCGCTAATACATTTACTTTCGACTCAACCGCCGGACGAACAAAGACCGGTTGCACATTGCAATCCAGTCTTACCTATAGCTATGACGCAACAGGTAACCGCACGGATCATGGAGGCGGCTACACAGCTGGAAATCGCATCCAACAGTTTGGTTCATTTATTTTTGAACATGATGCGGATGGCAATGTTACCAGGAAGTACAATAGCTCGACTGGTGAAGACCGTCGATTTTCATGGAGCGCGGATGGGCTTTTAACGGATGTAACGCTCGGTGCACAGAGTGTTCACTATGACTACAATGCCTTTGGTCAACCAGTTCGTCGTGTGACAAATGGCGTAGTGGATCGATATTGGGTGTACGAAGATGACGATCTATTAGGTGAATTCGATGCTACGGCGAGTAATCAGCGCGTCGCTGAATATCTCTACTCGCCCGGCGTAGACGTGCCATATGGGATCATTGTCGGTCCGACGAGTCCTACTGGGATTTGGTACAGTCAGCAGGATGAAGGTGGTAACGTCATTGGTCAGCAGGCGAATTCGACGTCGGTAATGACTGCTACATACGATCCTTGGGGTGTAACGAGAATCGCGGGATCAACGAATAATCGCCTCCTGTGGAAAAGCCGTATGTGGGAAGGCGGGATCGTCGGCTTGTATTATGTTCGCAATCGCTGGTACGATCCGGATATTGGACGTTTCATGTCCGAGGATCCAGCGGGAGCCGTAGACGGTCCCAATATGTATGTTTTTGGGAAGAACGATCCTGTGAATGGATGGGATCCATCTGGGTTGTTCGTTGGTGAGCTCGAGAGTGTTACAGTTGACATTCTCGGAGATATAGCTGGCAGTTGGATACACAAGAAAATCAAGAGGCTCTTTCACCACAAAAGGAAAACCGCACCAGCGGTAGCGAAGAGAGTGGGACCTCCAGGAGGGTTCCATGAAGAAGGAATAAAGCCCACTGCATTAGACCCGACGATCTTCATTTGTGGGGCCGTCGCGGGCGCCGAAGCGGTTGGTGAAGGAGCTTTAGAAGGACTAGCAGAAGGTGCCTCTGCCGTCGAAGCCGATGCCGGCGCTGCAGTGGAGGAAGTAGAACAAACGTATCAAAACTTACTTGAAGATGCCCAAAAAGAATATCCAAATAAGGCTGGGCGTCTGGAAAAACACCATGTTACACCTAAATATCTTGGCGGTGCACCTAATGGGCCTTTGTCCACAATTGATGCGGCATATCACCAGCTTATTACAAATGAGTTTCGTCGAGTTTGGGAGTATGGAAAAGGGCTTCCTAACCCGGAAGAATTGGCGCAGATTATGGAGAAGGTTTATTCAAAATACCCCTTGCCTTAATGTTTTGAGGCTTGGCATTCGGAGCATTTTTCCTCATGAAGGAATTTGTAGAGTTTCGGGTTGATGAAGAGCTAGCACCAATGCTGTTCTCGGATAATGAAGGAAAGCGCCTCGGTACATCTATAAGGGCAGTCGTACTTGAACCACATGATCCGCGATATTCGGAATTGGGGCGACTTAACAAGCTGTTCAAGGAACAGCAAGGTAAGTTATTTTTTTATGGCTGGGAGATTAAACGCGTATATACTCCTCGTGATATCGCCAACGCGAAGTTGTTTTCATTTGAGCCAACCGTTTTTTTTGAGCCGGCGGGCGAAGAATGCGGCACGCTATACGACGAATCAACTGCGTGCGTCTGCTGTGGCGCTGGTGCAACTCAGGTCGGGCCACTGTATCTTCCATATAAGCGATTAAAGAAGACGAAGGATGTCATCAAGACCATTGGCGGAGAAATCGTTGTCTCTCAACGGTTCAAGGACATTGTGCAAGAATTAGGTGTTGTCGATGTCGAGTTTCCTCCGGTATACGACGCAGGAAATAAAGAGCCTTCTAAGGACTGGTTTCAGCTGAACGTGCAAGCTGTTTCAGCGATGATTGCATCGCAGACACGCATTGGATTTAATCCATTCGATAATGACTCTAAAGATGCATGCCGCTGCCCGCTCGGAGATCTTCTTGGTTTGAACCTATTGTCCGAAGTTTCAATCAAGTCTGGTCCTGAGACTGCAGCGGATCTCTTTTGTTCACGGCAATTTGTTGGTACTCGGCGAGGTTTGCTACGGCCACGGCGTCTCATTTTCGTTTCGCCAAGACTTGCTGAGGCACTGCGAGCCAATAAGATCAAGGGGATTGAACTAGAGGTCGCTCATGTAGTTTGACACAAATGATGTTCGTACGTGCAATTTTAATATTGCAGATTCCTTATGGCACTCCTCTTTATGAGGTGGCAGCGGAAGTATCAATAGTATTGAAGTGATCGTGCATCGGTTCTAATGAAGATTTGATGTGGGAGACGCCTCTGCTGGTCTCGCATGAATTAGAGATCGTTGGTCATGATGACTCTATAATTCAGGTCACCGGATGGGATGCCGCGATAGGAGGACGTCGTATTGTCGCTGTGGACTGTCGAACTGGAATTGTGGTATGACGTCTTCTCGCAGCGGTATGAGCCGCCCCTGGTTTTCCAGACGACGGCTCGATACCCACTTCGACGAGAGGCTCGGTATAGCGGATTGAAACCCTGGGCTCCCCGATCTAGAACCGCACGATCTCTTCGTACGCGTTGACGAAATCCGCAACCTGCGGCAAGATCGCATCTTCGAGCTGCGGCGCGTAGCCGACGAAGGTATCCGTCGAAGCCACCCGCTTCACCGGTGCGTCGAGCCACGGGAAGCACTCATCGGCAATCGCTGCGGAAATCTCGGCGCCGTATCCCCAGCTGAGTGAATCTTCGTACGCCACGATTACCCGCGACGTCTTCTTGACCGACGCAAAGACCGTTTCGCGATCCCACGGCGACAGCGTGCGGAGATCGATTACCTCGACCGACAGGCCATTCTCCGCGACCTGATTGGCCGCGACGAGCGCGCGTTGTACGGTCGCGCCGTACGTGACGACGGTGACGTCAGTTCCTTCCTTCACCGTCCGCGCCTTGCCGAACGGGATCATGAAGTTGGGACCTGGGTAGGCGCCCTTGTTGTACGTCTGCCGGTACAGGTGCTTGTGCTCGAGGAAGATGACCGGATCTTCGCACCGGATCGCCGTGCGCAGGAGGCCGTTGGCGTCGAGCGCGTTGGATGGGCAGACGACGCGCAACCCCGGGCAGTGTGTAAAGAGCGACGCACCCGTTTGCGAATGGTAGATGGCGCCACGAATGTAGCCGCCGTACGTCACACGGACCACGATCGGCGACGAAAAGTTGTTGTTCGAGCGCCACCGCATCGTCGCGAGCTCGTCGCGCAGCTGCATGTACGCCGGCCAGATGTAGTCGAAGAACTGAATTTCCACGACCGGCTTGAAGCCGCGTGTCGCCAACCCGATGGCGCGGCCGATGATGTTGGCTTCGGCCAACGGAGAGTTGTAGACGCGCGCGCCGCCGAACTCCTTCTGCAGCCCCCAGGTGACCTTGAACACGCCCCCTTTGCCTTTGACGGTGCCGAGGTATTGATCGCGCGACACGTCGGCGACGTCTTCGCCGAAGACCAGGATGCGGTTGTCTCGGCGCATCTCGTCGCGCATACAGGCGTTGAGGAGATCGACCATCGTCGTCGGATCGCCGGAGAACTGCGGATCGTCTTCCGTATCGAACTGCTCGCCGGTCGGATCGACGTCGGGTGAGTAGACGCCGTAGTAGATCGTGTCGGCGCCGGGCTGCGGCTGTGCCAATGCGTCATCGGTCGCGGCGAGGACGAGCGTATCGACTTCCGCCTGAATCTCGGCGATCTCCGCTTCGGTCGCGTGCCCGTTGCTCACCAGCCATTGCGGGAACGTCGCGATCGGATCGCGGGTGGCGTCTTCTTCACGCTCGGCGGCCGGCCGGTACATCGTTTCGTCGTCCGACAGCGAATGCGAATACGGACGAATCACGTGCGCGTGAACGAGCGCGGGTCCTTTCCGTTCGCGGGCATAGTCGACCGCTCTCTGCAGAGCATCGTAGCTGGCAAAGAAGTCGCAGCCATCGACCTCCTGGATGTACAACCCGGGGAAGGATTGCACGAGCTTGGAGATGCTCCCGCCCGCGGTGTTGACTTCGACCGGAACCGAGATCGCGTAGCCGTTGTCTTCGACGAGGTAGACGACGGGGAGCTTGAGGTTGGATGCGCTGTTGAGCGATTCCCAAAATTCACCTTCGCTCGTCGTGCCGTCGCCGGTGGAGACGAAGACGACTTCGTCGGACTGAAATCCTTCGGTGAGATCGAGGAGCTTGGCGCGCAACGTCGCTTCCGCGCATCCGACGCTCTGGAGGAATTGTGTTCCGGTCGGCGACGACGCGGAGACGATGTTGTAGCTCTTGTGTCCCCAGTGGCTCGGCATCTGCCGGCCACCCGAGGCTGGGTCGATCGCGGCACCGACGGCCTCGTACAACATCTCGGCCGGGGTTACGCCGAGTTGGAGACAGAGGGCCCGATCGCGGTAGTAGGTGTAGAACCAATCGTAGCCCGACCGGAAGGTCATCCCGGCCGCGGTCAAAACGGCTTCGTGCCCGGCGCCCGAGATTTGGAAGAAAATCTTGTTCTGGCGCTTGAGCTGGACTTCTTTATCATCGAGCCGGCGCGACAGGAACATGTTCCGGTACACGCTCAGCAATTGTTTGCGGGTCCACGACGTCGCCGAACCGGCGGCGGTGTTTTTTGAGGCGCCTTTGGAGTTGGTGGCGCGGTTCGAGGGGGGGGCGGCTTTGGTCACCATAGTAGCTAGGAATCTAGCGGGTCACCCACGCCGCCAGCATCCGGCGCTCGCGTTCTAGGCGACGGATGCCTTTGCTTCTCGGGGTTTCGCCCGTTTGAGGCCGACTTTTTCGAACAATTGTTCCAGCTGCTCGTGGATCGTCGGGCCTTTGTGTAAGATCGCGAGCGTTTGCCGCGAAAGCTGTTCGTGCTCGACGGTCGTCAGCTCCTGCGCGGTGAGTACGACGACCGCGATTTGGGCGTAGCGAGGATCGGCGCGCAGATGCGCCAGCAATGTCTTGCCGTCCATCCCCGGCATCATCAAGTCGAGCAGGATAAGGTCGGGGGTGAAGCCGCCCAAGACTTGGAGCGCCGTCACGCCATTGCTCGCGGTCCGGACGTCGAAGTGCTGCGTCTCTTCGAGTTGGTTCAGCAGAACAGATTGGAGATCCTGGTTGTCTTCGACGATCAAGATGCGTGCGTTCGGCGACGTCGTGTGCCGCTGGAGTGCATCGGTCAGCGTCTCACGCGTACACGGCTTGTCGATCAACTCGGCGGCGCCAAAGACGCGTCCGCGATTTTCGCTCGCGACGATGCTGACGACGAGGACGGGAATGTGCCGCGTCCGCATGTCGTTCTTCAGGGCGCGCAACACGTCCCACCCATTGACGCGCGGCATCATGAGATCGAGGACGATCAGGTCGGGGACGATGTCGCGCGCGACATCGATCCCTTCGGCGCCCGACGCGACGTCGACGACATGATACCCCGCATCCTCGGTGTATTGACGAAGGACGACCCGAGAGTCGAAATCGTCGTCGATGATCAAGACGACACGTTCCTTTTTGATGAGAGGAGACGCGTCGATTGGAAGGGGGTTCACGGCCATGGCGGACCTCGTGACTTCGGCATCCGGCGTTGTCGTGACGGTCGCGCTCACAGGAAGATGAATGCGGAACGTCGATCCCACGTTCATCGTGCTGGTCACCGTGAGATCGGCGTGCAGCAGCTCGCACAGCGATTTCGTGATCGCGAGACCGAGCCCGGTGCCGCCGTACTTCCGTGCGGTCGTCATGTCGACTTGCTCGAACGGTTTGAAGACCGCCTCGAGACGTTCGGCGGGAATGCCGATGCCGGTATCGATGACATCGATGTAGCGTGGCGCTCCGATTTCGGGTTCCGTGACGACGCGGACCGTGATCGTGCCGCGTTCGGTGAACTTGGCGGCGTTGCCAACCAGATTGGTGAGAATCTGGCGCAGCTTTCCTTCGTCGCTCCGAATAGCCTGCAGATGACGGGGGACGTCGGCGACGAGCGTCACGGGGCGGTCGCGGAGGACACCTTCGAGCTGCGCGACGACCGCTTGCACGAGCTGGTCGAGCCGCACGTCACTCAGCTCCGTCTCCATGCGTCCCGACTCGATCTTGGCGAGGTCGAGAATGTCGTTGATGAGACCGAGGAGATGTTTGCCGTTCGCGCCGATCCGGTCGATGTACCCAAGATCCTGCGCGCGCAGGTTACCGGCTTTGTTCTTTTGGAGGATGTTGGCGAAGCCGATGACCGAATTGAGCGGCGTGCGTAGCTCGTGGCTCATCGTCGCGAGAAATTCGCTCTTGGCGCGATTCGCGAGCTCCGCCGCGGCGAGCGCGGCGCGTAACTCGGCGGTTCGCGTCTGGACTTGTTGTTCGGTTTGCTCGTGGATCTCGCGGAGGAGCTGGTGTTGTTGGGCAACGAACTTCTTGTGCCGGTCGAACGCCGAGCTGGCGAGCGCCAGGACGAGGATCGATACCGTGCACAGGATGACCGCGATGGTCACCTCGGGGCCGTTGTTCATCAACCCGAGCCACGGAGCGTGTGGCGAGACGACGACCGCGGGGGAAAACGTCGCGGCGCTCATCCCCACGTAGTGCATGCCGGAGATCGCGAATCCCATGACGATCGCCGCACCGCCCTTTCGCATGACACCGAACCACCCTTGATCTTCCCGGAAGAGGAACGAGAGCCACAACGCCACCGTCGATGCCCCAATGGCGATGGCGATCGATTCGACGACGCGCGTGTGATTGTACGAGACCATTGCCGCCATCCGCATGGCCGCCATCCCGATGTAGTGCATCCCCGCGATGGCGATTCCCATCACCCCTCCCGCGGCGGCGATCCCTCCCCAGCGGAATTCGCGGCGGCTCGCGACGTAGAGGGCCAGTCCGGACGCTGCGATCGCGACGAACACGGAGAGGAGGACCAACGCGAGGTCGTATTGCATCGGCATGTCCATGTGGAATGCGAGCATTCCCACGAAATGCATGCTCCAAATGCCCAAGCCCATGGCGGCGGCGCCGCCGGTCAGCCATGCCGAGCGGGCCATCCGTCGCGCCGCGGAGACGCGGCCGGCAAGATCCAATGCGGTGTAGGACGCAAGCGATGCGATGACGATCGAGGTGATCACCAACGATGGGGTATAGCTGCTGTGCATCACGTCGCGGTAAAGGAAAGGCGCATCAGGAGTGAGATGTCTCCCCTTCAGTATCGGTTACCCCGGGAGTTGCCCTAAGCGATTCGCAACTTTTTAATGATTTCTAGTAGTCGACGGGACGCAGGTACGACTCGCCGATGGCGGTCGGGCTCACCATCGCCACGGTTGGCAGCCGGCGTTTCCAATGCGTCGACGCGAGCCGGCGGCGCACCAGCTCGACCTCGGCTGCATCGAACCCTCGATCGACGAGATCGGTCGGCTGATAGCCGTTGAGCAGCCAATGGAGAATCTGGTCCGCCTTCGCGTACGAAATCCCAAAATCGCCTTCGTCGGTTTGCCCTTGGATGAGATCCGCCGAGGCGGGCTTGGTCACGATGGCGTCTGGGACCCTCAAGTGCCGGGCGAGTGCCCACACCTGGGTTTTGAAGAGGTCGCCGAGTGGGTTGATCGGCGGGGAATCGTCCGCGTGCCAGGTGAAGTATCCGAACAGTCGTTCGGTTTTGTTCCCCGTTCCGATCGGGAGCGCGTGGTACTTGGCTGACAGGTCGAACAGCGTGATCATCCGGAGCCGAGCGAGGACATTTCCGCGGCGGGTTGGATCGGCCTCGGGTTCTTGGGTGAAATAGGCGTCGGCTGGTGGGGAAATGTCCGCAGTGCGCGCCTGGAGCCCCAGCTGGTCGATCACCAACTGCGCGTGATCGAGTGACGCTTGGCTGCTGGCCCGATATGGCATCCGGATCGCGACGACGTTTTCGGGGCCGAGTGCGCGGGCGGCGAGGAATCCGGTGACGGCGGAGTCGACGCCGCCCGACATTCCGACCACGGCCTTGGTGAACCGGCGGCGCGAGAACTCTTCGCGGAGGAAGTTGACCAGCCATCGTTCGACGAGTGGTGCGTCGATGTCGAGTGGTGGTGGAGCGCTCCGTCGTTCCGATTGGACGACTTTCACGACGTCGGTCCGGGGTCGCCGGTATCGTCCGCCGAGCCTGTGGAGCGGCCAAGTGCGCGGAGCATGTGGGGGAGGAGTGCGTGCAAGTCCGCCAAGAGCGGTGCGTCGGCGCGGGCGCGCGTGATGTCGTCGAGATCGAGCGTTACTGGGAGAATCGCTTCTTCCCAGAGTGGCGCGCGGGCGCAGAGATCCCCGTTCGGGGCGGCGACTATCGATCCACCGGCGAAGGCTTTTCCCCCCTCGTCGCCGAGGAGTTGTGTGACCACGACCCAGACTCCGTGTTCTTCCGAGCGGTCGCGCGCGAGTCGTTCCCATCGATGTAATGAAGCGGGTGCCGTCACTGGCTCGTCACGTTGGGGCCAGACACCGCGTGCTGGCGACGCGGATGGGATGAAAATGACCTGTGCCCCATCGAGCGCGGCGGCCATCGCTGTCACGGCGTGCCAGGCATCCTCGCAGACGAGGATCGCGGCGCGTCCCCAGGGCGTATCGAAGGCACGCACATCCAGTCCATGCTCGACGAAGCGTGCTTCGTCGAAGACCCCGTAGGTGGGGAGGAAGACTTTCCGATGTACGTGACGGATCTCCGGGGCGGAGCCGAGCGTCACGTACATCGCGCTGTTGTAAAATGTGTTCTCGTGCAGCTCGTAGAATCCCGCGACGACATCGAGCGATTCGCCTGTCGCTCCGGCGGCGCTGGCCCGGTAGGCCTCGTTCAGATCGTTCGCGAAGGCGGTGGCGGTCCGGGCCAACTCGCGGACTCCTCCCTCGATGAAATAGCCAGTCAGCGCCGCCTCGGGGAGTGTGGCGACGTTCGGGCGTGGCGTCACGGTCGCCAACAGGTCGAACGACTGTTTGAGCCGGGCGAGGTTCCCGGCGTAGTTCCCTTTGTCGGGGCGAAACTGGATGAGCGCGGTTTGCACGATCTGGGACATGGATGAAAGGTATCGCGTGTGGCGGGATCGGCGCGATACGTCGTTTGATAGTGGTTCGATGGTTGTCCGACGTTTGTCCCGACGCGGTGTATCTTATGTGTGAACGGCGCGAAATTTTGGCGCCAGGTGGTCGCATGTCATCATCCCTACAATTTCGTTTCATCGCCGTGTCGCGATTGCTGTCTCACTTACGTCCGTCGTTCGGCACGGCCGTTGTGGCGTGTGCCATTGCATTGTCATCCGTCACCGTTCCCGACGCACTGCGCGCGCAGTCGACTGGGGAAGCGTGGCGTATCGTCTTCCCGCCGCAGTCGACCGAAGTGTTCGCGCGCGACGGGACGCTCGTCGGCGAAATTGGGAAAGAGTGGCGGCGGAGTATCTCCATCCGCACGTTGCCGAAATATGTCGGCGAAGCGTTCGTCGCGGTGGAAGATCAGCGCTTCTATCAACATAACGGCGTCGATCTGATCGGTATCGCCGGCGCGATCAAAGATAATGTGTTGGGCGAGCATCGTGGCGCGAGCACGATCACGCAGCAGCTCGTCGGGAATATGCACCCCGATCTCATCAATCGGAACGACAAGACGCTGGATCGCAAGTTGCGCGAGCAGTCGGCGGCGCGCGAGATGGAGCGGCATTACAGCAAGGAGCAAATTCTCGAGGCGTATCTCAACCAGCTCGATTTCGGGCACCGATATTTCGGGATCGAGAGCGCCGCGCAACATTATTTCGGAAAGCCAGCCAGCGCGCTGAGCATCGCTGAAGCGGCGACGTTGGCCGCGATGCCGAAAGGGCCTGCACTGTACGATCCGATCGCGCATCCGGACCGGTCGGTCACTCGCCGCAATATCGTACTCTCGCTCATGGCGCAACAAGGGTACATCACGCGCGAGCAAGCGGCGACGGCGCAGGCGACACCGCTGGTGCCGGCGCCCCCGGCCCGAGTTTCCGCGTCGGCGCAATATTTCATCGACGTCGTCCGCGTACAGGCGACTCGCGCGGGAGTCCCTGTCAATACTGGGGGATATCGGATTTATACGTCGCTCGATCCCGCCCTCCAATCGTCGGCCGCGGAGGCGTTGCAGGAGGAAGCGTCGGCGGTGGAGGCACGTCCGGGGTACAAGCATCCGAAGTTCGGAGAGGGCGACGCGCTCCAAGGCGCGGTGGTGGTCATCGATCCTTCCACGGGGGATGTGCGCGCGTTGGTCGGTGGGCGTGATTATTTACGCAGCCAATTCGATCGCGCGATCGATGGGATGCGGCAGCCGGGATCATCGTTCAAGCCCGTCGTCTACGCGACCGCGATTGCCGATAGTATGACACCAGCGACAATCGTCAACGATGCGCCGGTGTCGGTGCCGCTGCCGAATGGGACGGTGTATCATCCCGACAACTCGGATCATACCTATCTCGGGCACATCACGCTGCGCGAAGCGCTCGCCAAATCGCGCAACGTCGTGGCGGTGCAGCTGTGGGAGAAGCTCGGCGCCGACTCCATCATTGCGACGGCGCGACGGATGGGGATCAACTCGCCGATCGCCGCGGTGCCGGCGAGCGCGATTGGCGCGTCGGTCGTGCAGCCGCTCGATCTCGTCGCCGCGTATACGACGTTCGCGAATCTGGGAACGCCGGTCGAGCCGCGATTCATCTATCGTGTCGAAGACAAGAGCGGAAAGGTCGTAATGGCGCCACCAGTTCGTGCGCTGCCACCCGCGCTCGATCCGCGAACGACGTTCGTCACGCGCGACATGATGCGCGACGTGGTGGAGCGTGGGACGGCGGCAACGGTGCGCAAGTATCTCCCGTCCTCGATTCCCGCCGCCGGAAAGACAGGGACGACGAACGACAATACGGACGTCTGGTTCGTAGGATTGACGCCGGAGCTCGTGGCGGGAGTCTGGCTCGGCTTCGACACCCCGACGTCAATCACGAGTGGCGCCGCCGGTGGATCGCTCGCGGCACCAGTCTGGGGACGCATCATGCGGAGCTACTACGCGGCTCGCAACTTCCACTCGGCGGCGTGGACACCGCCGCCAGGGGTGATCAGCGCCGAGCTCGATCGGACGACCGGAGCGTTGGCGACGCCGTCGACGCCGCCCGATCGTCGGTACACGGAATATTTCGTCGAAGGGACAGAGCCGGCGTCTCTCAAACTGGATCCTTGGGCCGTTTTCAAACATGGTGCGCTCATCTTCTAACGGTTTTCACATGATGCGTTTCGCGGTTGCGATGAGCGCAATGATGACGACGTCTGTCATGGCGCAGCAGCCATCACCGCAGACGCCACCCCAAACGCCGATTGGCTGTTTGACGTCGGCGCAACAATATGAACGGCAGCAAATGCGGGCCGCGCGTGCATCGAGTGCGCCGGCCAATGCGCGAAACATTCACGCGCAAGCATTGGCGCTTGCCTCGAAATGCGCGGCGCAATTCGACCCGGCGACGATCAATCCAGAAGAACGCCCCGCACTCGGCTTCTTATACCTGTCGATCGGGAAGACGCCTGCCGCGATGGAGCTGTTGCAGCGCGTCGAACGAGAGCTCCCCGCGAATGATAGTGCTCGCGCGACGACACTCCTCCGAGTCATGCAGGCGTACGGAGCCAATCCGGACGGTGTCGCGGCCATTGCTGATTGTGAACGTGTCGCGGCGCGGATCGATACGATTCCGGGAACGCACGCGCAAAAGCTCGCGGCGCGCGGTGCGTTGATCGGATGGGCGAATAATGCCGATCTCGATGATGTCGCGCGCCGAGGTGTTGCGGCGGTCCTCGCGCTCGTGCCGAAGTTGACGCCGGACGAGCAGCGGGAAAATGCTTCGATCGTGCTGGATGCGTATTCGACGCGTGCGGTCCATTACGCCAATGCGTTGCACGCCGATTCGGCGATCGCGATTCTTCGCGCTGCTCCCGCGGCGCTTCCTGGAATTCCCGATGCCGCGGCCAAGCTTGCGCGCGAGATCACGCGATACGAGATGATCGGTCATCCCGCGCCGCCGATTCGAGCGGACTATTGGGTCAATCGCCAGGCATTGCCCCTCAAGAACTCGGCGACGATCTTGGTATTCACGGCGAATTGGTGCCACTCGTGCATTCCGAGCTATCCCGCGCTCACGTCGATCGCGAAATTGTACGGCGCGAACGATGTGCAACTCATTTTTTCGATCGACTTGGATGGGCAGTTCCGCGGCGTCTCGATGACGCCGGCGCAGGAAGTCGAGGCGAATCGAAAATATTACACGGTCGAACATGGCTTCACCAACGCGATCGCGCTCCAACGAAATACGAGTGGTGACATGCCGCCGCCGGGCGCAAAGGCGAACGCGTCCGCGTACGTCGTGAGTTATTTACCGCAAGTCGTCGTCATCGATCGACAGGGGATCGTCCGGGCGTTCCTCCAAGGGTGGGACGCTACCGGCAATCGCGAGCGCTCGCTTCGGCTTGCGGTGCAGCACGTGCTTCGGGGGGGGAGCCCCCGGTAACGGCTCGCGCACCGGCTGCATTGCCGGTGCCGCGATGATGGTGCGGCGCCCGGACCACGCTGAGCCAAGCTCCGCACACAACGCGGCGGCGGCGATCCACCCGATCCACGCCGCGCGCGACGGCCATTGTAAGTCGACGAGGAGCCGCCAGGCGATCGCCGGTGCCGTCAATACCAACGCGACGATCGATCCACCGGCGTTCGGCGTATTGCGAAGATACACTTCCGTCGCGGCATGTTGCTCCGTGCGGATCGTCGTGGCAATCGCCGAATCGAGGCGTGTCCCATTCATGGTGCGCCATCCCGGAATGTGCAACACCGTCCACGCGACCGCCGTGCTCCCCCACCCATGATTGTCGGAGCCGGTGACGAGCGCGAGACGTAACTTGTCGGCCAGTTGCACGATGCGCGCGTGGTCGCGCTGCGTCTGTCCGATGCCGCGCGGGGCGCCGTCCGACACTTCGATGGCGGCGACGCGCACGACGCCGTGCACTTCGTTGGTCGGAAGCGCGGCGAGATCGCCCGGGAGCGTGAGAATGAGAAACGGACCGTGCGTCCGCGTGTAGGTGCTCGTATCGCCAGGAAGGTCGTGCCACTCCCCGTGTGGATCGACGAGAAACTCCGGGCTGATCCCGATCACGTTGACGTGCTGATCTTGATCCCGTTGCTCGACGGATGGTAAGAGCATCGTCTCGCCAGCATAGTGTGCGGGGTTCGTCGCCATTGCGAGCCGCGCGCCGCGAAGCGTCTTGTGGTCGCTGATGTATGCGGCGTCGAATCCGGCGTCGGTGTGCCAGCGCCGGTTCTCGGCGACCGTAAAATTGCGCCGGCCATCCCACGACGCATTGGTGTGACTATGAAAGTCGACGATGATGTCGTCCGGATCGGAAACGCGCAGCGCCGCCATCGGACGGGGGATCAACGCGCCCGCCACATACACGAGCAGATATGCCGCGAACGCACCGATGCCGACACGGACTTCCTGTCGCCAGGATAACACGCGACGTTGCGCGAGGTGCCACCGCCATGCCGCGAACAGGATGACAACGGTCAGAAAGAGCGCAAGGTGTTGTGCCAATGACAATGTGGTCAGCGCGTCCCAGACCGTACACCAGGGGGCGAAGAGATGATAGGCGATGGGGAGAAACAACGATACGCCCACGCCCCCCTCTCGCGTTTCCGCATCGATGACGGGAGTTGCGCCAATGACCGACGTCGCGAGAATGATCGACGTCCCGATGAGCGCGAGCCGGACTGTTCGGCGGTGCAGCACTGACACGAGAGAAATGTAGCGGTGGTGACAGAAGGGATGAAATAAAAAAACGCCAAGGCAGGGGAGCATCCCTGCCTTGGCGTCCCGCTCACATTACGTGTGGCGGACCGAAATCGTTCTCGGCAATCGTTCTCGAACGCGTTCTCAGACCGCTGCCAATGCCGGCCGTTCCGCGGGTTCCGGTTCCAGCGCGATCCCCAAGACGTCGCTCAGCGTTTCGACCGGATGGAACGTCAGTTGTGCCTGGACATCTTCTGGAATGTCCTCGATGTCCGCCTCGTTGGCTTTGGGGAGAATGATGTCTTTGATCCCGGCGCGGTGTGCACCGAGCACCTTCTCCTTCAATCCACCGATGGGGAGGACGCGACCACGGAGTGTGATCTCGCCCGTCATCGCCACGTCGCGCCGGACCGGCCGGTCCGCCATCTCCGATACGAGCGCGGTCGCGATGGCAATGCCCGCACTGGGACCGTCTTTGGGGATCGCCCCCGCCGGAACGTGGATGTGCGCTTCGATCGAGCCGAGCCGGTCTTTGGGAATGCCCAACCGGGCGGCATTGTTCGTCGCGTACGTGAACGCCGCGCGCGCCGACTCTTTCATCACGTCACCGAGTTGACCCGTGAGAATGAGCGAGACTGTTCCGCCCGGTCCCGGGCTGTCCGCGGAATCGTTGGAGCGATTGCCGTAGAACCGCCGAATCGACGCTTCGACGAACATGATGTCGCCGCCCATCGGCGTGTAGTACATCCCCGCTGCGACCCCCACCTGATTTTCCTGGTGGATGTGCTCCGGATGCACCTTCGGACGGCCGAGCAGCTCACGGACGTCTTCCGCCGTGATCGTGTGTGAGACATTCTGATTCGCCGCCAACTTGCGTGCGATCTTCCGCGAGACGGCGCCAATCTGCCGTTCGAGCTGACGCACGCCGCTTTCACGGGTGTAATTCGACACGACCGACATCAACGCCTCGTCGGTGATCTCGATGTTCTTCCCGCTCAAGCCGCTCTCTTCGAGCTGCTTCGGCACCAAGTATTTCTTGGCGATCTCCGCTTTTTCCCGCTCGGTATATCCGGCGAAATCGACCACTTCCATCCGGTCGAGCAACGGCCCGGGAATATTCTGAATGAAGTTGGCCGTCGCGATGAACAGCACTTCGCTCAGATCGAACGGAATGTTGAGATAGTGATCGGTGAACGAATCGTTCTGCGCGGGATCGAGCACTTCGAGCAACGCGCTCGACGGATCTCCTTGATACGACATCCCGAGCTTGTCCACTTCGTCGAGCAGGAAGACGGGATTCTTGGTCCCGGCTTGCTTCATCCCTTGGATGATGCGCCCCGGCATCGCCCCGACGTACGTCCGCCGGTGCCCACGAATGTCCGCCTCGTCGCGTGCGCCGCCAAGCGCGACGCGGACGTATTGGCGTCCGAGTGCGCGCGCGATCGACTTCGCGATCGACGTTTTGCCGACTCCTGGCGGGCCGACGAACAGGAGGATCGGTCCTTTGGCCATCGCGCGAGACTTCGCTTCGGCAACGTCGGTGATGGGCCCTTCGGTACTATCCGCCAACGACGGGGACGGCTCGTCCTTCTCCACCTTCACCTTCTCGACGGGGATCTCCCCCGTTTTGTCGACCTCTTCGGCAAGCTCGTGGGCCCGGAGTTGACGGACGGCCAGGAACTCGAGGACGCGGTCTTTCACGTCCTTCAGGCCATAGTGGTCGTCGTCGAGGACGTCAGTCGCGTGGCTGAGGTCGAGGTTATCGTCAGAACGATTGTTCCAAGGGAGCTCGGCGATCCATTCCAAATACGTTCGGATCACCTGCGCTTCCATAGATTCGCGTCCCGCGCGCTCCAGACGGCCGAGCTCACGCTCGACTTCGGCACGCCCTTCTTTGGAGAGGGTCAGCTTGCTGAGCTGTTCGCGGAGCTCTTCGATCTCTTTGGACGAATTTTCTTCGCCTAGCTCCTTCTGAATCGCCTTCATCTGCTCGCGTAGGTACATCTCGCGTTGCCGCTCGCCCAGCTCCTCTTGGACCTGGGTTTTGATGTCTTCCTGCGCTTCGAGGAGTTCGATTTGCCGCTGGACGTGCACGAGGACCCGGCGAAGCCGTTCCTCGACGCTCAGCGTTTCCAGCAACCCCTGCTTTTCGGCGACCGGGAGGTCGATGTAGCCTGCCACGAGGTCGGCGAAGCGTCCAGGCTCGGTCACGGATTCGAGGACCTGGTGTACGACTTCCTCCGGCAGCCCCCGTTTCTCACCGAGCTCGGCCGCCCGTTCGCGCGTCTCCTTTTCGAGCGCTTCGAAGGCGGGGTCGTGGTCGTTGAGCGGGTTCATCTCCTCCGTCGGGACGACGACGGCGGTGAAGTAACCATCGGTCGTCGAGTACTGGAGCGATGTGGCGCGCTGTTCGCCTTGCAGGAGGAGCTGGACCCCTCCCAGGCCACGCTGGATTTGTCCGATGCGGGCGATCACCCCCATCGAGTAGAGAATATCCGCGGTCGGCTCGTCGCTGTTGTCGCGTTGTGCAACCGCAAAGACCAAGCGGTCGCCTTTCAAGGCAGCTTCGATCGCCCGCAACGTCCCGGGGCGGCCGGCCGAGATTGGCGCCGTGAGCCCTGGAAACATGACGGTTCCCCGCAGCGGGAGAACCGGAATTGTCTGACGCTGTGCCATTATGATCTTCCTAGAGACGATATTTCCCGGACAGGAAACATCCTGTTATAAACAGTTGGTGATCCCAAGTCGCCAACTCAGGGGGATAGATTGCATATTCCAGGCTCCCAGATTTGCGCCACCCCGGCAGGAATTCGTTCGCACCTATGCCGCTCTGACGGATGAGTACATCAGAAAGCCTGCCAAACCGGCCTGATGACGTCCTACGCTCTCAAGTCGAACGCGTGATTTCGGCCAACTACGATCTCGAGCGGGAGATTGGCCGCGGCGGGATGGGGATTGTCTATCGCGCGCGCGACAAACGGCTGAAGCGCGTCGTCGCGGTGAAATTGCTCCCGCCCGATCTGGCGTATCGCGCCGACATTCGCTCGCGTTTCCTGCGGGAAGCCGAGACGGCGGCGCAGTTGAATCATCCGAACATCGTCCCGATTTATACCGTTGAAGAGGCCGACAATCTGGTCTTCTTCATCATGGGCTATGTGGGCGGCGACAATCTCGCCCGGCAGCTGCGCACGTCGGGGCCGCTTCCGCCGGAGCAGGTGCGCCGCATTCTGCGCGAAGTCGCCGACGCGCTCGCGTACGCGCACCGGCACGGGGTGATTCACCGCGACATCAAGCCGGACAACATCATGCTCGATCCGGGAACCGGGCGCGCCATGGTGACCGATTTCGGGATCGCGCGCGCGGTGCACGACGGGACGGACACGCGTCTCACGACGACCGGCGCGGCGATCGGTACGCCGGCGTACATGTCACCCGAACAGTGTGCGGGCGACCGTGAGCTCGACGGCCGGAGCGATCTCTACTCGCTCGGCGTCGTCGGCTATCAATTGATCGCGGGGGAGTTGCCGTTCGTCGCGAACAATACGCCGTCGATGTTGGTGAAGCATTTGTCCGAGACGCCCAAGCCGTTGCACGAGCGGGCGTCTGTGCCGCGCGAGCTGAGCGACACCATCATGCGCTGCTTGGCGAAAGATCCCGCCGACCGGTTCGAGACGGCGACCGATCTGATGGATGCCTTGGATGGCGCGCACGTCGCACCGCCTGCACGTCGCACTGAGGTGACGGGGCGTGTCGTGCAATCGCCACAGGGTTCGGCGTCGAACATGCCGTCGCCTGGCGACGTGATGCGGTGGGAAGCGGAGCCGGTGCGCAAATTCCGTAAGAAATTGGTGAGCTATCTCGCGATCAATCTCGCGGTCATTCCGCTCACCATCTTTGGATTGATAGGGAACGGCGCGTTGTTCTTCTTCACCGCATTTTGGGGAATCTTGATCGCTGCCGGCTATGCCAAATTGTGGAACGCCGGCTACGATTGGCGCGACGTCTTTCGCCGGACCCGCGATACGTTGTTCGTCGACGTGGTCGGCGAGACGATCGACAATACGCGGGCGATGTTCGATCCGCAGAAGCGAGGTGCCGCGCGGGAGCGGATGCGCGAGCGGCTTCGCCAACAGTCGGGATTGATGGCGCTTCCGTCGCCTATTCCGTCCGATCCTGGGAGAGGGCGCGTCCCTGTCGTGACTGGAATTCAACAGCCGATCGCGATCGGTGACGCGGCGAATCTTCCCACGGTGCAGGAAGCGTCGGTCGCGCGCGCCGAAATTCATCGCGTGATGCATGCACTTCCCGAAGCCGATCGCACGATGTTGCCGGACGTTGCGGCGTCGGCGGATCAACTCTATGCGCGCATCGAAGTGTTGGCGTCGCGCGTGGACGAACTGACTCGCGCGGACGTTCCCGGCATGGGCGAGGCGATCGAGCGGGAGATCGCGCAGCTCGAAAGTGAGGCGAATCCGCTCGACGAAGAGCGGAGCGAGCGGCGCGTGCGCCGGCTCGCGCAGCTCCGGCGCCAGCGTGTGTCGTTGCGCGATCTGCGCACGCGCCGCGAGACGGCGGAACAGAAGCTCGACCGCTGCCTCACCGCGATGCGGTCGATGCGGCTCGATCTCCTTCGGCTCAGCACCGGGAGCCGCTCCTACGAGAGCGTGACGATCCTGGCCGAGCAGGCGCGGCAGCTCGGAGGGGAGGTCGATGCTGTGTTGTACGCGCAGGACGAGATCGCCCGGGTTCTGGACAAAGGGCGCCCACCGACGAAAACGCCGTAAGTCGTTACGGGATAAAGCGTTAGGTGGTGATCCCCTAGCGCGAATCACAAAAAGTGCTATAGTTACGCGGAATTTGTGATCTCACATTCAGACCGGCCCGTCCGCGGGCCCAGGAGCCAGGTGCATGGCCCAGCTGACGTCTGTCGCTGACGATTTGCAAACAACGGATCCCGACGCTCCGGTCTTCCAGTTTCCGCTGGGATGGCTGCTCGATCACGCGTCGCCGTCGATCCAGGCGCGGGCATGCCGCGAAGTCGCGGGGATCGACAGCGCCGCCGAGCCGGGGATCGGGCACCTTCCGTACAGCAATCTGGATGCGATGCGTCTGGCCGTCACCCAGTCGGTCGACGGGACGTGGAATCACGCCATGCTCTCGCTCCCTGAAGGGGGCGGATTCGATGGGGTCGGGACCATCCCGGCGACCCGCCGTCTGCTGGAATATGGCTGGGACAAGGAGTCGCCTCCGCTCATGCTCGCGCGGCGGATCCTGTTCCGGCTCCTCGCGGAAGACAACGACCCGCAGCTGTTGTTCGAGTTGGGCGGAGGTGACACGAGTCAGGTCGGCGCCCTCCGGGCACGGGCGATTCTCCGTGAAGCGTCATCCTCCGCACTCGCCCAAGCCGGCTACGAGAGCGATCCTCGTCTTCGCGGCGCCGCTCGGCGCATTCTCGAGCGGATGGATGCGTTCCTCGATTCCGCGATCGCGGAGAAGCCGTGGGTTCGCGTCGGGAACCGGCACGTCCTGACCGAGACCGCGGCGCCTCCGTCGATCTATACGCTGACCATGTTGGCGTACATGCCGATTTTCCGGAGCGAGCATTATCCGGAGATGGAGCGGTTGTACGCGTATCTCACGCAGCCCAAGCCGACACAGGAATCCGTGCAGTTGTACGGCAAAGAGATCATCACCCAACCGCATCTCGTGATGGGCGATCTCTTGCACAACCGCAACGTCGTCGATGCCGACGTCCCGTTCGCGTTGATGTGGTTGGAGATGATGGCGCGGTTCAACTTCCTCAAGCGGAACGAGAACTGGCTGAAGATGTTCGAGCGCTTCGTCGACGATCGCGACCGGCGCGGCATCTGGCATCCGCGCAAAGGTCAGGACGCGCCGACCACGTCGAGCCCGTTCGTCTGGCCGATGTTCCCGCTCGAGCGGTCGCTCACGGACGAACAGCGGTGGACTGAAGTGACATTCCGCGTCGGGTTGATCGCCAAGCTACTCGGGTGGCGCATCGAGTTGGTCTGACGTCGGAGCGTCCGTCCGCGAAGCCGCGGTCCGCTCGCACCGGGCGGACCGTTCGGGGACGCCTCGCGCCGGAGGCCATGTTTCCGGCGCATGATCCGCGGTTTCGCGTCCGTTTCATCACAGTCGATCCGGGATATACGATCCGCGTCGTCGAAACCGGCGACGCGGCGGCGACTGAGGTCGTGGTCTGTTTGCACGGGTGGGCGTGCTCGAGCTATTCATTTGCCGGCGTCCTGCCCGCTGTGGCTGCTCGGGGCGCGCGCGGCGTGGCGTTCGACCTCATCGGACATGGATTGTCCGACAAGCCGGATGACGCGAAGTGCTACACGCTCGACGCGATGACCGACGTCGTCGCACGTGTCGTCGAGGCACTCGGCATTTCGCGCGCGGCGTTCGTCGGGCATTCGATGGGCGGGGCGATCGCCGCCCGGTATGCGGTGCGGTACCCCGAGCGCGTGCGCCGCTTGGTGCTCGCGGCTCCTGTGGGGGTCGGGAATGCGCTGCCGCTTCGGCTGGCGATCGGGTGCACGCCACGGATCATGAATCCGCTCCTCCCGTACCTCGTCCCGGGGTGGGCGATCCCGATCGTGTTGCGGATGGCCTTTGGGGCACTGCGCCGTCCCACGCGGGAAGACCGGGAGGAGTACTGGGCGCCGACCCAGTTTCCCGCCTTTTTCCGGGCGATGCGGGCGCTCCTGCACGGCTTCGATTGGCGAGCTGGGGAGCGGAGTGGCCCGGACGGGCTCGCGGGGATCACCGTCCCTACGACGCTCCTTTATGGCAGCCGAGATCACTTTGTCGTGCACGATACCGCGCGCCGATACGCCCGCATCATCCCGCACGTGACCGTGGAGGAGATCCCGGGGTGTGGCCACGTCGTACCAGAGGAGGTTCCGGAACTCGTGGCAAACGTGGCGACCGATGGCGCTCCGGTGGGGCAGTCGCGGGACAGTTGAGCGACAGCGTCGGAGGTTGGCGCGGTCGAGCTGTTACATTTAGTGTAGAAAATGAGTATAGAGACATTAGAAGGCCCGGCCGATACGTCAGTGCCGGAGCCGCTGGCGGACGCCGCCATTGGATTTACCGATCTTGGGCTGAGTCCCAAAGTTCTGCAATCGGTCCACGACGCCGGATACACGACGCCCACCCCGATCCAACGGGCCGCGATTCCGTTGGCGTTGGAGGGGCGCGACCTCATCGGGCTCGCCCAAACAGGGACGGGCAAGACCGCGGCGTTCACGCTCCCGATCATCGATCGGTTGTTGCACGGACCGCATCGTGTGCGCGCGCTGATCCTCACGCCGACGCGCGAGCTGGCGGTGCAAGTCGAAGCGAGCTTCCGGAAGTACGGGAAACATTCCGGATTGGTGGTGGCGCCGATTTATGGCGGCGTGGCGCTGGAGCCACAGACCAAGGCGCTTCGTAAAGGGGTCGACGTCGTGGTGGCGACGCCGGGGCGGTTACTCGATCATCTCGAGCGGCAGAACGTCGTCTTCGACGATCTCGAAGTGTTGGTGTTGGACGAAGCCGACCGGATGCTCGACATGGGGTTCGCGCCGCAGATCAACCGCGTCGTGAGCGAAATTCCGAAATATCGGCAGACGTTGCTGTTCAGCGCGACGATGCCACCCGAGGTCGAGGCGCTCGCGCGCAAATATCTTCGGAAGCCGCAGGTCGTGCAGGTGGGACGCCGTTCCATGGCGGCGAGCACGATCGCGCATGCGGTGTATCCGGTGCCGCGCTCGCGGAAGACCGAGCTCCTGATCGATCTGTTGAAGGAAGAGAAGATGGATTCCGTTCTCATCTTCACGCGGACGAAACGCGACGCCGATCGTGTCGTGCGCGATTTGCAACACGGTGGTGTTCCCGCGACGGCGATGCACGGGGACAAGTCGCAGAACGAACGGACGCGCGCGTTGGAAGACTTCAAGCGCGGGAAGATTCGTGTGCTCGTTGCGACGGACGTTGCGCAGCGTGGGCTCGACATCAATGGGATCTCGCACGTCATCAACTTCGACGTGCCGCAGGAGCCGGAAGATTACGTGCACCGGATTGGACGGACGGGGCGCGCCGAACAGACGGGTGATGCATACACGTTCATGGCGCCGGATGAGATCGCGATGGTGCGGACGATCGAGCGGGTGATCGGGCAGGAGATTCCGCGGATTTCGATTCCGGGATATGACTTCGGGACGGCGGTGCCGTAAGAAATTGTTTCTTTAACGTCAAGGAGACCCGATGGGAATATGCACCGTTGGTCGAAGGACACTGGTGGTCCTGGCGATGACATTCATCGCGGTGACATCGACGCATGCCCAGGATGTGAGCGACAAATTTTCAGTGCATGGATATTTGACGCAGGCATACGCCAAGAGTGATAAAATCCCGACGAGTGGTATCACCAGAGACGGGACATGGGATTACCGGGTCTTCGCGCTCCAGATGCGCTACGCGGCCACCGATAACGATCAGGTTGTCATGCAAGTGCGAAATCGTCGGATCGGGACCAGCTTGCTCAGCGACGATGGGGTGCAACTCGACTGGGCCTACTACGCACACAACTTCGGTCCTCTCGTCGCGAAGATTGGAAAAGCGCCGTTGCCACTCGGTCTCTACAATGAGATTCGCTCCGTTGGCACCATCCTGCCGTTTTATCGAGCGCCCAGTACCTTCTACCGAGAAGGGGTCGAGACCATCAAGGGGATTGTGCTCTCCACTCGGCTTCCACTCGGCGCCTGGAGCCTCGAATCGACGGTCTTCGGTGGCGGTACCAGCATCGACGTGCCGACCCCAACACCATTCGGAGTCATTCGGGTCAAGTTCGAGGCCGAGGAGAACTACGGCACCCAAATGTGGCTCAACACACCCATTCCTGGATTGCGAGTGGGTGGCACGTGGCTCCGCTTTCAAGCGAAATTTCCGACCGATACGAGCATGAATAACGCGTTTGTGGGATCAGTGGATGGCACCTTCGATCGGTTTTTCGTGCGTGGGGAATATCAGCGGCTGAAGCTCGCTGGGTTTTTCCCCAATGGGGATGAAACGCAAATCCTGTTTCATGGTCAAGCCGGAATGAAGTTATTCGGGCCACTGTCGTTGAACGTTCAGGAGGAGGGCGCTCATGTCACCGATCTCGGATACACGTATCGCGATCTCGACGATCATGCGGTCGGTGTGAACTACGCGCTCGAGTCGAATATGGTCTTCAAGGTCGAAGCGCACCGAAGGAACGGATATAACTTCGACACGTATCTCGCGCCAACCGGGCCAGCGGGAAAATCTTCCTATGGTATCGCCAGCATGTCCGTGAGCTTTTAACCGGCCGCGGCGAGTTCATGCCGCACCCTCACATAGGGGGGTAATTCTTTAGCGGTAGGGGCGCACGCGGGGGCGTATAGGGGGTGCGTATATTGACGCGCCTGTTGACAGACGATGGTCACGGTCCAACATTATGCCCACTTCCCGTGACTTCCATGACGCTCCCTTTGTGGTTCGATCGCATCGTGTCGGATGCGAATTCGGACGACGCGACACCGCAGCGTCGTTTCGCGGTGTCGTGTGTGGAGAGCGCCGGGCATGACGATCAATCGTTGCTCGTAGAGCTGGCGTCGGCAGAGGTGCACGTCGCCGCGGCCGCGCTCGAAGTGGTGTTTCGGAGTTGGTACGCCAAGCTCATGGCGTTCGCGCGTGTCGTCACGGGAGACGAGTCCGCCGCGCAGGATATCGTGCAGGAGATTTTCCTGGATCTGTGGCGGCGCAGAACGACGGTCGTGCTGATGACATCGTTTGCGGCATATTTGCATGGAGCAGTCCGGCATCGTGCGCTGACCGGACGTCGCGACGCTGCGAATCGGGCTCGGCTGTTGGGGACGATCAGCGCCGCGGAATATGCGGAGACGATGGTTGCCGCGCCGGCATTGCCGAATGAGAGTGAGTCGGAGCGTGAGTCTGACGATGATCGCCGGTTCCGCGCGATCGTGGCGGCCGCGGATACGTTGCCGCCTCGCGCGAGGGAAGTGTTTTATCTCCGGTGGAGACAATCGCTCTCGTATAAGGAGATTGCGATTGTCATGGGGATCAGCGTGAAGACGATCGAGGCGCAGATGACGATCGCGATGCGGCGGGTGCGCGAGGCGTTGCGGGGGCTATAGAGCGCCGTTCGATTTCAGTCCCGTTTAGGGGATTGTGAAGGGCCACGAGACATCTCTACGTGACCGCTGACGAACTCGACCCAGACATTGCGCGTCTCGGACGCCGTCCGCACTCCGACATAGGAGTCGATGCGGCGTGGGATGGGTTGTGGGCAGCGGTGAGCGCAGTTAAGGCGGAGTTGGCGGAAGAAAACGGTGAGGGAATGGCGTCGAGCCGACTCACTGAGAGGGTGCGAGGTCGCCATGGGCAGTTTGGAAGAACGTTGGGGGCGAACGCGCCGACCAGCTGGCGATACACGGGTATTGGACTCGGCACGCTCGTATTGCTCTGCGTTCTTACGTTCGGGATTATCTCGCATTCGTTCTCTAGCAAAACATCCGCGGCATCGGCCGCGGCACAGCATATCAAGACAACGATCGGCCAGCGTACGACTGTCTCATTGGCTGACGGATCGCGGGTGACACTCGCACCGTGTTCCGAGCTCATCGTATCGCCGGGATTCGCGTCATCATCCCGCGTTGTCACGCTGACGGGTGAAGCGTACTTCGATGTTGCGCTGCGGCCGGGACGTTCGTTCGAGGTTCGTACGGGTGGTGTGACGACGCGTGTGCTCGGAACGACGTTCGACGTTCGAAAATACGCCGGTGACCGCGACGTTCGTATCGCGGTACTTTCTGGGAAAGTCGTTACTGGAAATGTGCGTCGAATCGTGACATTGACGGCTGGTACGATTGCGCATGTCACGGATTCGACGATAACCGATACGACATCGGCGGCGGCCCATGTATCCATCGATTGGACGCACGGCCGATTGGTGTTCGATGAAACACCGGTGCCGGAACTGCTCGCGACGGTGGGGCGGTGGTACGGTTACAGCTTCAAGTTGGCCGATCCAAGTCTGGCGACGCAACACGCGTCGACGGTGTTCACGCTCTCGGATTCCGCGCAAATGATGCAAGGGCTCAAAGCCTTGCTCGGTGTGACGATGACGTTCGATGGGAACGTCGTCACGTTGCACGCAACACATCCCGGCGTGCATACGCCAAATCGTGGACAAGCGGTCATACATCCTACACGGGAGGTGGGTCGATGATGGGGCAGAGGAGAGGTTGGCTTCGGGTCGCGTTCGTGTCTGGTGCGGTTTCCAGCGTATTGTCGGGTCGAGTGCTTGCACAGCAGGCGACAACACAGGCGGCGACTGCGCGCACGGCTGTGGTGGATATGACAGAGGTGTTGAGCCGTCCAGTGACGCTCGAGCTCGATGGCGTGGCGGTGAAACAGGCGATCAAGATGTTGGCATCGCACGCTCATGCGACGATTCAATTTCGGTCTGAATTGTTGGAGTCAGGCACTACAATGGTAACGTTGCATGCGAACAAGATGCCGTTGGGTGTGGCGCTCGAGCAGGTGTTGCGGGGGACGGGGCTGCGGGCGCAGCCGGTGTCGGGGGATTTGATCAATTTGACGGTCGTGCGAGATGGGAGAGCGGTCGAAGGCATCATTAGTGGGAAGGTCATCGATGGGGCGACGAAGAATCCATTGCGTGGGGCGGTGGTGACGATCGATGACGCGAAGAAGGGGGTAACGACGTCGGGTGATGGGACGTTCCGGTGCGTCAATATCGTTCCGGGGGACCATGTCGTGCGTGTACGGTTGATCGGGTACGCGAAGGCGATGGCGACAGTGGTAGTCCGAGACGGCGAGGTGACGCCCGTCACGATCACATTGACACCGAGTCTCAATACGTTGGATCAGGTGGTCGTGACGGGAACAGTGATTCCAACCGAGCTCAAGGCGGTGCCGACAGCAATTACGGTGATCACTGGGAAGGAGCTGGAGGAGCGGGGGATTACGCGGATCGATCAGTTGTTTCGCGGCGATGTGCCAGGGCTCTTTGTCCAGCGCGTCGGTTCGCTGTCGGCCACCGGTGGGGGGATGGGTTACCCAGGAGGCGCGGACGTGTGGTCGCGCGGGACGGCGAATTTAAGCGGTGGGGCGGACGGGATCAAAACCTATGTCGATGGCGTCGAGTTAGCGGATAAGAGTCGCTTGGGCTTGATCGATCCGACCTCGATCGAGCGCGTCGAGATTTTGACAGGCCCGCAAGCGGCGACGATCTACGGCTCGGGAGCCATCAATGGCGTGATACAGTTCTTCACCAAGCGGGGCGTGTCGTCCCGGCCACAACTGACGGTGGCCCTGCAAAGCGCGTGGACGCAGAACGACTTCAATTCTGCGCTTGCGCCCAAGCATACCGCCGATCTGTCGGCGTCAGGTGTGGAGGGACGACAGAGTTACAACGTGGGCGGCTCGTGGGGGTACATCGGCTCGTGGAGTCCGAGTGTCAAGGAACAGACCCTAAGCGGGTTTGGCGGCGAGCGGATCACCATGGGGCTGCTCACACTGGACGTGAATCTGCGCGTGTCTCAAGATCAGAATAGCACCAATGCTCGTGACGACGGTCAAGCGGCCCTCCAAGGTGAGGGCGAAGGGCCGACGGCATATGTTGGAGGGGCGGCACCGCTGCGCTGGCAAGGGACGAGTACGGACCGGGCGATGGGAGGCACGGTCACTTATCCCATGACCGCGTGGTGGTCCCATACAACGACCGTTGGCCTGGACCAGTTTACCGGTGTGGGACAGAAGTTCAGCCAAAGCTATAGCGCGCCGGTGGACTCGACACTGTTTTTCAGTCGGGAGGTGAACCATAGACTGACCGCGGCATATAACACCACGCTACAAGTGCCGATGACCGCGCTGGCGAAGCTGATACTGACACTGGGAGTGGATGAATCCCACACTACCTCGAGCGGCGTCTCTGGAGATTATGTGGGGACGTACACTGCAGTCTATGGGGGGTGGCGCTACGGCCAGAATCAATCACACGAACATGGAGGGTTTCTGCAGAGCCAGCTTGGGGTGTGGGATGCACTGTTCTTCCAGTACGGATTACGGGCGGTCTACAATCCTAACATCGGCACGGATCAGAATCCTAACTGGGAACCGCACTATGGTATCACATACTCCCGTGACATATCGGGTGTGACGGCGAAGGTGCGGGCGAGCTATGGCACGGCGACGCGGCCACCTGGTACAGGACTCAAAGATGGTATCAAAAACGCCATCTTCATTCCGGCCTTCGGCACAGATGTGCAATATCTGGCGAATCCCGATCTGGTACCAGAGTCACAGCAAGGAGGGGAAGGTGGCATAGAGCTATATATCGGCACTCGCGGGTCGCTGCAGGTGACGCGCTTCAATCAGACTGTCAACGACCTCATCATCAATGCGATTGTCGATAGCGTGGATCGATCGCCGGCCTGGAAATTGGCGCATCCAACCTCGTTTTGCGTACAGGCGTGGAGATGTCCCTTACGTCAACAGCAGTTCGTCAATATCGGGAGTGTGCGCAATCAAGGGTGGCAAGGAATTAGCACGCTGAACCTGGGCGTGTTCACGGTCAAAGGGACCTATTCGTGGACCAAGAGCCGGATGATTGGGATTGCCCCCAAGTATCGTGGACAGTGGCCACAGTTTGCAGTGGGGGCACCCTTCAATGGGGTTCCCGAGCACACGTATGCGATCGATTTGACGTATGCGTGGAAAGGAACGCATGTCCAGTACAATCTCCAGGGCCAAGGGGTGTGGAGAGATTATTCGTATGATTTTTTCTATCGGACGGGACAGGGCAACAATCGGAGTCAGACGTATCAATCCAGGATGGTGGTCCCCGATCCGTTTTATTTCGTGCGGCCAGGCTACTACCTCGGGGATCTGAATGTCTCCCAGCAGTTCACTCGGCAGGTCGAAGGATTGGTGCGGATCAACAATGTGCACAACTCGTATCTGAGCGAGAGTAATCCGCTGGCGCCGCAAACGGGGCGAACGACCGGTCTTGGTCTCCGGGTGCGCCTCTAGGACGCGAACGATTACACCATGACACAAACATTGCAGATCGGTACGACGCTCCTGCGAAGGTACCTCTGGGACGCCCTCCGGACATTGTGCGTCGTGTCCTGTCTGCTCATGACGATCAGCCGAGTGTGCAGGGCTGTGTGTGTGGCCGCAGGCTCGTCGCAGGAACCTGTGGCCTTGGGTCGCGCGGCGGTCCAGCACGATTCCGTCAGCCACGATTCCGTCAGCCGTGGGTCACCGGTTGCCCCCGCAGCCATGACGATCGAATCGTACGTCGACGAGCTGGAAATCGCAGCGTTCCTCGACACGCTTCATGGCAGGCACCTCGTCGTGAACGACCGCATTGTCGAGCGCACCGACTCTGCGGGGCGCGCGATCGAGAGCATGGTGCGGCGCCATCTGGCGGAGGTGCATGGCGTGCCCCTCGATCCGCGGTATGATGTGGGACTCGTCCACTTGGAGTTGCAGGTGGGACAGGATGCCGCGGCCGCGCAACATATCGAGGCGTGGCTGAAATCCCCCGGTGTGACGACCCAGGATAGCATCACGGCGTTGTCGATGGCGGCCGACGCGTTCGTGCGCCGCGACGTAACGTCGGCGCGGATCGCGATGGCGCGCCAGTACGTCGAACGATTGACGACCTTTCCCCCTCAGTTAGCCCGGACGGCGTTATATAGCGGACGCATCACGATGATGCGGGTGTTTGACGGCCGCGGGCAGAGTGACTCCGCGGCGACTTGGGGGCTCAGGGCGTATGCCATGCTCAACGACTGGCCGTATGAACAACGTGCGGGCGCACTCGCCGATGCATTGACGTTGTGCGCACTGGCGCGCAATCTCGTTGGCCTGCCACATGGCAGGACTCGCCTCGATTCGTTATTGACGGTCCTCAAACGTGTGGCCGTCTTGCAACCCACGGAAGTGGCGAAGGATACGTTGCTGCGGCTCTTTCAGCAGTGGCAGCAACCTGGGATCGAGAAGGCGTTTGTGATGGTGTCCTGGTATGGCAAACCGATGCCGCCCTTTGTCGCCACACACTGGCTCAACTCTGCGCCACCCGCCACCGTTTCGAACGCTGCGCCCGGGGCACGTGCCCTCAAGCTCGACGATGGCGTGATCCGGATCGTGGGCTTTGGCTGGTTCTCGTGTGGGGGGTGCCAGATCGCGTTGCGTAACGTGCAACAGTCGCTCGGCGTGTTGCCGAAGGGCGTCCAAGTGATTTTCAACGAGCGCTCCGAGGGGACGTTCAATGGCAATTTCGCCGAGCCGGCGGAGGAAGCGGAGAACCTGCGGAAGTGGTATCTCGAACGCCGGCAGTTCACCTTTCCGATTGCGATCTGGGCGCCGGTCAAAGATTCCACGCCAGGCGGAGGTGCGCTGCCGCGCGAGTCGCCCTTATGGCGCGCGTTGCAAATTTCGGTCGGTCCCACAGTGTACATCGTCGATGGCCGTGGCGTGATTCGGTTCATGGGGTTTGGGTTCGATCAGCCCTATGACAAGATGCTCCAAGAGGCCCCGCTTCGACGGGCATTAGAGGCGGTCGTGCACGAACGTGAAATCCGTGAACGCGAAACCCACGAACGAGATGCCCAGGACGTACACAAGGCGCAGATTCCAGCTCCGGCGGCACACGGGGCGCTTCCATGACACTGCCATGATAACGGGAACGGTAATGTGGACCTCGTGCGAAACCTTTCTATGCTGACGCGTCGTCGGTTTCTCACGGTGTCCTCGCTCGCCATGACGAGTGAGTTGGCGACACCCTCACTGCGGAAGCTCTGGGCGGCCCGAGCGCCGGGCACCCGGGTGGTTGCCGTGCCGGCGCGCTCGTCCGCGCCGGTCGCGTACTTTCTCGAACCCGTTGCCGATGCGGCAACACTGCGCGCGTTGGCCGCAACAGCGCTCGATGCGGCACGGCAGGCCGGGGCCGATTGGGCCGATATCCGCCTCGGCGCCGGACGGGCGTATGAGTGGCGAGAAGACGCGGTCTTGACCTATAACTTCGGCGTGCGCGTCCGCGTCGATGGCGTCGAGGCGTTTGTTGGCGGAGGCGATCCCACGCCGGACCGTCTCGCCCACGCCGCGCGATCGGCGGTTGCGACGGCCCGAGGCTTGGCGAGTGGAGGTACGCGGCCTCCTACGATTGCCAGCGCGGGTCTCACACCAGTGCCGGTCGTGACCGGGGAATGGGCCGCGCCGTTCGAGATCGATCCCTTTGCGGTCACGATTGATCAGCATGCGCATGTGCAGGACTCGCTCAATGGCCTGGATGATGTGCGGCTGGCGCACGCTGGCGTGAGGCGAGAGTGGGACGTCGTCTTTCGCGCCGAGACGCGCGTCACGGCGTCGTCCGAAGGAACGCTCGTGACCCAGGAGCTGCGTGATGTCGCCGTGCTTCTGAACCTCCTTCGGAAAGGCGTCTGGCGCTTCCGAGGCTCAGGGGAACGGCTGGAGCTGCCGTTCTGGGGCTATGGCTCGTGCACCGGCGGCTTTGAAGTGGTCGCGCGGTTGAACCGATTCGCGCACCTGGAACAGGCGTCGCAGGAGCTCTTGGCCTATGAAACGCTGCCAGGCGGTATCGTCGAGGTCGGGCGCTATCCGGTTGTGTTGGATGGTGTCGCTCATGCAAGTGTGTTGCAGCGTGCGCTGGTCCCCGCTTTATCGCTGCGGCGTGCGTTGTGGTATGACACTGACGTCGGCGGCACGAGTCCGTTGCGGCCCGTCACGGATGTCCTGGGGCACCAACGCTTCTCGCCCCTGTTATCCCTGCAGGTCGATCACGGACCACCGGCATTTGGGGCGTGTCGCTGGGATGCCGAAGGGGTGCCCGCGATCGGCGGACCGCTCGTCACGAATGGGACCGTGGTGAATTACATCACCACGCGGGCCACGCACGCGGTCTTGACCGCGATGCTCTCGACGGCGCCATCGCACGAGACCGTGCCGCCGCTGTTGGGGAGTACCACGGCGACGCAGGCGTCGGATCAACCCACCGAACTGCCGGCATCGGTGTCGATGCCCGCGGCGCCGAATGGGGGGACATTGGCAGAACTGGCGAAGCAAGTAGGAACCGGCTTAGTGGCCCGAGGGGGCGACGCGTTCGTAAATCCAGACGGCACCGGAGGGATGTTGGATCCGCTCATGATGTTCGAGGTGAAAGGGGGGCAGCTCGTGCGGCGCGTGTATGGGGCGTCACTGCAATTCAGTACCAAGAAATTGTTCACGGCACTCAAAGCGGTGGGGAATGCGAGTACGATGGGCGAGACAACCCATGAGCGGTCTGTCGGCTTTCCGGCGACGCGGATCCTGACGAGTCTGATGGCCCCGGCCGCGCTCTACGGCGGCATGGACGTGGTGACGCATGGCTAGCCCCATGAGGAACGACAGTGCGCACACCCATGCGGTGGTGGCCGCCTTTCTCGCTCGTCGCGCCGCGCGGGCCGAAGGGATGGTCGACAGTCCGAGTGAGGAGCGTGGTGAAGGGATCGTTGATCCTGCCGCCCCGCGCCGCATTATGACGCGCGACGAAGCCGTCGCGTTGGTGCAGTTTGTCCGCGAGGTCATCAACCGACCGACCGAGAATCTGCAGATCAGCCATCGTGCCACCGCGGTGGCGCTTCGCACACCGGATGCCTTCCCCCGCTGTATGGATGTGGACGAGTTTCAGTTGCGCTGGGTCGTCAGGTTGGGACACCTCACGTGGGCTGAGGGGCTGGTGGGCGTGGCGACGGATGTGCGCGATCTCGACACATTACGCCACGTGTTGCTCCATGCCGTGCGTCCGCTCCCGGACCCGCCGCCGTCGCCCGAGGAGCTCGAAGACCGCGCGGCCTGGGAGAAAATGTTTACTCCGCATCCCCTGACGTATTTGCCGCTGACCACGTGGCACGCGAACACGGCGGCGGCGGCAGAAACACAGCGTGGAGCGATGCTCGCGCGACTCTTGGCCCCCCTTGAGGGGACGCCCTGGCGTGGGGCCGGGACGGTGGTGGTATCCCAAGTGGGTTACTGCGCGGTCAATCATGCCATGCGCGTGACACAGTGGGGCGAATCGACCGATAGCGAGATCTCGCTCACGGCGCACAGTGCCGACGGGGCAACATCCGGATGGAGTGGCCACGCGCATCGTGATTGGGACAAGCTCGAGCCCGAGCGCGTGGCGCGAGAGGCGTTGGCGGCGGCCACGCAGCAACTGCACGCGGTGCGCGCGGAGCCGGGGCGCTACACCGCGATTCTCTCGGCGACGGCCGTTGGGCAATTGTTGCAGCGGATGGCGGAGCTCTTCGACGTGCGGAGTGCGAGCCCCTTCAGTGTCCGTGGGCAGATGGCGACCGACCGCGGGCACCGCGGCGAGCGGTTGTTCGATCCGCGGATCACGTTGACGACCGATCCCACGGATCCAGAAGGCGGGGACTTTCCGTTTTTTCCCGAGGGCGCGCCATTTCCCAGTGGGAAAGTCACGTGGGTGGAGAATGGTGTGCTAAAGCGCCGCTCGGTGAACCTGGATTCGGCTTTTACCTTAGGGATGACCCCAGTGCGCGAGCCACAGTGTATCCGGATGAGTGGCGGGCCGACGTCGGTCGACGAGATGATCGCCCAGTGTGAGCGCGGGATCTATGTCCACCGGTTTGCGACCATCCGGATGGTCGATCTATGGTCCGGGACGATGGAAGGGTTCACGCGCGATGGCTGTCTGTTGATCCAGAATGGCAAGATCACCCATCCCGTCACCGATTTCCGCTTCTACGAGTCGCCGTTTTTGTCGTTCAATCGCGTGATGGCACTCGGAACGCCGCGGCGTGTCGCCTTTGGCTTCACCCTACGCGATGGTGAGCAGTGGCCGCACGCTCCCGTGGTCGCGCCGCCACTGATGGTGCGTGATTTCAATTTCTCCGCGCTCGCCGACAACGCGTGAGGATGGTTTCTGGGTGATATCGTGTAGCGCTGAATTGTGCGACCCAATCGGAATTCGCTGCATATTTAGGTGTAACACAAGCCTATGTTTCCGATTTGCTGGCCGGGAAAAAAACACTCAAGCCTGGGCCGTTACTCAAACTCGTCGAGCATTTGCGGCGTCCGTAAGCAAAAAGATCCTCTCGCTAGCATGCGGTATCTTTGACGCGAGGGCTGCTCATGCGACGCTTGCGGCGCTCACCCGCGGCGCTCACTATTGCTCCACCCCGTCCCCGCATGTAAGTTGGCGCGCAGCAATCGCGCCGATGACATTTACCGTTCCCGGATACTGGTTCGCCGGATCGTCCGACGATGACGACCACGGTCGTCCGTTTCATGACGTGTCTCATCACGCGCAGGCGGACACGGCGCCGGCCCGAGACACCCTCGATCCGCGTCTCGCCCTTTCGGCCGCAGAAGTCGCGCGGCGCATTCGCGATGGTGATGCGCTGTTGTTTGGACGATTGTTCGACACCTATTGGCGCCCCTTATCACGGTTCGCCGCGCTGTACACCCGGAGCGACGATGAAGCGGAAGACGTCACTGCCCAGGTCTTCGCCGCGCTCTGGAATACGCGTGCCACCTGGTACCCGCGGGGAAGTCTCGAGCTCTATCTCTACGGAGCCGTTCGGAATTGCGCCCGGAACGCCCATCGAGCGGCCCGCCGATTTGCTTGGCACGAGGCGATGTTGACGGGTACCGGTACGTCGCCGACCATGGGGGAAGCGCAACTGCGCGCCGACGACGCCGTCATCGCTGACGAGCGCCGCCACATCATCGCGCGCGTCATCAACGGACTGGCCGACCAGCCGCGCGAAATCTTGATGCTCCGATGGCTTCGTGGATTGTCCTTCGACGAAATCGCCGTTGTGACCGGAGTGTCCCGCAACGCCGTCTATGTGCGATACCATCGCGCCCTTGCGGCGCTCCGCGAACGTCTTCCGCAGTACTTCGAATAATTAATTTGTAAGATCATCGGTTGATCCGGTGTCTCTTCTGTCGTGATGAACGACACCGGTCCCACGATCGACCCCGAGGTGCTCGGGCGCCTCCTCGCGGGCGACGCGACGCCCGCCGAGCAGGCGATCGGCGACGCATTTCTCGCGGCGCATCCGGCCATCGCGGCGACGTTCGCCGGGGCGCGCGAGAGCGGCGAGAGCGATGGCGTCGTCCCGCAAGATACCCTCGCTCTCGAACACGCCAGACGTCGCCTCGCCCTATACCTCGACGACGCGTCTGCGATGCGTGCGTTTTGGGGGACGGCCGCACCATCCAATACCGAGCGGTGGGCATCGCGTCCACACGTTGACGTCGCGCGCGGACGACTCGGCAAAAAATCTCGCGTCGCGATGATCGCGACAGTTACCGCTTTCGCTCTCCTGGCCGGCATAGTCGTGAACGTCATTCCGTGGCACGGGAGTGATGGATCGTCCCGCATGACGCGAAGCTCCCAGAGTACCTACGTCACGCATCGAGGCGAAATGGCACGCGTTGTCCTGCCTGATGGTGGCCGCGCGATGTTGGGGCCGGCGACGACCATGCGCGTATACAGCGGCAGATCCGGTACGGATGTGTGGCTCGACGGTGAAGCATTGTTCGCCGTCGCGCATCGTTCCGCCGCCCCATTCATTGTTCACACGGTTGGTGCCGCGACGCGAGTCCTTGGTACTACGTTCTTCGTTAGACGATACGACTCGGATCAGATGTCTCGCATCGCGGTTCGCGAGGGGCGTGTCGCGGTTCGTGCGGAGCCATCGGCGTCTCACACCATTCCGCTCGATCATTCTATGGTCGTTGCCGAACAGTACACAGTCGCGACCGTCGACGATTCCGGTCGCGTGCACGTCATGTCCGATGCCGATACCACCGCCTACACCGCGTGGGTGACAGGTGATCTCGTGTTCAGGCGCACCCCAGTCCACGAGATTATTGCAGACTTGGGACGTGCGTACGACGCCGACATTCGGCTCGCCGACACGTCGTTGGCACGCCGAGAGTTGACGTGGAAAGTGTCGACGAGGTCGCTGTCACTTGCCGGCGCGATGGAAGCACTCAGTGCGGTTTTGAACGCACACGTCGTTCGTTCAGGAGCGACACTGACGATCATCCCGGGCGCACTTCCCGTGCAGAAACCTACCAGTCCCCATCCTTCATCAACCACGGAGGTTCAGTATGGCCGCTAATCCTGTGCACCGCGTTCGCGCAATCGCCGCGTTCCTGGCGGCGGGGTGCGCGTATCCCGTGAGTCTGTTCGCGCAACAACCCCCTGTCGTTGCGTCAGTTCGACCCTCGACCACGCCCGTTGCACAACGCGTCACATTGCGAGTCGACAACGTCGCACTGTCGGACGCACTGCACGCGATTGCCGCCAAGGCCGGGCTCGTCGCGATCTTCGAGGACGCGACACTTCCGGCGAACACGCGGGTGACGTTGCACTTGAGTGCCGTGCCGGCGGACGATGCGTTCGAGCAAGCGCTCCGCGGGACGGGACTGGTTGCGCAGATTCATGCGGAAGGGCAGGTGGCGATCGTGCGAGCGGCTCCGGACAACCAGGCGGCTGGAGAGATCCGTGGCGTTGTCACGGATGCGAAGACGAAGCAACCGCTCCGTGGGGTGGTGGTAACGCTCGATGACGCTAAGAAGGGGATGACGACGGACGAGGCGGGGGCGTTCCACATGTCCGGCGTTGCCTCGGGGACGCATGTGCTGCACGTGCGGAAATTGAGTTATACGAAACACAGCCAGCAGGTGACCGTGGTGGATGGGGAAACGACGACGGTTGGGTTGGCGCTCGAGGCGAGCGTCAATGCGTTGGAACAAGTGGTGGTGACAGGAACGGTCGTGGCTACAGAATTGAAAGCGATTCCCAATGCGATCACCGTGATTACGGCGAAGGAACTGGAGCAGCGCAACATCACGCATCTCGATCAATTGTTTCGTGGGGATGTGCCGGGCGTATGGGTACAGGAGCGGGGGACTGCGACGACGTTCCCCGGACAAGTCCATATGTCCTCTCGCGGAGCGACCACTTTCAAGGCAGAGACATATCGCAACGATAACAGCGCATTGGGGCAGACGATCAAGACTTATGTCGATGGGGTTGAATTGGCTGATCCGTCATTCTTGGGGTTGATCGACCCCAAAAGTGTCGAGCGGGTCGAGATCCTCACGGGGCCGCAGGCCAGTACGATCTATGGGTCGAATGCGATCAACGGGGTGATGCAAATCTTCACTAAGCGAGGAACTACCCCTCGGCCTCAACTGACTGTGCATCTAGGGACGGGGTGGACGCAAAACAAATTGAGTACTGCGTTGGCGGGGACGCAACAAGCAGATGGTCGAGTCTCTGGTGTTGATGGGGCGGAGTCGTACAACGTAGGCGGCGGAATCGTGTACTCAGGGGCCTGGGCTTCTTCCCGTGTCACGACGTACACTGGGGATGCAGGACTGCACTTACAGCATGGGCCAGTGTCCGCGGATGGCAGCTACCGAGTGTCACAGGGAGTCAACCTCCAGTTAGGAAGTGCTGTAGGAGATATTGCGGCACGAGGGAATGGTACGCAGTCAGCTCGAAGCTTAGGATTTCCACACGATCGGTATGCAGTTGTTGGGCAGACTACGGGTGCAACGCTGACGTATACGCCACTCTCATGGTGGTCACATGTGCTCGCCGTAGGACTGGATCGTGAGGAAAGCACGTCTGAGCAACCACCGTCCCTCAGGAACAGAAACGATACGTTGCTGATTTTCATCCAAGATGTTTCGAGTGCAACAACGGTGTCGTACAATACGACACTGCGGATGACGCTGCTTCCGCAGGTCGTCTGGACCGCGACGTTTGGGGCAGACGGTAACAAGAGTTCGCATGCCAATCTCGGATTTAGTGGCGGACAACGGTGGCAGACTGATGACAACCCATTTGCCGGAGCGAGTGGAAACAGAAATTGGACGATCGTCCCGACGCACCGGCACGGAGGGTATACGCAAAACCAAGTGGGTGTGTGGGATGCGCTGTTCTTCACGTATGGCGTGCGGTGGGAATACAATCCCGCCTTTGGCGACGAGGCCAATCCCAATGTGCAGCCCCGCTATGGTGTCGCGCTCACGAAGGCGATGGGTCCGGCGATGGTGAAGTTGCGCGCGAGCTACGGTCATTCGACACAGCCGCCCCCGTTGGGCGATAAGTTAGGGATTCATGTCGATGATGTGTGGCGGATAACGACCTTCGGCCCGAACGCCTGGCAAATTGCCCCTAACCCGGAGTTAGTACCTTCAGAACAACGCGGTGGTGAAGGAGGGATAGAAGTGTATTGGGGCTCGAGCACCTCGCTCCAACTGACACGCTACAACCAAACTGTGACGCACGTCATTCAGCAAATCGCCGGGATCGATAGTATTGGACGGCTGGATGGCAATCCGGATCCCTACGGGTATTGTCCTGATCCCATTTATTGCAGTCCCAGTATTCGCAATGGTGCCTATATCACTCCGCTGGAGTACTTGAACATGGGTGACATTCGGAATCAAGGATGGGAAGCGGTCGGGACCACTGTGACCGGTCCGTTGAGCTATCGGTTCACCTATTCCTGGACCAAAAGCCGGATTATTGGGGTCACGCCGAAATATCGCAGTCATTTCCCCGATCTTGTTCCAGGCCAACCCTTTGAAGATGTGCCGGAACATACGTATGCGGTCTCAATCAGTTATTCGAATGCGGCAACGCAACTCTCTCTCAATGTCCAGGGGCAAGGGACGGCCTGGAGGACGAGTTTTGACCCCGGCGAAAATAGTGAGGCGTGTAATGAACTTTGCCGCGAGACCCTGGCACGATTGCGCATCCAGTATTCGCCGCGAATGACCTCGTTTGGGAGCATGGGGCTCCGTAGCCTATTTCCAGGCTATGCCAAGGCGGATCTCAATCTGACTCAGCGAGTGACGTCGTGGCTCGATGGCACCCTACAAGTGAACAACGTCATGGACAGTTATCGGAGCGATTTGTCCCAGGGCTATGGCGTGCCGGGACGACAAGGAACCCTCGGCCTCCGGATGCGATTCTAAGATGCGATTGGTCGTGATTGGTACAGGGATCCTGTTACTCTGTGGTGCTCTCGTGTCAATGCCCGTGAAGGCCATGTCATTCGCGCGTGTTGGTCCTTCGCGTGTCTCATCTATGACTGATGGCGTCGATTCCGTGACACAAGAGTCAGCCGCCCCGCCGCCCGCGATGACCATCGAGGCCTACGTGGAAGAGCTCGAACAAGCGGCGTTCCTCGACTCGCTCAGAGGTGGCCATCTCGTCGTGCACGATCGCCTTGTCGAACGAACGGACTCCGCGTGGCGTGCGATCGACAGCATGGCGCGGCAGCATCTCGCCGAAGTGCACGGGAAACCGATCGATCCACGGTACTACTTAGGGCTCGCGCACTTGGAGTTACATGTTGGACATGACTCTGTTGGGCAACACTATCTGCACGCCTGGCTCAATACGCCAGGCGTCACCACCAAAGACAGTGTCGTCGCGATTGGGATGGCGATCAGTTCCTTCTTGCGGCGCGATGTGACGGTGGCCCGGATTGCGTTGGCTCGCAGCTACGTGGAGCAGTTAGCGACGTTTCCCAAGACTGTAGCAGGAGGCCCGCTGTTCGAGAGCCGACTCCTCATGATGGGAGCGTTTGATGGGCGGGGACAGACCGATTCCGCCATCGCCTGGGGATTACGCGCCTATGCGGTGCTCGCCGCTCTCCCCTATGAACAGCGGTCAGCAGCGATCGCGATGAAGGGCGGGTGGTTAGTCTCATTGGCCCGCTGTTTGGCGGGACTCCCGAATGGCTACACACGTATTGATTCGTTGGTCGCAGTTCTCAAACAGGAAGTCGTGCCGACCCCCACGGAACTGGCGAAAGATACGCTCCTCGTGGTCATACAGCAGTTCTTCCAACCCATGGCGGAGGATGCGTTTCAGAAAGTGGCGTGGTACGGCAAACCGATGCCACCGTTTGTGGCCACCCATTGGCTGAATCATTCGCAACCAACCACGGTGTCCACCGCGGCACCCGGGGCACGGACCTTGGCGCTCGATGATGGGATCGTTCGCGTCATCGGGTTTGGCTGGTTCACGTGTGGCGGCTGTCAAATCGCGTTGCGCAATGTCCAGAATGCGCTGTCTCATCTCCCCAAAGGTGTGGAAGTTATCTTCAATGAACGCTCCGAAGGCACGTTCAACGGCGATTTCGTGGAACCGAACGAGGAGGCCGACATCCTCCGCAAGTGGTACCTCGAGCGGAAGCATTTCACCTTTCCGATCGCGATCTGGGCGCCGGTGAAAGATTCCACACCAGCAGGCGGTGCCATGCCCCGCGAGTCGCCGCTCTGGAATGCGTTGCATATCTCCGTCGGGCCCACGCTCTACGTGGTCGATGGGCACGGGGTGATTCGCTACATCGGTTTCGGCTTCGGCCCGTACGACAATCCCAGAGAAGGGAAAGGACCCCTACGGCTGGCGCTCGAGGCCGTCGTACGGGAGCGGGATGCGCAGGCACAGACGCAGGCACAGACGCAGGCACAGACGCAAGCACAAGAGCATATGCGCGCGGAGGCACGGTAATGGTCACCCGCCGTCGCTTTCTCACGGCATCGTCACTGGCGTTGACCGGTGACCTGCTCACCCCATCGTTTCGTGGTCTTTGGGCGGCATCATCGTCACCTACGACACGCGTCGTCACGGTGCCCACACATTCA